>Ga0126342_10015571_pt1 | contig 13320 bp, 13 predicted proteins | sample Cyp1metagenome_FD_92528 | JGI IMG/M metagenome (GOLD analysis project Ga0126342, IMG submission 92528) | Coral microbial communities from Lord Howe Island, Old Settlement Bay, Australia - Cyphastrea 1 metagenome | ecosystem: Host-associated > Invertebrates > Cnidaria > Coral ...
GCCGCACTTCAAGCGCACCTACAATGATGGGACGGTAGAGTTTGAATCTTGGTAGATGTTTCACATCTTGTGCCATGATTTTATGCCTACCGGAAGGTTTGGCCGATTGGATGAAAGCTGACCTATGGTCATTCATTTCAATCGAAGTGCACACATTTCCAAACATGAAATTCCAACTTGATTAACTTGAAATTTTACCCAATTGCTTCAAAAAGAAAATGACACCAGCATCCGATCCATTGCAGTAGTTTGCGTGTACAATAGCCGTGTACATAGGCCTGTTACAGAAGTTTCCATTTGCCATTGCATTGAAAGGAGTGGTAATGCTCCTATGCCTTGGCGGAAGCCAGGCCAATGTCACTTTTGCTTTGCCGTTACACGCCATGCCTGGATCCAGAAACATTTGCATCCGATTTCCATGCCTCATGCACCCATTGAGTTGAGACCGACTACTATTGACGATATAATTATGCAGTGATGTCCGTGTAGCTCCGTTGCTCTCAGGTTACATCTGGCGACCGAGCTAGGCCTTCCGTCCTCCGTTAAAACTACGGGGCGGCGGGGGGTGTTTTTCACTGGTTTCACTGATTATACTCGTCATGTATGGCTCAAGAAACAAGCGTGCTAATTGTGTCTGTTTGTGGTTGAGACGCCTGTAAAACAATTTTCAATAGCTTTTTGTTAGTTTCCCGGAAGGTATATACCTATTAAACCCATATGATAGTTGATTTTCCCAGCTATAAACCTCCATTTTCATGGGCATTTCCCATGAAATCACACAAAATCTCATTAAAGTCCCACTATAACTATGATATAACTATGATAGCAAACCATAAGTTGCCTGTCGCAGAAAACCCCTTGGGTTTAGCGAAACACACCGAGGCCTACTATGAGGTGCGACAGCGCAGTGTCCAAAGCTTGGCGGAGGCGCCGCTCCGCGAAGCGGGGAAACACGCGAATATACCACAGTTATGGCCATTTACCAGTTATAACTACTAACAAAACCCCATTTATAGAATGTATAACCCCAGTGAAATAACCAGTTATAACTCATAAATGGTCATCACTGTACGCTCTGGTAAATTAACATAGACCCTGGCAGTCATCGGGGTTGGAAGACTAGTGAAACCATGAAAAATGGGTGATGTTCAGGGTCGAACTGTTAATTTACTGGAGGGTAATAAATATAACTGATGCAGATGTAGATTATGCGATATAACTCATGGAATCGATATGTATATATGTATATATGTATAGATGTATAGATGTATATATATATATACATGTCATGAGAGATACTACATAGTAGACTGTTTATACAATATGTATATATATATATATGTATGCAGGTATGGAGTTTTCGTAAATTGAATGGTGGTACCCCCAAATCATCCAAATTAGACCATTTTAGCATTGAAACAATCATGGTGACTTGGGGATCCACCATTTTAAGTAACCCGCATATAATATCTTTTGGATTATGCAAATAATACAATACAATTGTTTGGTGGTTTGGAACATTTTTTATTTTTCCATATATTGGGAAGAATAATCCCAACTGACGAACTCATATTTTTTTCAGAGGGGTAGGTATACCACCAACCAGACATGCAAATGCAACATGATATTTTAACATGTTAACATGTTTCTGTAAATATGTTGCATATCTTGAGATTCCACTTGCATGATTTGTCTTGCAGTAGAGAAAGGTACCTTTGCTTAGTTCATTGGATTGGTTTAAGGGAAAATTTACAGGAAACCACTATATTTAATGGTAAAAACCATGGTTTCCTGTAAATTTTCCCTTAAACCAATCCAATGATTAGTAGCAACGGGGGCTGATGATTCTGGAGGTGCTGCATAGTTCGTGCGCTGTCCCATTGGGCTACCTCCACATCTCGAACTGGTCATTTTTGGGTATGGAAAGTGATGGAAATACCCGAAATGGTAAACATACAAAAAACGATGGAAAATCACCATTTTTAATGGGTAAATCAACTATAAATGGCAATTTTCAATAGCTTTTTGTATTTTTACAGAGGGTACCATGTCATTTTTGAACATGTCACTTTTAATATGGTCATTATACATGTCATATGAAGCTGGGCTATATCCCCATAGATATCCAGTACATCCCCATCAAATATACCCATTGTTGTGGTTTATACCATGATGTTCCCATTTTCGGTTAAAATCCTGTTTCTGTTGGTGAAGAATGACACCATGAAGTCTCAATGTTTTCTGGTTGTATCACCATTAGATCATGTTAAGCCAACCATATCATGTCAATCTCATGAAATATCCATGTAATATTAAAACCAGTTAGATCCATATTAATATCATGAAATATCCATGTAATATAATGTGAATATCCATATGAATAACATATTTTGTCACTTATTTTGTCACTTAAAACCCATGATATCCCTGTGATTTCCCATTATTCACTATACATTCTTCCTTCGAGCGTATTATGATTAGCACAATTTCCACTATGTCCCTTTTAATCTATTCATCAGCGAGTTATCATGTATCATATTCATTCATATTCCAATTCTTGTTGATGCAAAAAACTCCCATCAGAGCTTTAACTTTTCAAAATATATACTATAAATATGCTCACATCCCAATTATCGTCGCTTATATACTCCCAATGCTCCTATTGTTGCCTCCAATTCTCGTTGGTTATCCCATTGGAACATAATTCCTATAGCGTTATGATTATGCCCATGGGATATTGATTCAACGTTACATATCCCCTTATTAGGTTTAACCAAGTTAGCCTCTCATGGTTATCATCATCATTATGGCTTCTAACATAACCATGATACATGACACCTTTAACAAATATTTAATATGAATTAATATTAGCAATTTATTTGAGCTTATTTCACACAACGTTTTGATACGTTTAACATGACTTGTCAAGTGTTATGATTTGAGGCCTTTCCATGTTCACATAACATTAATACATAACGCTTCGTGATCTGATTGGTGGTTTGGAACATGAATTTTATTTTCCATAATATATGGGACACTCATCCCAACTGACTTTCATATTTTTCAAGATGGTTGAAACCACCAACCAGATAATCATTAACCATCATTAACCATCATTAACCATATAACAACCATTAATATTAACCATTAATATTGAAATGCCATAGAAATAGTGGATTTACCCATTAAAAATGGTGATTTTCCATATTTATGTTCGCATCTTTGCCAACCAAACGTCATCGTTCGCACGCGTGGTCGTTCGCAGGACGAGGCGCTGGGCGTTTCGCGCGGCGAGTTGATGGAGACGCTGAAGAAAGCGGGATGTCGACTGACGGAAACGGAGCAGGCTGGGACGATGGGAGAAGAAACTGGGAAAACCATAGGAAAACCATCGGAAAATGGAGGTTTTAATGGGAAGAAACTGGGGATGTAACACTGTTAACATAGCCATGGTATAGATGGCCCATTGAAATAGATGGTTTACCGTTCTTAAAAAAATTGGATCTTTCCAGTTCGCTAACTGTTAGTCATAACCAGATGGATATATCATGGGTCCAAATCCTGGAAACTAACAGTTTGCGAAGTGGAACATGGCCCAGTCGAAAGTTCGTGGATTTGCCCAGCTACAAAATGCTGGATCTTTCCATGGCAAAATGTGGCTGTTTGCCAGAGGCTAGTCATTTTAGGACCAACCATGGATACTGATTAGATACTGATTACGAATGCAGGTATATTTCGAAAAATCGTATTGATTAGTAGGATGCATAATTATCCCAACTAGAGAGCTGCTGATTACAACTCAGAATTCAAGTATTAAAAAAACGTGAGAGGAGTTCTAGTTGGACTATAAATATTTATTATAAATTTACGATCTCAATGCGAGACGATGAATCACATGAAGCAGGCTATGTGGATGGACGTGGGTTTTGTCAGCAGTGGATGGGCCTTCCCTTTATGAGCATTACAAAACGGCCAAAACAATGATCAAGCATGACCATGACATTTGCGGTATATACCTTATTTTCAGACAAACTCCTGGTTGGTGGTGTGGAACATTTTTTATTTTCCATGATATATGGGATAATCCTTCCCATTGACGAACTCATATTTTTCAGAGGGGTAGGTATACCACCAGCCAGGTTTTTATTTTCTTGTTGCTGGAACGGCTGTGCAATCATTGATCAGTGATACGGTTGTGACCGAACATTTGCATACCGTCGCTGAAGAATTCCCCGCGCAGCGTTTTACGTTCCCATTGATGTTGACACCACTTCAGAGTTTTCCTGACTATACAACCATTTTGTTGGTCACAAGCACCATTCATGCTGATGACAGAAAACCTGTCCAAAGTTTGTTTACCTTCTTAAATTACCATTTCCCCTTTTGCGGTTATCCACGACAAGCAGGAATATGAGTCATACTTTTCGATTAATTCTTCATGTTGCACCCGTTGTTCCCACTTGTGCAAATAAGTTCATCATGTTTTCACCATTTCCATCCATTTCCCACTATTCTTTGCAAACCATTTGTGTGAAGAATCATTTTTTTTTCCCACGGGAATCTGGTTGGTAGCTTCCTTTCTTTCAATTTCAACCACAAACATGTGATGACGATCCCGAATGATGGACATATTCATAGTTATGTCATCAAGCTTGTAGCATCTTCTAGCATATTGCGGTTGAAAGTTGAAAGTAATTTTGATTCTGTTTCTTTCTTTTTGTCGTATTTTCGTCAGATTCTTATGACCTGCTCTCGAAAATTTCGACGTAGCTTCGCAGGATGTGCTGTGGGAAGCCATGGATACCAACCAGGCGTGGACCTTTCTTTTCCTTAGAGATGGAATATGATGGAATATAGTGAGATATTGGAATTAGTTGGGATAGTAGTTGGGGATATAGGTTTTACTTTCCAAAAGAGAGTTTGGGATATAGTTGGAATTAGTTGGAATTAGTTGGCAATCCCATGATCAACAATCCCATTTGATCCCATGCCATTTGATCCCATGTCCATGATCAATTCAGGGATTATGAAAAACAACTCTCAAGAAAAATCGGGAGTTTCACCAAGAATAATGGGGATATAGTTGGAATGTAAAGAAAAGGATAGTCTAACAATGAACTATAACAATTGATCCCAGAATCCCATTATAAGTAATTTGCTAAACCCAGAACCTAAACCCAGAACAAAGCATCCCCAAAATCAACATGATAGGTTTATTCTTGAGTTGCCCACATGAAAATAATCATTATTCCATAGCAATCCCATTGAGTGAGAATTGGAATCCCATCACGGCCGTCTCGTCTGCAGGTTTTTTTTGTTGGAAGATGTTGGAGTCTCACATGATTTGGGATATGATATCAAATTGGATCATTCGGAATCTGGTTGGTGGTTTGGAACATTTTTATGACTTTCCATATATTGGGAATAATCATCCCAACTGACTTTCATATTTTTCAGAGGGGTAGGTATACCAACCAGTATTTGTGGAATATAAAGGATGAATATTGGACGATTGGCATCTAGAATTTCTGGATACCACTGAAGCACTTGCGAAAAAACATCCCAAGTACTCCGAGTTTTTGCAAAAAGAAAACAGAAAAGCCATGGCAAAACTCCGACCTTTCCCCTTAACATGAATGGAGCTTCAAAAAGCTGGGAAATCCATGGGAAATCCAACTCAAGCGCTAGGAGATCCCATAGAAATGTTGGAAAATCTCGGTAAATGGAGGTTGAGAGCTGGAAGAATCAACTACCCGACCTGGTAAACATACAAAAGCTATTGAACATGCACCATTTTTTGATGGTTTACCGTTCTTAAATCTGGTGGATCTTTCCATAGCTTTTCGTAAGTTTACCAGGCCGGGTATAGATGGCGGATTTTCCCGCCACAATGAGTTCATCATCCACGGTGGATCCATTCATCGAAGATCCCCAATTGGATGACATCGGAAAGTTTTTTCGGATAACGGGTGTTGTTGGGGAAAAAAACACCCAGACATTTTTCATGAACATAGCGCCATTTTCTCATCTGAACGACAGAACTTTGAGCTGCAACTGAGCCGATTTTGATCATCCAAAAGTCTCGGTGTTGGATTTTGCTTTTCATCCCGTGAATGGATTTGTAGGACAATTTACAGGAACCCCCCGGTATTTCAGGCAAGAATCCATTGTTTCCTGTAGATTGTCCCTTGAACACAATCGAGTTTGATAGTTTGATAGATGTTGGTTACCCTCTGGTAAACTGTTACATAACTATGGAAAATCACCATGTTGAATGGGAAATTTCACTATGAATGGGCCATTTTCTATAGCAAACTGTTAGTTTACCAGGCCGGGTATCTATCCAATGAAATCTCCATTCATATCCCATTGATGCAATCGTGTTCCTGTTCATCCAATTGCAGATGATTTTTCATCCCATCATCCATCCATGGTGGTAAAAAAATCCCAAACATCCAAAGCTCTTACCCTCTGGTAATTTAGCATAGCTGTTGAAAATCACCATTTTTCATGGGAAAATCCACTATTTCTATGGTCATTTTCCATAGCTATTTTGACATAACCAGAGGGTAAACCTCCATTTTCCATTAATATATCATTATCCATTAATATATCATTAATATACCATTAATATCCCATTATAGCATTTTGAAACCATTTGAATAACCAGAGGGTACCACATTACCATGGTATTCCCAGCTCGATGAACTTCGAGCGCTCCCAGGACGGGCTGCTGAGCGCCTCCGAGCTGGGCCTCTCCGATGCGAACAACGATGCGCCGATCTTGGAAGAACGGCAAGAACGGCGTCCAGGCGTAACGGCGTTTTACACGAAAAACCATGGGAAAATGGAGGTTTTAATGGGAAAACCCTAGGAAAACCATAGGAAAATGGGGATTTTAATGGGAAAACCCTAGGAAAACCATAGGAAAACCATCGGAAAATGGGATAACTAGCCTCTGGTAAACTAACACAAAAAACGAACCTGAAAATCACCATTTTGAATAGGTAAATCAACTATAAAGATGCCATTTTCAATAGCTATGTTAAATGGTACTGGTTTTTATGTGGGTTTCACATGTTTTTTTGGATTAAATCGGGATGTCTATGTGGTTTTGTATGGTTTAATGGAGATAATGTTCATGATTATTAAGCATATGGGAATATAAGCGGATTTACGCAAATTAATGGGATTTAATGGGATTTAATGGGATCTACATGGTTTAATATCGGGGTTACTACCAGGGGTCATGGTTTTTTAGATAGTTTTAGATGGTCGAAAAAGGGAGATCACCGACTTGGATTTGCTGAGAGCTATTTTGACATATTTTGACCTACAGATTCCATGATTTTTTCACCCATGTTTCAGATTTGGATCCGTTTCCCCGCATGGTGGGTTTATGGTACCCCCTTTGGCCCCAATGGTTCGACAGATCTGGGGATGGAATTTCTTCCCAATCATCAAATTTCTTCATAAAAAACACACCCCCAACATCGGGTTGAATGGTGAAACAACCATATATATATATATATATTATAATATATATATATGTACCCTCTGGTTATGACTAACAGTTTGCCATGGTTTTTCGATGGCCCTAATCGAAATAGATGGTGACTACCGTTCTTAATAGCATGGTGGATCTTTCTGCAGCTAAATAAACCAGAGGGTTTAGTCATGGCCAATGGCATGGTGAGGACCTAGGAATCCCACATCTAGCCGTGTTCCCACATCATATATATATATATATACATCAATATAACTGGTTTCACCATGGTTTTTTGTTGGAAAAAAATCCACCTTTTTTGGGGGACCGCAGGGTCACTGTAACTGATGGCCTCTGCCGAGGCGGGAGCTAAAGCTGGCGTTTCGACGCCTCGCGGAAAAAGTGCCGCAGCGGGCGAAATGGCTCGTTGGTTCGTTGTTGAAAAATCTCAGTTTGAAGGATGCTGAATGGGAATTTCACATAGCGAAAAGCAGCATTCTTAGTTGGTCAATCATACATAAACCATAAATAAAAATAATAATAAGAATAATAGGTAAATCATCTATTAGTGGGCCATTGTCCATAGCAAAGTGTTAAATTACCCCATTTCTAAGTTGGTTTAGAACTTCCTTAACCATGGCTATAATTGCCATAAACACTACAGTTATATCACCTATCATCAATCAACTACAAAATGACTCTTATTTGTTGTTATTTTTAATCATCTGAAATCACCAAACTTCCCCCAATTTTTTGCAGAAACATCATCAAATCAAAAATCCTTCGCTGGTGAAATGATCGAATTTCACCTGATTTTCTCCAGATCTTCCTATGATTTTCCTATGATTCACCCGAGGTTTTCCAGATTTTCCTCCATTTTTTGGCGCCGGCTGGCGGATCACCTGGCGCCAGGATCTCATCCAATGGGGCGCTAAAGTCTTCTCTCCGCGCCTTGATCGCCTTGGTCTCCGTCCTTGTACCCCTGGTGAACATCAAAATAGCTGGTAAATGGATGTTCATCCCACTAAAAATGGTATTAATAGGTATTGATCCATACCCATATGATATACTTGGGTATATAATGTAACATGTGAGTAACTTATAATAATATAACATAGCAACTGGTATATATAACTGGTATAATGAGTAACTTATAATAACATAACTGGTAATTAACTGGTATATATATATATGATATAACTGGTATATAATTGGTATGTAAACTTTCATATGAGCATTGATATAATATACTTGGGATATATAATGCAACATATGAGTAACTTTGAAGCGATCATATAGTTCAAATATAATGATAATATATATCTATATATGTATATATTATATGAGTGAATTGGGTATATATATACTATAATATATATAATATATATAATATATATATATATATATATTATGACCATAAATTATTGGGTATATTTTACCATATAATATAGTAAGTGGGTATATTTTACCGATAATCTATGGTGATATATAATATTTCACCATATTTTATTAATGGGATTATACCATGAGTGAATTGGGTATATAATATAATACATCACCATATATTATTGGGTATATTTTTTGTTACATATATAGCTAAGTTAATCTGATTATGATAGTAGAACATTGGTGTATTAAAACTGGTTGGTGGCTTGGAACATTTTTTTCCATATATTGAGAACAATCATCCCAACTGACCAATATTTTTCAGAGGGGTTGAAACCGTCAACCAGATAACAGTACTACTACCAGGTGATTATAAGCAGGTGATTATCATATTTAGTATATAGTAGAATTGGGTATCACCAGAATTAGTATATATTATTATCATATTATCACCAGTAATATTGGGAGTATCACCAGTATAATAGCAGACATTTACTAGATCATAAGAGTACTACTAATAGTGATTGTAACCAGAGTATCACGAGTAGATATTGCGAGTATAGACAATTATTGGGGATATATTTATTCATTCAATTACTGGGGACAATATTGAATATTATTAGGATATCACACCTAACGAATGGGGATATTATCCTGTAAGAGTAGAATATATTGGGACTGTAATAGAATAAACTTGGGACAATCACTGGGATATCGGGATAATCGACCAGTGAATATGGGGATATCATTTTGGGAATAGCATCCAGTGAATGATATTGTTGGGGCAATAATCGAGTAGATGCTTATGGGAATGATGGGAATATTTCACTGTCATTGGGATATTATCATATTGATTGCTGCATTACTACAATATCTCATCAAGTGGAATTGGGAGTATCACTCGTGGGGATATGATGATCCTATACTGTAATAGAATAGTGGGACACTAGTTGAATATTATTGGGATCATCATTAATCCCCATTCAATAATATTCAATTGGATATAATTCACTGTTAGTCATTAATCCCCATTCAATAATATTCAATATAATTCGATTTCATATATGTATTGAATATTAATTGTGAATGGGGATTAATGAAGGGGATACAACGGGATACTCCATCTCACTCCAGGATACAATGGGAAATATATACCCTCTGGTAATGACTGTTACATAACGAACTGGAAAGATCCACCATTTTGTAGCTGGGAAAACTCACTATTTCAATGGCCATTTTCAATAGCTATGTTAAATTTTTAATATGGACATATATAATCTGGGGAGATAAATCAGACATGCGATATTCATGGGATATATTGCATCAGTTTCACCAGCGAATGGGGATGCTGTTACTATCCTATATGATCCTACATGCATAATCCTATATGATCCTACATGCATAATCACTGGGATTTTGGGATACTAATAGAATCTTCTGCGGATAATCATGAGGAGATATGATATGGGAATATCATATGAGATCTTGGGAAAATCATTGGGAGACATGATGTGAGAATATCATATTGTGGAAATATCATATGTGATATGAATGGGATCACAAAATGATATTGATGGGATTAACCTTTGGTAATGACTGTCAGAGTCTCCGAACTGGAAATCACACATTTTGAGAGGTGAATCATTGAAGTTAATGGGCCAGTACAAATAACTATCTTACCAGAGAGTAGATTATTTATCAGGGGGTTTAACTAGCATGGGAGCTTAAGACTATACATTATTAACACAGTTGCTTGGGTTTTCCACATCTACGTTAGTTGGGTACCATAGGGTACATATTGAAAAACAACAACAAAGAACGCCTACATTCAAAGCAATGTAGATATGGTATCTCAAGCACCAAATTATCTAGATGTCCGATGAAATTGATGGCCACCCAAGCGTGATCATCGCCATTTCCACTGCCTTGAGCAACTCGAAAGAATATGTGCGAGCAGTTGGAAACTGGAAACATCTCAGAATGAATCACCTTAAGCTTAATCGAGGCCAGCAAAAAAAAGTATTTGCCTTCCGGTAAGTGCAAATTGTAAACTTAGATTTACCTCCTAAAGTTATTATGATGCTATTCGAACCAATCTACCTTGAAGGTCATGGCAACCGATAGCACCCCCCGAACAACAAATTTTGGTAAATCCTACTAAAATAGGAAGGTGTGGGTTTTGAAGGTTTTCGCTCGGTTGTGGAGGCTGCTGTACTATTAATCAAACATATAACATAGAACACAAGTTTCTTTCGAAGCTGTTTGAACTCTTGCTTGCAACTTCGCATCAAAAACGGATTCTTTATGCAATCTGATGAAAGTCGGGATGCGATTCCTAATCCATAGCTGGCTTGTGGTTTGGAACATGAATTTGATGACTTTCCATATATTGGGAATGTCATCATCCCAACTGACTTTCAGTCCATGATTTTTCAGAGGGGTTGGTGGCTCAACCACCAACCAGATATATTATTAACCAATGATTAACCACTATTAACCACTATTAACCATTATTAACCATTACTAATCACCATTTTCCCATGGTTTTCCCATGGTTTTCCCATGAAGCTATCAAATGCTATTAATCCATGAAGCCATTATTGGGGTGTGACTCTTGGAGTCCGAAGGCCAAAAACTAGCCCCAAGTTGAGAAAAATCATCGCAAAAAGAGAGGTTTGTTGGCATTAGGTTTACACCACATGATGGGTTTTCTTCATCAGAGTTTTCTCGATGATTTCGACGTATTTCTAGAAGTTAACAGACCCTCAAGTTATAACTTATAACTTAAGACCTACCCCCCGCCCAGCAACAGCAGATAAATGATTTTCCTTTAACCTACCTTGTATAAGTTATAACTTAAGACCTATTTTCCTTGATTTATGACTTCCATAGCTCCTTTCATAGCTCCTTTCGCTAAGTGAACGTTGGGGGTAGGGTAGGGCGTAGCCTTCGCGGTGGCAAGGCCTGGGGGCACATTTGGGGCAGACAAGGCGAGGGAAGGTGGTTTCAGACTCGGATTTTGTGGGTCAGCGAAATCTCACTCTAACTGGGATATATTTGGATATATCCGATATATATATTATATTATATATGATATATGATATATGATATATGATATATAATATATTACATATTATGTATTATATATTATTATTTGTTTTTTCCCCTAGCGGTGCAGAGAAGCTTCGCGCTGCGACCAAAGCAGAAGTGAATTCTAAAATGGCATTCGGTTAGCGATTTGTAAATTGTTGGACAAGCAGAGGCTGGCACTTGGCAAGAAAATCCTCCACAGCTATATATTATACATTATTATACTGTATAATATATATATATATATATATATGGCAGTGTGTCAAAACCATTGGAAACCCCTTCTGTTCACATCAAAATTAAGCTGGGATAAAAATGGATGTTCATCCCTTTAATTAAAGGTATCTATAGCTATTGATCCATAGCCATATCTCTATCCTCACAGCTCCATGAAGCCTCGACTCAACGGGACCATAGGAAAACCCATAGGAAAAACCATAGGAAAATGGAGCTTTACCCAACCTGGTTATGTCAAAATAGCTATCGAACATGGCCCAGTCGAAATGGTAAAAACTGTGAATTTTCCCATTAAACATGGTAATTTTCCATGGTCATGTTAGTTTACCAAAGGGTATATTTGTTACATTTGCTAAATTACATGTTATTACCCTCTGGTAAACTGTTATATAACTATGGAAAATCGCCACTTTTAATGGGTAAATCAACTATAAATGGCGATTTTCAATAGCTATGTTAAATGACCAGAGGGTAAATTACATGTTATTATATGAAATATAATATGTGAATGGTACAGATATGGAAAGACATATTAGATGGTACATGTTATTATATGTTATGATCATTTCTTCTCCCATTGAAATACAAATTAATATCTTGTACTCCCATAAACATCCCATTAAAGACAATATTTTTTGCCATTCAAAAACCATATCAATGAACACCATGACATAGTTCTATGAATCCCATCCTCCAACTAGAAATAGAGCAATATTACCATCCCAATAGGGTTAGCTCGTCGCGACCAGGATTATTGCCACATTGGGATCTCCGAATTGCAGCTCGGCGGCATTGCTGGTTTGTACTCTGCTTAAAAAAAGGGACCGGGAAAGCTTTAGCAGAACCATGGAAACCAAATCTGATGTGTCGTCTACAATATTTCGAAGGTCTGCGCCAAGGTACTTTCTCGTTTGTGGTCTTGCTCAGGTCAAGTGTCTGTCTCAAGGATCCCCATTGAAACACGACGGACGACGAAAGACGACGAAGAGAAAAAAACAAGCAAAAGGGTTTCAAGGGTTCCTCTACGGGACCTCCGGGGGAAGAAATTCCAAGGGTTCCTCTCCGGGACCTCCGGGGAGAAAAAATAAAAATAAAAATTTAGAAAAAATTAAGACGGGCAC
>Ga0126342_10015572_pt1 | contig 13319 bp, 8 predicted proteins | sample Cyp1metagenome_FD_92528 | JGI IMG/M metagenome (GOLD analysis project Ga0126342, IMG submission 92528) | Coral microbial communities from Lord Howe Island, Old Settlement Bay, Australia - Cyphastrea 1 metagenome | ecosystem: Host-associated > Invertebrates > Cnidaria > Coral ...
CCTGCACCAGCATGAAGTGGCATCCTTCACACTCGTAATGAGAAAAAAGTCTGGCAGCCTCCTCGTTGGTCTCACCTGACGCCACTCGCACTGCCAGAACAAAGAATCTACCCTTTTCTGACAGGACCACTGCTTGTCGCCAAGGCGGCTTGATAAAAACCAGTTGACCAGCCGTCACGACCATCGAATGATGCGCTCGGCAAGCTCTGGGTCCACCCGATAAACTCGTTCCTGTTTGCCTCAAGAATCCGCCTGTAAGCCAACGGCCCCACACTGGTGTGAATGCCAATGACCGGCAGTCCCCCTTCTGGTTGATTGGGAACCTGCCAGACAGCGTACCAGCGGATGTCGGCCTCCGCTGAACCCACAGAGACACTCTCCGATTCACTGCTCGAAGATTCACTGGCAGCAGGATTCACTTTCAGGTTCTACCACACCTGGGTCTAAACTAAGATCCCTCACCCCCTGTAGCAAAACAGCTATGTGAGGGTCGGTAAGATCTGGAGCTAGCACCGCCCAAGCGTCTGCCTCAGCGAGAAGATCTAAGTCCTCAGGGTCCTGAGAATCCTCAATGGCGTACGGGACAGGGACCTGAGGGCTATGGCTCATACCCCCTTGAACCTCATGGCCACATCGAAACATCCAGTATATACATACATACATACATACATTACATTACATTACATTACATTCAGGTAACACGCATATTTGTTGCATTGCAATCTGTTCCAAATCTAGTCCCATGGGCCTTGAATCTTGACCGGGGGAAGACAGATTTTGAACAAACTACAACCGTGCAGCTCAGCACTTTTGCGGAGTGCCCGATGACAAATGATACTCATAAGTGTGATATATATATATATATATATTATATCTTATGTATATATCATTATATATTGATATATAGAATACTTGAAAGATTTTGAACTCTGAAAACACCTGTCCATACCTGTCCTGAATAGTAATCTCCAGACCACCATTGCAGTCCAAGGCCCTGCGTTGCTCCAGCGGGATCATAAGACTCAGAGTCTGCCACCGATCCGATGATGGCGATCTTTTTGACAGACTTGCCTGGGTGGCGCAAAAGGTTTCCTATCAGCAATATCCTTTGAGAAAAAGGAATGGAGCGATTTGCACGACTATTGACTATTGTATATTATATATATAATCATGTCCTTATTGGTTGTTAAAGGTGGTGGATTGTCCCTCGAGTACAGAAGCAACGGGAAAGAATTTGTCGACATATCGTCTCTCGTGAGAGCATAAAATGAAGGGCAAGTTAGGCCAGCAATCATCTCTCAACATGAACGGAAAACATTCAGCAATCAACTACAAACGGGCCACTGCAACCATGAGGTCACATTTGGCCACATTTTGCCACTGCCGGGAACGGCTCATAAACAAACATATTTTCCCTCCAAAAGTGGATGGTTTCAGATGGTTTCAGATCTAACAAACAATGATACAAGCCATTTGGGCTACCCGGCTACCCTATCAATCCATTGCTACCCCCAAGTTTTCGGGCCCCAACCAGTGGCCAAAGATTCAACCTTTCAGAACCCCCAAGCAGTCGGTCCCGTTTGTTCAAGCCATGGTACATCCCTATTTGATGGTTAGATCTCGAATCTCCAATGCTCTCATATGCTCTCTGCCCGCCGCCGAAAAAATACCATGTTATATAATTATAAATATGTATCATTGTGAAATATAAATATATATATATATATACATTATACACATACTTGTTTTTGTTGGCACCTGGCATTTTCCCCCAGTTTCGTCATTTTGCCCAACCAGCCCCACCAGCCCCACCAAGTCGCTGATGGGCAGCAGGGACTCCTCGTTCTTCAGCAGCACGATGGAGTCCGTTGCAAGGGACTTGGTCAAGGCTTTATGGCTGGAGGTGGTGACGTTCCGGACGAACCACTCACTGCAGTTGGGGGGCGAACAGCTGGAGGTTTCCTTGGTATGACTCGACATCTGGAGAAAAAAATGGAGATTTTTGAGCCGGAAATATCCAGAAATTGGGATTTTCTATGATGTAAACTGATGATTGGATTGGATTGGATGAAGGGAAAGTCTGAGCAGGAAATCGTGCTTTTTCCTTGGTGAAGTTAACGGGGTTTCCGGCTGAGTTCCCATAGATCTTATTCTGCGATTCAGCGGAATGTGGAAACATTCAAAATTTCTATTAGCATACTTCCAGTAGACGCACCCTTAACGGGATCCAAACAGTGGAGTACCTGTAAGCAATGTCAACAAAAATAAAGATTGTAATATATATATATACAACATATAACAAACATCAACAAACCAACTGATGGATGATGTAAAAGATTGTAAATGTATATATATATATATACATACATTTACATGTATAGTTGTAAAATGTGATGAGGGTCAGAAAACATGACCAGCAAACATCCCAGTCTCGTGTAGATTCACCTTATACATGGCTGCCAGGATGCGTGTGGCCGCCTCGTCCACCCGTTGTGGGTGCTGGGAGGTGTTGGATGGGCTGAGGAACAGCTCGGTGGCCTGTCCGGGCATTTCTTGGTCCAAGCCTTGAACGAAGGAAGGCTCATGGACGGCCCACCAGTCAGATTGAACGAAGCCCTGGAAACCGAGCTCGCCTTTCCTGGCGAGTTGATGAGTTGGCCATGGCAAGTCGTCAACTTTTTGAGGGGCAACAAACATGCCACTTGAAGGGAGCATGTGTTTGGCTTTGATGTCCATTACCGTACAGTCAGAAGAATATGGGTGTGATTAGTATGGAACCATTGAGTTTCTGATGGTTAATAAGTTAATAATAGGCCGCTCAAGAACAAATCCAACCACCCAAGCAATAAACATCGCTAACAAAGATCTTCCCGGTAGATTCCAAATCTTGAAACTGGAAAACAGGAACGGAAGAATTTCTGACTCAGCCAATCCAGGTTTCAAAACATCATTCAAAATGTAGCTGTTGGAGCAGGAATACTGGCCGTCCACTTTGTTGTAGGAGCACATGGCACCGCCCACACCCGCTTCGATTGCTGCCACAAAGGGTGGGAAGTAGAGCTCATGTGCTGTTTTGTTGTCAACCACAGAATTTTCTTCACCTCTGAGGGATGGATGAAGGAAAAAACATGCAGGAGACCAGGAGACCTCAAAAACTGGCCCGTCTCTCTCTTGAATCGATCCAGTGACTGGATAAACATGGCGACACCCCAGCATGAACCAAACATACTTTGTGGCTTTCCCCCATTGTTAGAGGTTCAATCCACATCCTTTGTTCATGAACATACCCTTTCTAGCCCGGAATAGATATAATTATCATGGATTATCATGGTAGATCCTAAATGATCCTAACATATCCTAACATACTTGCCATCTTAATATTGTACCATAACATGATGATTAAGCTCTTTCGATTGGTTAAATGGAGAAGTTGACTATACCATTGAAACCATACTTTGTGCACCTGCCCCGCCGTGAGCCCCGATCAGTGGCACCTCTGCGCGTCTCCTGGCTGTTAAAAACCCAGTGCTTCACGATGCCCAACACGCCTTGCGACTGCACGCCCTTGACATAGGCCCTGGTGAGCTCAGATCCCAGGTAGGGATCATCACCTGTCTCCGAGCAGGATCAAAGGCTGGAAACGTAATGTATGCCATGTGTATGCCATGACATCAATGTTTGAGTGTTGGATAGAATCAGCCCAAACATGCCCAAACTGTATTAAACTCAGAACTAGAGAAACGGAAAATCATCCAAAAAGAATCAATAATACTTGGTTCCGGTCACCCACATGGACCAACCCCGATACCACAAATCCTGCTCCGTACCTGCAAAATATTCGAAGGATCGGCCATTTCGCGCCACGCGCTGAACCTGCACGCCCGGACCCAGGATCACATTGGCTCCTTTCCCTCGGAATTCCTGGCCCACGGCCACGGCAAAATCTTGCACGGCAATCGGGTCCCACGTTGCCTTCGTTGCCCAAACGAGAATGCATGAGAATACCATAGAATACCTACACGATTGCCTTTTGGGCCACATGTTTTACACCCCAAAAATGGGAAACACAATTCCCAACAACCTTTTCTCCCCCATGACCGAAAGGTATGGGTCAAAATAGAATCTTGCTGGGGAAAATGTCTGAAATCACATGAAATCACCAATGAGTTGCTGCCATTGCCAAAATGGATGGCCATACTGTTACAGTTCCACTCAATTCCGTCCAGTAGGTTCGAAATCCATCAGTGGCATCTTGCATGTTCAGGCTTGGTAACCCAATCTCGGGCATTGCTGGCGTGTTGCCCACATAGAAGTACTTGGGCAAATCAAACCACCACTTGGTGGGTTCCCAGCCAGTGCCTTGCAACAGGCTGGTCTTTTTTTCTTGGCTCATAAGTTTCAAGGTAGCTTCAGCCATGGAAATGGCATCCTCCCAAGACAACAACTTTGGCAGCAAGGGAGAATGCCGCTCACGAGCTCCTCACTGTAGATTCAGCCACCCATCCCAAAAATCCCAAAAGGATATTGCAAACATTTGCAACCCCCATGGTGATCTTCAATGGATGGCTGAGAAATCCCTTTTTTTTTCATGGGAAACCATCTGCTATAATGTTGCACTGCCAATTGTTTGCCAGAAGGTGGTCAGGATTCAATTGGCATCATCTATGGGATGGACAACTCGCATTGATTTGAAACCGTCTGAGCAAACACCCTAGCTGGGATGGAAATTGCAAAGTCATTTGAAACCATTTGGGTTTGTCCGAAAAGTGGGCACCGCCCAATTCGATGCTTAATCATCATTTTGCCTATTAACATATATGAACATGGTCATTTTGGGGTACAGTATCCCATTTTGAAAGTGCCAGTCCTGTGCCATAGGCGCACGCCCCTGCATAGCTCTCAGCAGCACACGCCACATCCCATGGAAGGCCACTAGCTGCCCTCGGCCCTGCCATGGCTTTCCCCAAGCACCACCAATCCGCAGTGGAGTTTGAAGACCAACAAGCAACCCTCGTGTCCTGGGTGGATTCCCAGGCTCCACCAGTCAAAAATCAGCATGGAAATGGGCAAAAATGGAGTGCTCATGCATCAAGACTAACCAAACATATCGGCAACAACATGCTCATGATATCTCATGATCCAATGGCTGACCAGTGGCGGATGGACAGCGGTTATTGGTGAAGGTCGCTTTGTTGCTACAAAGGTCTAAGTCAACTGCCACCACGAGTTCATTGGGTTCGGGCGCATGGGACTGCCATACTGAGACGCCAAAATTTGGAGCAGGGACTGCTCCAACAAGCGCCGAAAACGTCGCAAGGAGCCAGGACATGGAGGAAGCTGACAAAAGGTTTGGACAGTCGTTGAATTGGCAGGGAAAACACGACTCTAGCTGGAAGCCAAACCAAACATACGGTTGTAAAACCCCACCCGACTGTGCCATGATGCCTCTTTCGACCTCTTGGACAACTCCTGCAAGGCAAAGTCTGGTGGTACTCTGATAGTCTTCCCAAAACCTGTGACGAAATTAATGGTCCCGTAACAATTGGCCGGGTGCATCAACAATTTGACCTGAGTACCCAACGGCGCCGTGTGGCAGAACCTAGCCATTTGGGGTACCCCTAAGCCCTATGGTGACCAGGCCTCGTTGCTGCAGCGCCAGTCTCAAGGCCGTAGTCTTGGCACGTTCTTCAGCCAGTTCCTGGGGCGAGAGCCATTGAAATGGGGCGATGCTGCTCTCTCTTGATGAAAGGGATAGATGCACAATGTAATTACATAATATTACATATAACATCTGGATAAATTGATGAATTGGATAGATTAAAATAAGTCACCATCCTGAAATATTGCCATTTTCAAATAGTTACCCTCACTAAACATAATTCCAGTCACGTTGCAGTGAGTTCATTACATATAATATAAATATCATATCTATATGTGCTGCATGTCTGTCAAAGTAGACCTCTAGATCATGCTGAAATGTTTAGCCGATAAAAAAACAATAAATAGGGATGTACACTATTGTGATGGTGATCACAGGCATTAGCTATAATACCAATGCGAACCTAACATGCCTCAGACCACTGGGTGTTCTACCTGCTCGACAAGCCCAGTTGTTTGATTCTCTGCCAGAATAGGATGAATAGGATGAATAGGATGAATAGGGCCAAGTCACCAATACTAAGAGATTTTTGTGGAATTTATAGGGGCCCACAATGATGCGGCCATAATGGTTCCCTTACTCCCATACCACTCCCGTGAGAAGCCCCGCCCAAGAGTAAATTCATTTGCAGCCAAGGATCTCTTGCCGTTGCTCCTTGCATCTCTCGCCAGACTTTTTCTAACCTCATGGCACACCGGCGAGTGCCCTGCCAGTTCAGTACACTCGCCAAAGCACTGAAAGGGGTCAAGATGGGTCAAGTATGATAAAGTTACTCATGGAGCGACCAAAAAATAGCTGGTTTAATGTGTAATGAACCATCAGGTTTGTTATTGGGCATACATGGGCATACCATGGTATACCCTATTTGGGATGATTAAACATGATCCTCCACACAAATGGTTTAGGACGTAACAGGCTCGATACGCGATCAGCAGCTGTCCCGCTCCCGCTCCATAGTAACAATTATACTTGATTTTTGTGCGCTCGCCCTCCACATGGAGCTTCGTCGTTTAATCATGTTTATATACCCCCTAATTTTGTGAAAAGGTGCAGTAACCCCTTGTTAAAAAATACCATCTGGTAATTTAACATGGCTATTGAGCTATTGAAAATGGTCCATTTTAGTTCATTTACCTTATTAGAAATGGTGATTTACCATAGTTAGCAGCAGGTTTTAAACAACAACAGCACCAGCACCTGGCACCACTTCCTCCATTGCCAGCCGGGTTCCCAACTCTTCTGCCTCCCGCTGCGCCATCATCGAGAAGGTTCGGAGCGCCGTGGCCGGCGATACGGCCACAGGCTCCACCGAGGGCCCCTTTTCGGGCTCCTGTCGAGGCACTGGAGGTGTTGACACCTTTGAGGTCATCTGAGAGAAATGATGACACGAAGGGAGACTTTCACCAGCCAAAATGGTGATTAATGATGACAATAAGATACAATAAGATCAATAAGGGGATTTTCACCGGCCAAAATGGTGATTTGAATTAATGATTGGCCCTGAGAATCAGCCACTTGTAGAGGAAAATGGTATTGCGACCCCCGGCTCATGACAGGGTTGATGTTAGTGGGGGGGATGATATGCGCTTGAATCATACGGGATCTTCATAGCATATCCAATGCCAAATATGCCAACCAGTGGTGCAGCAATCTTGCCACCAATCTATAACCGAACCTCTTTTGCACCTGCGCTGCTGGCTTGATCCCTGGCAAAGCTTGACGCTGGAGAAGAGCCAGGGCCCATCAGTGGAAACGACAGGAAAAACTTCCCCGCCTGCCGGGGACCACGTCGTCTCCGACCTCAAGATGGCCACGAAGCGATCCGAATTCAGGATATGGTTGACTTCAAAAATTAGGGACATGCGCTCATACAGGCGCATACTATATATATGTATAGATTTCTCGCTCCGTCTGTATGTATAAACAGCTACAGTAGTGGGATGCGCCGTTCATTGTTGGGACCATTGTGTGGAACTAATATCAATATAGTTGTCCCACTCCATCGGATTGGTATGACTGCACCATAGGGCGGCCATGGGTCAAAACCGATTGAACCAATTGGTGAACTGCAAAATAGCTGGGCTTCATGGCTGTTCATGGCTGGTTCATTTCTCCAACATATTAGGTACCCTGTTTGGTACACGTTTTGACCCATCCGCATGTTCCGTCCAGGGCACTCCGCGGCGGCTTTGTCGCTCCATCAGCACGTGTTGCCCAAAAACCCGCAGGGACTGGCGAGTTCTCGTGCGACTCTTGCTGCGCCTCAACAGACTTTGGATGCTATGGATTGTCATTTGGCTTGGGTCTCACTTGTTCAGTCTTGTTCCAGAAATACATTTGATCAATGGGAATTCCAGGATCCTAAAATGGAGGTACTGTACCATATAAGGCCATATTTTGTGGGGATATTCCCTTACATAGGCCTTATATAGGCCCATCATATGGTAGGTACCTCCAATTTAGGTTCCTGAAATAGCCATTGATTTGATACATCGGGAAAAAGGGCTGAGGTAAAGAAACGCTTCAAGAGGTTCCTACAGTCTTGGCGGTTATCCGGTTTTTCCATCATCGAAACCAAGCTGCTCTTCTGGTTGATCATTATCTGCTGCCTGGCCCACAGCACACGCTTATGGGAAATGAATGCTGACCGAGCAGTCGCTAGTTTACAGATGGGTCAAAACCCATCCGGATGAGTCCAGAAGTGAGGTAATACGCCAGTTGAACGCAGAGCATTTGAATAATTAACAGTACTTAAGTGTAATTAACGACAAGTATAGGACTTTACCATACCTTCCCATGCTTTCCCATAATTTTCCTTCTGCTTTTTGTCGAGTCTAAATCCATCACGATTCCTGCCTCTTTGGATGGTGATCCAAACTGTTTCTCAGGAGCCGCCTCGCTCACCTGAATCCCCATGGCATCGGAAGCATTTTTTTTAGCGTCACCTTTAACCTGGTCATCATGTGTGCATGGTATATAGTCATAGTAAACCCCACAACGATAGAACAGTATCTTCTTGCTATTACATTAGTAGGAATTTACTTTTCCATCTTTTGGGGGTTGCTATATCAATACTTAATTGGCCCTTATCATCATGTGCCTTTATCCTGCAACAGACCTGCAACAGACCTATAGCTAAGTAGATCATTATAAACATGTTGGCCAATTTCAGCAAATATCAACACTAGCTGTACCATACCATTTTCAGCAAATATCATGGATGCTCATGGAGTCATGGCGCAACTCATGGCAGCTGTCGGCTGGCCTCGCTACGGGCCGCCATTTGTTGTTCCAAGAGTGAAGCCATCTGCCTGCTCTCAGGGATGGGTCTTCCCAGCCATGCTATCCCACCAGCGCATACCAGCGCTAGGTAAGACCCTTGACTTTCATGATTTTTCATCATCTCTCCCGAAGTTGCAACCTAGAAATTAATTGGTATCGGATCTATTCAGAAATCATTTTTATTTTGGGGCCCATATGGCTATTGAACGCAACAGGGATGGGATTGGATCGATCTGCACCATGCCGTGCGTGTCTGTTTTCTTTTTCCGTTTGATCCACAATGAGAATGCGGAAACCAAACGATATCTAGCATGGAAAATGACTATAGACTATAGGGTATAAACTCACAAATAGCCTGTGAAAGAACTTCCCAATACTAATCATTAATCAAAGCGATCCTAACACCCCATCGTGTCTCTGGAAGTCCCCTGGAGATGCCCGCAGCACCTTTGAATGTTCACATTTCGTTGCATCAATACCTCAGGGACCAGTGGGGATGGTCATCCCGGGGGAGGTGAAGCACCATGTCAGCCATGCTGCTGCCACGCGGTCCGCCAACGTTGGACCATCGTCTCTGACCACGTCGTCAGTGGCCAATCTTAGGAGAAACCGGCTGAAAGTTGGGCGAAGATGTTGGAAGATGTTGGAAGGTTCCAGTTTGGGTATGAGTCAACATTCAAGACTCAGGGACCACAGATTTTTGGTTATTTTCTTCTCTTGTTAGTACTGACAGTATTAACATGTATTAACCATCAAATATGATGTAATAATCGGGACCCAATTTTGACACGTACCCAATTTGGAGGAAACGGGTGATACCCGAAAATGGTTCAAAATTACTGAGAAAAAAAGTGTTTTACCAGTGGGTCTTGATAGCGAGGTGGATTTGATTGACATCGTTGGAATGGGTTTCTGGGGAGCCCACGTTCAACAAATATCAGCCAAGGACTTTTCTCAGATGGTCTTTTTCATGATTAACATATTGAATTTAATCCATCAGAAGTGAATAATGATAATCTATCTATCTATCCAATCCAATCCAATCCAATCCAATCCAATCCAATCCAATCCAATCCAATCCAATCCAATCCAATCCATCTACCTGTATGTGGTCATATACGTGTATTAGAATGAAATCTGATGATCATTTCATAGAATCTCCTGAGATACCCTCCTACTTTTTGCCATCAATGATGGTTTCTGTTGAAACCCTGAACTGGTAACTACTCCTGCCGGAAACTTCTTGGTCAGGCAACGTGGCAGGACCAGCAAGCTGCTCCGGCTTCATCTCAAGAGCCTACAGTGATTCCGCTGAAGTCAAAGCACCATCCTTCGAAAGAGCAGTTTTACAATTGTCCTCCAATACCCTTTGGTTTTCTGGGGGAACTTGCCATCACTCATATTTTTGTGAAACAAAACAAAACTAACTATCCGAGAATTTGCGTTTTGATTCACAGGACAACCTAATAGTTCTACACCGCCACATCAAAACATCATGGACCAACACAAATAACACAACGATACACAACGCAAGACAGGGTGCCAGTCTTGCTTCCTTCTCTTTCGCCAGTTTCGCCAGTGTTTCTTCCAGTAGATCTCGGCAGTTCCTCAGCTGTGAGGCCATCACAATCTGCTTGTGGCGCCCTTCGGTTTGGACCCTGCTATAGCTATCCCTCACATCCCATCGTCTAGCTATGGGCCATAGGATGCCATAGGCTCAACATTTCTTGTGGCTCCACTCTCCAAGCGTCCCTTCAGATTCCTCCAAATCTTCCTTGGTGGAAATTGGCTGTCTGACACAGCCCCAAGACAAGCCGCAGAGAAATAGAGTTAGGGTGGAGATTCACAGTTAAGATCTATCTAGTCTAGTTTAATCTAGTCTCACCTAATGTCATCTCATCTCTATATATAAATTATATAATTCTATACATAATATATGATATCTTGTCCATAAATCTATCTGGAACATTTGATCTATCTTCATAGTATCTTATCAAACTTGTTTGTCAAGATTCTACCTAATCTCTGTCACAATATTTCTCTATTCTATCTGCTCTATCTATATAGTCTCTACCAAATCGCTATCTAAATCTATCTAATAATATCTAAGATCTATATCCGACTCTATCCAACCTCTTTCTAATATTATTGTTGAAGCCTATTGATATCTACAAACAATCTAAGCTATCTATAATCTAACTCATATATCCAATCTATCTGATGAATCGATTCTATCTATTGTTGTTAAATTTTTATTCTATTCTATTCTAATTCTAGTCAACTCTGCCTAATTATCCATTCACCCACCCACCCACCCACCCATCCATCCATCCATCCTCGAATATCCATACATACATCAAAAAATACACGAATCATGGTGGTATGCAATCGCAGGGGTCTGGGCCCATCATGACATGCTGCAATGGTCTTCTGCAACTCCACCTTCTCCTCTTCCAGCTGTTGCTTCCTCTGCCTGCTCTGCGCGCAACTCCGAGCTACGGAGGAGAGTCCCTTCGAAGGTCATGGAAATGGAGGTTTCCGTCTTTACAAAAGAAACATCAAACGGTATGTATATGTATATATATATATGTATGTAAAAATCATATGCATGTTTGCCACACAAATTGTTGCTGGCTTCCACCCATCCAAAAGATGCTGTTCCTTGGGGGTGAATGACCACAAACAAGTCAGAAATGTCTGAAACCAAGCACTACGACAGCAACAGCAGCGAATTGATGTTCATGTAATTTATGTATCATGTTGCTCAAGCTGTCCCAAAGGAAATGGAGTCACTTCCAAGAAAAAGTAGACAAGGCTCTCGAAGAGAGACTTGTACTCTACCAATTCCTCTTCGCCACTCCTTCTCGCCTGAAAAATCTGCAAACACATGATGTGATGTGGATACTTATCTGATCTTGTCTGCAGGTCCCTTAAGGCCCCCTCAATTTTCATCGGTCCAACTGCAGCTTTTTTGTGGTCCAAGACCCGCATCCCCGTGGCCCTTCTGTTGATGGTGAAGGACAATGAGGAAAGCATGTAAAGGCAGAGCTTCGCAAGCTGTCATGAGCAGTCTTTCTGCTCGCAAATAGGGCCAAATTCCCTTTCACACACACACATATATATATATATATAGTGTGCAGTGCCCAAGTGATTCCAGCACCCATTGATTCCCATTAAAAATAAGCCTTTCCGCTTTGCTTCTGGCGACTTCTGAAGACATGTTTGGGATGCACCTCTCCAATACCCTCTTGGAGGCCTTCTCCGACATTTCCAGGTTCTTGTGCTTCTCCAACCTAAACTAATGGATCCGCTCGACCAGATTATCCCTGGCAATCCACCACCAACTCCCCCAAAAAGGACAATAATATACAATAATTATTTATCTACCATCATTTTACTATCGAAACTTCACCATCAATTAACCATTCAACCCTTCAGCTGGATCCCTTGTGGTTCCACCTCTGCTTCCTAGGGCCGCGGGCTGCATGGATTGAAGTTCTTCCAGCTGATGTTCCTGCACCTGATACCTGTGGCCGGGAGTTGCGTGAAGAAACCACCGGACATCTGCCTAGTTTTGGCCACTAAAAACATTCTATCTAGTAGAAACTGCTATAAATTATGCAAAAAGCAATGTAAATGTTGCGCGTTTCCGTTGTTTTTCTTCGTTTCCTCTGGTTCTGGGCTTCAAAACGCTTTGCCTTCAAGCCTATCTGAGTGGCAGAACCTAAATTCAACTTACATGGGGTGAAATCAAAGCACCCCTGCCACAGTAGAAAGAAAGGAGACTCTGCGAATCGCACCTCGCAGTGGCTGACCCCTACAGTTTTTCCCTTCGTCAAATATTTATTATGATTTAAATATGTTTAAATTGAGGATAACGTTGACATTCTCTATGTGTTGTGAAACTCTTAGTATCTCTTAATCTCTTCGGCCCTCCCCTGGGTGGGCCCGCTGAGTGCCCCGACTGCATCTCCAATTGCGACACCAACAAATGGCCCTGGAGCTAAGGTGGTGGCAAAATGCTGGGGTCTTAGCCTTGGTCATTTGTAACATGTGGCTATGTATGGATGTATAGATGAATGGATGTATCTATGTATAATGATGTATGAATAATGGATGGACGCATGGATGTGTATATATATATATGGTGGTTGTCCAAAATCCTTTTTCCCGGACAGCCCTCAATCGCTCAGCCAATCGCGTAGCAACCGCGGTACCACAGTGAGCAATCGCGGAAGGGTTTGTTCTTCGTTGATTTAGAAGTCAAACTTCCGACAATATGGACAGATGAAAAGCAGAGCTGGGCAGAGGCAGAGAGAAGAGAAAGATTAGAAGAGAGAAGATCAGAGAAGAGAAAGAGTAAGAAGAAAGAAGATGC
>Ga0126342_10015573_pt1:0-7500 | contig 13318 bp, 11 predicted proteins | sample Cyp1metagenome_FD_92528 | JGI IMG/M metagenome (GOLD analysis project Ga0126342, IMG submission 92528) | Coral microbial communities from Lord Howe Island, Old Settlement Bay, Australia - Cyphastrea 1 metagenome | ecosystem: Host-associated > Invertebrates > Cnidaria > Coral ...
ATATATATATATATATATATGTATATACATATATGTATATACATATATGTATATACATATATGTATAGACATATGACTCTGTCAGTATGTATATACATCATGTCATTGTTCCACGCTTTCATGGCAATTTCGCGTGCCTTTAAGAGCCGCAGGAGGTCGTTTTGCTCCGACAGTGAGATGACCTGCAGTCGTCAGCGATGGTCACCCGAGGCCGTGGAAAAAAAAACGATGGGGATCATATCGCCTACAATGTGGGGCCCCCCAGTTATAAATTGTTTTATAAGCCCCATTAACTATAGTTATAAGTACCATAAATCTGCCTACTATGGATTGGTGCGGGATGTTTACCAATGATGGGATTGTAGTGGTTATACATGGTTATACTGGGACTAATATCATACAACTAGTTGGAAACTATGAAGGTAACTTTCTGAAACACCGTAAAGAATGGGATTAAAATGGGATGATTACCATTTACCAACTGGTGCAGGATTTCGCTGGCCCATCCACCATATCATGTAAGAAATTGTGGATTCAACGACGATACATGATGGGAAGAGTTTTTGACATAGAGATATAATGGGATAAATAACTAACTCAGTATCATGGACGGTGGTTAAACCATCAAAACACGCGTTTCAACCAGGATTGATAATGGGGTTTGACCGAAGGATTTTTTTGTGGTTACAACAACAACTTATGGAATATAATGATGGTATAATGGGTAAGGGGAGGGGGTACAAACAACTTAAGACTATATCTGGGTTTGTGCAAAAATGGTCAATATATCCCTAATTTGTTGCCATGCAAAAATGATGAGCAACGGTGGAATTTTGGTGCATCCAATTTTAAGACAAACCCACGTGGGAACATGAAATTCTCGCGTTTCCATGTTGGCAAAGTTTCTATGTGTTTCAGGGAAACACGTGTGGAAAACCCGATGTGGTTCAGCAATAAATGGAACTGCAACATTGCCATGCGCAAACAAAGGCAAAATATCATAGAAGTCGATTCATCTACACGCGAGGGTGGAGTCATCAGTGAGCATGGCACAATTGTCCAAGTGAATAAGATGTGTATATATATATATTCGTCTCATCAGAAGTGCCTCTCATGCCTCATCCTGACGCCGGCGCCGAGTTAAACCACAACTTTGCCAAAACAACCTCCTTTATGACTATCTGGCGGCAAAGGCCATCTGAATCAACGTTCACTCCGCCATGCGAGATCAACAATTAGGGTGCGGCCGAAGACACAAACAACTCCCTTTGGCAAACCCCAAACCTTGAACCCTTCGCAACAAAAAAAATCGCTTTGGTTGAGGAATTAAGGAATGAATACATAATTATATAGTCTGCATTTGAACTAATGTTCTTTCCTCCTTAAACATCCTCAACTGAAATAAAACATTTTTCCGAACTCAAATGCAGAAAAATCAAGGTTGAAGGCCAAGGTTTAGGTCCAAAAAATAAGGGAAAATGAGGGCTTGGCTACAACTAAGGGGCAACTAAGACCTAGAGTTTTTCTACCAAAAGTCTGTCTTTGAAGGGTTGGGTTCCAAATCTTGACCGAAACCATTTACGAGTAGTAAGAGTACGAGTTGTACCAGTAGTACTAGTAGTGTTACTACCCAGCGTAGTACTAGTCAAAGTAATACTATATATTTACTATATAACAGTAATGAAATATGAATAGGAATAATGATAATAATCATCATCATGTAGTAAATCACAATAATTATAATCACCAGACTAGAATGATCATGGGGTTTTGACCCTCCGGTGTAGAGCTTAACATTCCTCGCACGGGTCATCAGAAACCTTGAGATCAAAGGGAGGTAATTCAACTCGGTCTACCTCCTGTAATCAGTTCCATGGCGTGCTGGAAAATCCACCAGCAATAGTTCCATGATTTTCCCAGCTATAGACCTCCATTAAGACCTCCATTTGCATTTCAGCTGGCCATGATTTCCGGCTCTCGAAACGGCACCTTGCTCTCTACGGCATCGCTCCTAGGAATTCACTGGGAAATAACACCATCAACCAATGGGATTGCAGTAAAATACCACAGTGAATAGCCGGCCTGGTAAACGTCAAACATAGCTATTGAACATGGTGATTGAAATAGTGGATTTACCCATTGAAAATGGTGATTGAAATAGTGGATTTACCCATTGAAAATGGTGGATCTTTCCATAGTTATGTTAAATTACCAGTGAATAAGTACAATGTTGAAGGGTCAATGCTCCCCAATGGCCTATTCGCTTTTGGCTGTAACAAAGAAAATGAACCCATCGCACAATAATTGTGCGGACCCTGGCTGGATATTGTTAGCAGGTTCTGCCACATTTACTGTTGATTATATCCCCATGGCTTGTACATCAAGAAAAATATGGGACAATAAATAGGAAATTACACATCAATATGCCATCAACAAAATGGGAATGTCATCATTTGTTTGATAACATTTACAATAAAACATCAACAAATGGGAATGTCATCATTAAATTGACATATCATCCAAATGACATATCATCAACCAAAAAGTTGACATAGTATCAATAAATGACAATAACGAATGATGATATACCTTCTTTAAATTGACATATCAACACGTCCCAGCACCACGTCCCCATCAACTCGTCCTCTCACTGGGTAAATCTCGTCCCAGGAACCTTGGAGAGATATCAATATCTACATCTAAATGGAGTGTCGTCTAATGTCAGTGTAATTTAATTTCATTTTATGTCATGTACATCTATATATATATACATATCTATATATCTATATATCTATATATATCTATATATCTATATATATCTATATATATATATATCTATATATCTATATATCTATATATCGATATATCTATATCATATATATATATATATATATATATATACACATATCTAATATCTTTACATATATATATATAGACACGTTGGGTACCTATAGATCTACACCCCAATGAATAACCTTGTGACCTTGCGACCCATTCAAGATGCTAGATCTTACCAGCTCCGCAACGCTGCTAGATGCTGCTAGCCCGCCCACGGCCCGCCCCTTCTGCTTCCAGGCTGCAAGAATTCTCGTCGACCTTTCAACATTTCACTGTCCAGCAAGCTGGCAAAACCTTGACCAACACCTCAGCGCTGCGGGGGATCCACCTGAAGGGGTGGATAGCTGGCACCTGAATATGGGACCTGAAGCCTAGCGTCGCGTAGCATTTGGGACCCCAAAAACCCAAAAACGCGCCATGGAAGATGAGTTTCCGGCTGAGTCTTCGATGTGAAATTTTCCAAATGCAAATCTACATGATACCTTGATGGTCCTTGGAATCTCATGGTGGCTTCCCATTCTGAACGCCATCCCTTCTGAAAAACCCCCAAAGATGCCACAATAATCACAATACCATGAGAACGGGCCACAAAGAGTGTAGTGCAGTGTCGTTCCAGGCAACATCTTTACGTGTCTGTACACACAATTCATTGTTTCAGCATTGGCTATCACGTTATGTATATATATAATGTATGTATGTATATGTATAATGTATGTACGTATGTGTATATATATATATGTATGTATATACGTAGAATATACTCGTATATACTCTGCATTTTTGTTCTGTTCCCAGCAAAACTGCTGTGTGTGTGTGTGTTTCAGCTGGCGATCAGCCGAAGGCACGCTTCACGATCTTGCAATTGGGCAAAGAGCTTTCACTTAGCCTCTCTGGAGCGGAGGAACAAAATCTACGACTTATAACTAGGTTATAACTGGCTTTAGGGGGGATATAATGATATAACAATATATATATATATAACTATGGTACAACTATGATATAACTTAACTATAGTTGATGGTTTGATGAACCAACAGACACAACTGGGGTCCTCACCTTGTACCATCATTTGGGGATAATGATATGGGTATTCTATGGATATCCGCTACCCCAACGAAGTCCTGCCTACCCATCGCGGCTTTTCTCAGTTCCAGAATCTTGCAAGTCTCGCTCACAGTCAGTACCAAACCTCGGCGCCGAGCTTGGGATTCAGCGGCTCGTCCACGGGTAGACCGCACCCCAAAGTGATCATGGAATCGGGAAAGTGATGAAGTGATGGTAAACCAGCAGATTTTGGTGCTACATTTTTCGGAGATCAAGTTGAAGTGGCTGGCTCTTCTCGGATTTCCGGGGATCGAAACCACCAAGAATGGGATGGGTCAAATTCGGGCGTCCAGAAGAGTCTTGAAACACGTTTACATAGTGACATACGTAGTATTATTAGTGAATCTGTAGTAGTCCAATTGCTAACCAACCACTATAGTTTTGGTAAAATCCCCTGGTGACTAAACTTCCGTATGTTCAATGTCTTTCAATTATTAGATTGCAACCCCGGTGAAGTGTCCCATACCTGGCCACAGGGCTGGAGATCTCCTTGCCCGATCTGCCCTCCCCTCAGCCATGAACTCTGTCCCTCGTTGGACGCATGGACCAACCTTACTGCCGGAAATTCGCATTGCAATAACCTATGGGAATGATCCTCCTCCTGGTGACTTAAAGCTCCTAAACATAAAGGTTTAATGGGAACATCTATAAATGGGTAATTTTCCATTGTCATGTTTGATGACTGAAGGGGTTCGGTATCTTGTTTTATCAAATCTTCAAGTTCAATTTTGGGTTGTTCAAACTCCATCCTTGACGCTCCTACTTGTTTTGATTCCCCATGTTTGTGGGCTTAAGCTCCCTTGTTTTTGGTGATCCAATCCCCACACATCTTTTGTTTCTTATTTGCTACAAGAATCCGCCTAGATTTTTATTCAACCAGCTCAACCACTTCAACCAGTTCGAGGCCGCTGAGGTCCCCCCCCTCACCTCCACCTCTCGCGCCGGCGCCGGCGCCGGCGCTGCCGTCTTTTCTCGGGGCTGCAACTCGATGCCGGTGATCAACAAGCCGCCTCGGGGAACTCAAGACACGTTCCAAGACGTTTTTTGGGTGTTGATAATCAATCATATGAACTAGATGGAACTACTAAAGTGTGTTGATTCTTCAGTATTTGCAGGAATGATATGGAATGAGAGTATAAGAACACGGTCAAAAACGGCCGTAATCTATCTATGGTTGTTATTTGTGGACAAAATATGTGGCCCACTGATTTGAAACGCACCTGGGACATGAAAGCTGACTGGTGATGCTGGATCCATTCATTTTCGGGGCCCATATTAGGTGGGGTATTGTCAAGGGGAAGGGATTAATTTATCAGTCTAGAATCTCCTGGACAAATTTACGAGCAGTGCCAAAATATCAATGGGTTGGTTCCCATAGGAGTTATACGACCTAGTTACATGGCCATTCTCATGACTCATTACGAGAACCCCTATAAACCAGCCAGTATAATGAAGGCTAACAGGGTAGCAACACCAAAGGCGTGCACTCAAGAATCACCAGATTCCGCGCACCTTCGATCTCCCTAGCGTAGGAGTTCAAAGGCAAGTGATCATGGAGTACCTTCCCAGCAGGGCGAACATGTCAAGGGTAGCACACCAACCTGAAACCAACTGAGCCTTTCTCCATGTTCTTTGCAAGCATTCCTTACCACTCTGAACTCTAAAAAAGATCCCTGTTTAGGAAATAAGAAGGTCAAAGAGGAAAACTGTCTTTCAAAAGCGCCTGTTGAAGTTCCATGTGAGTTTGCAGAAGGCAGCGAGCAGCCATAGTTTTATTTTCGTGGTGACGTCCGCAATGTCTGTCCAGTCTTTGCTCACTCTATCCCATTTTTCTTGGCAAAAAAAAACTCTATTCTTTCTAGTTTTATTCACAGCGCAGAATCCCTCAAATAAAATCCATCTAAATCCCCTATCTTTTTGGGATTCGTTGCACCCTCGAACCCTTGGACCCATCGCTTGGCCGCGCACATTGTCCCCGTTGGAGCTTAGCATGATGGCACTGGGCCGGCCATGGCCTAGCTCCGCAACAATAAGTTCCTGAAGCCCGGGTACGAGGTGGGCCTGCCGAAATTCAATGGGGGTATCTCTCTTTAGGATCAACCCACGGATCGTAACTGATTACTTAAGTGGATGTCTAACCCAGTTATAGATGGGAGAATCCCACTGAATGGGGACTTACCAACTAGGCTTACTAGGGTTATTAACCAGTTATTAACAAGTTATTAAGTGAGCTGACCCTCCAAGTATTAATGAACATGGGGGGTATAACCAGGTATAACCAACCACATGGGTGATTTATGTCGGTGAAGTTGCTGCAAATTTCTCTTGGTTAAGTGTTGGGATTATGGGGAAAATAACTAGGACGGGGCCAAGGGAAAAAAAGGGGACGTACTTGGCAGGGTTAATTGGTGGGTATGGAACTATGGATAAATGATGAGATGATTATTGGACAATTTTCAAATTGTCAGATGATTCTGGGATACTGTTACTGGGATCATCGCGCGAGAATACTGGGTAAATTGTGGACTAATTATGGGACAATGCTGGGATAATTGAGGAGAATGAATCCAGAAATGGTCTGGGCCTAACCCAGATATGCAAGTAATATATCCTCAAGATCAAGCAAATCCCCTTGTCCGATAAATTAGAACCCCAAATCTGGGATCTAAAATAGTATCCTTTCAAAAAACCGATGCCTTTTAACATCCCTCAACGGAGAGCAAATTAGAACCCCAAAGTCTACGCATGGTGGGATTCTAAAATCGTGTTCCTGCAAGCAGTAAATTCATGGAAAATTAACACCCTTTTTTTGGGGGGGAATCTCCTTGTTATTATCTAAAGCAAATTTTTGCATTTCATTTGCACAGAGTTTTTGTCCTCCCGTACGCATTACGGCTGCGTCAGGCCGACCTTTTGACCCTCTTTCCCCCAAAAATAAGACTGCATCGTCCAATCATCTTTTGAAATCACCTTCCTTTCAAAACATATCTTACCGCGAGTCTCAAAACTTCCTGGCCCACCAGTCTCTCCCCCTTCTTTGTTTTCCGAAAGTTCTCTATCAAATGCGTCGCAGACAGATGTGGAATGCAGAAGCGATGTGACAAAATTGCTAAGGCTGGGTTGCAGCTGGCCATCAGTCAGCACCTGTGGGTCTAGAATGGTCGCCTTCAAGCTCCAAAAACATTTTGACACGCATTGACCTGGGGAAGATGATTATAGACCCGGGTCCTTCTTTCCAAGCGGTTTGGTTGAACCAAAAGTGCTGGTATCTAAAGAATGAGCAGAAGGATGTAGAATGTAGAAGAGATGTCAAAGGATGGCTAAGCGGCTAAGTTGGGTTATAGCTGGCCATCAGTCAGCACCTGTGGGTCTAGAATGGTTGCCTCCAAGCTCCAAAACCATTTTGAACCGCATTGGCCTGGGGAAGATGATTATAGACCCGCGTCCTTCTTTCCGAACGGTTTGGTTGAACCAACAGTGTTGGTACCTAAAGAATGTGCAGACGGATGTAAAATGTAGAAACGATGTCAAAGGATGGCTAAGAGGCTAACTTGGCTT
>Ga0126342_10015574_pt1 | contig 13318 bp, 18 predicted proteins | sample Cyp1metagenome_FD_92528 | JGI IMG/M metagenome (GOLD analysis project Ga0126342, IMG submission 92528) | Coral microbial communities from Lord Howe Island, Old Settlement Bay, Australia - Cyphastrea 1 metagenome | ecosystem: Host-associated > Invertebrates > Cnidaria > Coral ...
ACATATATACATATATACATATATATGTACATATGTACATATATACATATATACATATATATGTACATATGTACATATATACATATATACATATATACATATATATATATATACATATATACATATATACATATATATATATACATATATATATACATATATACATATATATAATACATATATACATATATACATATATACATATATACATATATACATATGTACATATATACATATGTACATATATACATATATACATATATACATATATACATATGTACATATATACATTATGCGTATGATGGTGTATCAAGATTCATGACCAATGGTAGAGCTTCGAGGACTACATGAATCACGGCATATATGGTGGAGTCGTTCATAATCGCCTGTTGGGTGACAGGGACAGGACCTATTTGTGTCAGGCATCGAGGTTCGGAATCCAGCGCAGCATCTTGCGAAGTCGCTGAAGTCGCTCCACGGTTTCGCCTGGAGGGACTCGACTTCAGGATGGACTTGAGATGCCGGGAGCAATCTGAAATCATCCAATGCCTCCAATACATCCAATACGGATACGGTGATACGGTATATAACATGTGGCATGTGTCCGTATCGAATAAATTAGAATTGCATGTACACTCACAGCATCTCACAAGCATCCATAAAATATCATAAAAATGCACAGGCCTTGTGCACTCACTTCACCTGCGCCAATAAAATCACGGCTCAAGGAAACTGAGTAACTTTGCGTGTGAGTGGAAAGTAATGCGTACCTGCCACCTATGCGATATGCTCACGTCGTAATATCTCGATGATTCGATGTATATCCAAATGCTCTACATCCGTAGAAATATGTTTGAGAGACATTCAAAGACATTGCTGTGTAACTTGATTGGTGCAGTGCCAAGGATCTTTCCGGAATATTGGACACTGTATTAGGCCATAGGCCATAGACGTAGTCAAGCCGCGTGAAGCCACACCATTCCCACCTCCAAAACATGACCGATAGCCACAGTGGTCTCCTCCAAGCGCAACATCAGCATACCCAGTCCTTGGCAACGAGACAGACAAATCCAACAAAGCTTTGGCAAGTTCGACGTGCAGTTCAAACTTTGGAGATGTATTCTCTTGTTGCAATACATCTCTTCACGTGTGTGGATACTTCAGATATTCCTCATACATTTCATCTGTTTGACAAATATGTGAGAGGGCGAATCACTGTTCTGTTGAAGAATCTCTTGCATGAAAATCCATTGGGCTGGTATCCTTGACCCCACTGATCGGGGTCTTTTCCAGTGTTTGGGAGCAAAAAACAGTGCAAACTTTCAAATAGGGAAGTTCATCAGTGTGTCTAAGAGCAAACACGATCAAAAATGTACTATTGCACACATGTGCCGCTGGACCCCCTCTTTAGTTCTCCTTAGTCTCCACGGCATATTTCTTCGTTCTTTCAGCATATCATGAATGCAAGGACGTATCGTAAAGTATCCCGAATATTAATATCATTTAATATCGTGAACATGTTGTAGACGTGAAAAGCACGGTGATTCCAATGTGTGCGCAAAAGGACAACAGGTGCCACAGGTCCACAGGTCAATCAGCGATTGTTGGGCCAAGAAGCGGCTGTCCGGTGATGCATAAAGTGGCACCTTGAAACGCTTGAATTTCCAAATGGAAACCCCGGAGACCCCAGAACCCTGGACTCCAGCATCCATGTGCATCAACTAGATAGCTAAGTACTTTATAATAGATTATATAATATTATATACTAATTATCTAATACTACTGAAAGCTTGAGCAACGTCGATTGGGAAAAACACCAAGGCTCTGTGTGTGTGTGTAGCCGTTGGTTGGTTGAGAACTGGCCGCTTTGAAACGTAGAATTCTTCGCTGTAATGTCTGCGTTGTCCACATCTGTCCTGCATGACAACCTGCTGTATGTTGGCCCTTTAGAATCTCGCCTCTCGAGACAGCCGCAGCATGACAGTGAGCCGCTGGCCAGCCTTGTGGCAGGTCCCGTTGCAGTGTCAAATCGTCAAACATCTCTTTGCGGTTTCGTCAGAATATCTCCAGAAATCACAATATATATACTTTGTGATGCCCTGATGGACATAGTTGACATTGCTTCTAATGCGATGTACTGTATTTGCTCATGTCAGAGACTGCAGCACCTTCCACAGGTCACTTTAAAAAATTGAGACATGGAACAGGCAACCAACTGATACAGTAGCACCAGTAGCGTTGTTTCTTCAGAAGTCCGCCACTTCTTTCAAACGGGTACTGAACTCCTAAACCTACAACATCTGACCGGCTCTGACCTTCACAACTTTAGGCTTCTCCGTGGTCACTCCAGTAGACCAGTCAAAGGCGTCCTGGAAGAGCGTCAAGGCTATGACACCCGCATCACTCGGGGTTGAAGCAGCACCACACTGGCGTAACATGGTGTAACCATGTGTAAGCTTGGTCTTAGCATGTCTGAGGAATCCGCCGGCCTGCCAGCGTGTCTGATTGGAAGGTGTTGTTCTTGTTTCTGGTCTTGGCTTGTACTTGTTCTTTTGTTCTCTTGCTGTGCGTTTTTGCTTCCCCTTACTTCCCCTAGTGCTGCTGCTGCTACTACGACGACGACCACGACGACCACGATGACTGCTACTATGACTCTTACTCCTGCTACTACCCCTACTCCTGCTACTCCTGCACAACTATGTCTTTCTTCCCTCTTCTTCATGTCTTCTCTGCTACGTCTTTCTCCGCTTTCCCCCTAGCGTGCACATCAACCTCTGTCCCTTCCCGCAACTTCTCTCCGCTCCCGCCCTGTTTTCGTCAAGGCAATGGTCTGCGGTTACGCCGAAGACTCATATATAATATCAAGCGGGCGACTTACTACCTGTCTGCCACCAAGCCGACAGCTCACTCCCTTCACCCAGGTAATAAATTCCAGGTCATGCGCTAAATGCAAGCTGCTCAGTACCCAAGTCCAAGAGATCCCCATTCACGCATGCTGCTTGGCTATGGCCGGCGGGCTTGCCGCAGGCAATTAAATATCCTTCAACGTATATCCTTCAACGTACTAGCAATATCATCTAAGATGTTTTAACATGTTTCAATCTGATAAAATCAGTCGAAGCCGGGCCAGAATCTTCTCAACTTCAGCTTCAACTGTGGCTGCATGGACCTCAGATGGTTCCGACATCTCGGAAGGCATTAGACGGCATCAGTATCTTTCAGTGCTATGACTTGTGTCGGTTGTGTGTATTTGGACAGCCTGACCCCTTCCCTCCCCTTACCATCCCCTACCCACTTTGCAATGGCCTCAATGTTACAAACTGCAGCTATGGCCACAACACATGAGCTATTCCATCCTATTCCCATCTTTGTGTCAAATTCTGCCAAGTACGCAAACTTCCTGCGCTCTTTGAAAGCAAAATGATGTCAACCTGCTTCAGCCAAATCGCATGCAAGACAGCTTTAAATCCAGCAGTCAACGGCCGTGGCATCTCTATGACTTCCATTTTCGCTTTGACGTAATCGCTCACCTGGCGACGGTTCACATACCCCAAACAAGCATGAAGCCGGTTCGGAGAAAAAAAAAACCTTAAGCAGGTTCTCACTGGACTTGCTATTTGTGAGAGTCATGAACATCATGAACTACAATCAGCCCACATAATGAGACAATGTAGTTCGGATAAATGGAAGCATTTGAGATTCAATCTTCACTGACTGCCTCTGCTTAGATGCGTGGAGATTGTATGAGGCTTAAATCAAATGTAGACCTGAACATGTACAGAAAGTGCTGATGCTGATGGGCTGATAGATTAAATCATGCTGAACAAATCTGAACAATTGTTCAAAGATTTCTGAGGAGGTCCAGCTTGGGGGTTGCTGCAAGTCTTTCCATGGCCAAGAGTTGCAGTGTACCTTTAAAGTGTTGTGAACTTCTGAATTGCTGCACTTCAATCTGTCAAGGATTGCTCCCCGAGTTTGAAATGGCACCTTCGAATGTTGTGGGGCTCACCAAGAGTTCTTTTGCAGGAAAACAAGTGGAAACTTCATGCACCATTCCGTCTCGGTCCATCTGCCCTTACCCTTCTTACCCCAGCAGGGCTCCAGCGGCCCCAGCACCATGCCATACCATGCCTGCAAGCTATCTGCCTCATGAAGCACTGAGCCCCGCCAGGCATGTCCGGTGGCACCTGGCAGCTGCAAACAGGGTGTCATGTGTCAAACAAAGCTGCACATGGAAGGCAAGATAAGGCAAGCTTTACTGTGATATACCATGACATACCGTGACATACCGTGAGCCTTACAAACCCTGTGAGTTGTGTCCTCAAAATTCCTCAAACTTCCAGCCTGCAGTGCTGGGCCAGTCTGGCAAGTTCCCACTGAGCTGTATTTCCACATTTTGCCCGCCTTTTGCCTTGCAACGGTGGAAAGTTCCGCTTGCAACATACACGTCCCTTCTAAAAAGACTCCAACAAGCCCTTTAGCCCGTCTTCTGGCCTAAACATCTGACTCCTGACAGAACAAGTAAACTTTTCTCTGATCTATAGCCAAGTTAAAAGAAACACAGCAGACTCAGATTGTACACAGTAATTAATTATGTATTTTTATCTAATATGAGTGTCTATAATTAATTATGAGATGTAATTACGTTGCTCCAACCTTGCAAAATCTAAATGGTCTGTCATGATTGTCCAGGCTGGCCTCTTGCAAAGGCATGGGCTGCCTGGTCGCCGTCTGTAGCACCTCGATGCCCAGAGAGGCATTGCCAGGCGTCAAATTCCATCGCTGGCCAGGCTGCAGAACTCCTGGAAGCGCATCAAGTTCCATCGTTCCATCGGCTCCCGTCTGCTCTATGCTCAATGAGTTGCGTCAAATTCCATCTGGTCGCCAAGGAAGGTGAGCATCGGTGGAACTGATAACGAAACTCAAGACTTGATCGAATACAGCTGGCGCCTTAATTCTTGCAACTAGCATGATCCATGCTTGATCCTAACCCTCACCTGGAGATACTCCGACGGAAGAATACGCCACTTGCACGGCCAAACTGCTCCTTGTTCCACGCGGCCACGTACACGAAGACCTTTCGCCGTGGTCAAGGACTCGAAGAGGAGCACTTGCAAAGCTCCGGACCTGGCTGAAACGAAACAGGCTGAAACACTGCAAAACCGCGTCAAGAACTGCATCAATAGACACTTGAAAAAACAGCTGAGAAAACGGAGAGAAGAGCTGAGACGGGGCTGAGATGGGGCTACGATTAGCTGTTTGGGCGCGATGGTGCCATGCTTCGCAGCTTCGCAGCTTCGCAGGCCTGGCATCTGCGCAGCCCTTTGTGGCTTCATCCAGGCAGTGGAGTAAGGAGCCGCCCGAGTGCCAGGTGGCCTGCACAGATTTGTACCCTGCATAGGACATGTGAAGATTACATAAGATATCATAAGATGACCCGTTGCGCCGTTGTGATAGTTCATCCATGTTCATCGACGTTCATATTGGCTCCGTGTGCCACGTGTGCCAGACTGTCTCAGTATGTCTCAGTCCTACCTATGTCTACCTTGCCCGCACTGAAACAGTCAACGTGTCCCACCTTCCGGGCATCCAACTGATTGGAGAGTCCATCCACTGGCACAAAAACTGCAGCTGCTTGATTGAAGCCTGGACAAAATCGGACAAAACAATGCATGATTTGATAGGACAGTGCTAGGAACTGATTCTTGAACTCCCGCAGAACCCACAGTGACTTATTGATTCATCACGTTGCACAGAAGGGGGCAGCGTAACACATCATGCAAATGAGTCATACAAGCATAATATACTTGATGGAAAAAATTAAGGAAAAACTGAACTTGATGGTGAGCACGGCTTTATTGCACTCGTTTGTAGATGATGAAACCAGCTAAACTAGCGCGCTTCTACGGAGACAATGTCATCAGCGATGAAGAATCATGAAGAATCATGAAGAATCATGAAGATAAGAATCATGAAAACATATCTTCGCTATTTTAAACTGCGTTTCAATTTGAATGATCACCACGCTAAAGCCTCCCTTCCGACGTGCGGCCTGCATTGGTAAGCACTGGAGCCAAGGCGGAGGCAACATCGTTGAATCGGTCCTCAGAGGTAAGTGTGAAAGTGAAGGCAGAGCTGATCAGGATTTGGATGTGATTTAGATTGATTTAGATTGATTTAGCATATTCAGCCTGTGTATAGAAAAGGTAAGGATTTGGCAATATTTTGCATATTATTTTTGTTGTTGATAGGTTGCCACCATGAAGGTGCATGCCTTTTCTCCGCACCGTGGGTTTTGGCACTTGCCTGCTTACATCAAGTAATGAGGGGAAACACAGACTGAAACAGATTCAAACTATCACATTCACTCTTGCACCCAGATCTGTTTAAGGCTTATTTCTTGATGTCAATTTATGTCAATCTAGATACTCTTCACTTCAACATACTGAAACTGACTGTGGGCGAACTTGCACTACCTACATCCATCATCGGTATATCTCCGGTCAAAGTCTGCTGTGTCTGCTGTGTTCCTATGACTCGGCCCGATCGTGAGCGTCCTGTGCCCATGAAGCCTCTTCCATCTTGCTCACAGCCACCAACAACCTCTGTGCAAAGGCTGTGCTCAGCTGTGCTCTGCTATTTTCCCAAAAAAAAACAACATAGATACATAATTGACCATAATTATGTCAAAGAAATCAAAGAATCAAAAAGAGAATCTGAAAATCAAACTTGGAAGGATCAAAAAGATCATTGGATTAAAAAAGGTCAGCCGATGTCAACCGAATCCGGTGGCCTCCGGGCGCCAAGACCTTTGGCCACCCGCAGCTGCTCAGCCAACGCCGAAGTGCCGCTGGCCTCGTTCCGTGGCACACACGCCGGCCGAAACCGAAGGTTCAACCAGAACAAAAGGAATCTGGTCCCATTATCCCAAAACATCAAAAATCATCAAAACATCCCACAACCATCACAACCTGTTGTCATATTGAGACAAAATGCCTTAACTGTTCGCACCATCCACCACTATCCCTATAGGTCCATTAGTTGTTCAACCGCTGCATGTCACCATATGTCACCCTAGGTCAACCTCACCTCTCTGAGCGCTGCTTCCAACTCTCTGCCCTTGGCTGAAACCACCAGCAGCGCAATGTCAGCTTCAGCTGCTGCTTGTACAGCTTGTGGCAAGCAACGGCGGCCTGCAGAGTCACCAACACGACATGTATCATACATGCTGCACATGCTGATTCCTTGTGCACTTTTCGACGATCCACCTGCCATCCCAAAACCATCAACTAATCCACACACCACGCCTTTGTTTTACCCGCCGAAACTGTTCAAACATGACATGGACACCTCAATCTCCAGATTCCGTAGATAAAATGTAGACAGCACCAATTCTCAGGTGTGCCTCCGGGCACATCCAACAGCGTCAGCTCCGCCCCACCAGGCGAACGGAGGCCATCCTCTCGTTGCAGCTCTTCGCAGGGGAAGCGTTCCAGGTCCTGCCACTGAACGAGTTGCGGGAAACATGATGAAACAAACGGAGAAAAAATGAAGAAAAATGAAAAATGCATAGCAGATGAAACCAGATGAAACCAGATGAAACCAGATGAAACCAGATGAAACCAGATGAAACCAGATGAAACCAGATGAAACCAGATGAAACCAGATGAAACCAGATGAAACCAGATGAAACCAGCCAAATCAGCCCAAGACATGCCATGCTCTGACAACATTTCGACATATTTCAACAATAGATGTCAAGATATGTCAAGTATGCTCGATGGATCTCGGACTTGAGGTTTGCTGGTCACATGATCAAGGATCTTGACATGTTCACCCCACTGTTTTCAGCCATAGCCTTGATACCTGAGCCATATCGAGCTATTACGGCTATGAGATCTATGAGTCCTTGCGTCTCTTCATCAAGTCTCGCTCATTTATGGCTCCAGTGGCAAGCATCAGCGCTCCCACCAGTGTTGATTTGCCTGATCCTGAAGGGAAGGCTAAATCAGGGGTTGCTGGAGGGTACAAGTGAAATAGGTTAAGCGTGCCAAGACTAAAGAGCCTTCCTGATTTTTGTGCATTCCATGAATGCTCTCTCTTTGAAGAGTCTTGTGTGCAAGTGACATTGTCGTCAATCTGGCCTTCGTCATCAACATACTCATCCGGTATTGGTCGAGACCGCAAAGTGAGCGTCATCATGCATCATCTCATGAATCTTCAGTAGTGTTCTTTTCCTTCCAAATCCCACACTGATACAAGTACTTATAATTATTTATATATATATATATAATTTATATTAATTTATACATTCCCACTATTTCCCACTTCCGAACCTTCTCCAAACCTTAAAACCTCCAACCATCTCCAACCCCTCCTGCCTTGGTGTCCAAGCACCGCCACAGTGACCTGTACCTCTGCTGGCGCTGCTTCCCGCGCCAAGGCTGCGGCCGCTGCCGCCGCAGCCGCGCTGGGCGGCAGCCCAGCAGCAGCAGCCTTTTTAGCTCGCTCCTCAAACAGCGCGGAATGGGACAAAGCAACGGAGAAAACGGAGAAAACACTGGGAACATCTGGGAAGTACTTCATTCACTTCATCTTCAGCATATCAGAATCAATCTTCAGTACTGAAACTTGAGCGCCAACTATTCACAGAGTCACGAAACCAGCTTTGGGATCTTGTTGGCCATGGATGGCTGAAATGCCACGACTTGGGCCCGGAAAACAGTTCAGTATCCTGTTCCCAACGGAATTTTTTATTGTCTTAATTTGATATAATTTGTCCATAGCTTGTCGTCAATCTGCTAACACGCGGTTCGGTTTTTCAGGAACCTCAGCACCTGCTACCAAGAAACTGCTTTTTCTTTGATCTCTCGCCTGAAAATAACGAGTCAGCTGAAGTCTCTACAAAGTTATTGAGTCCCAGGCACCAGCTGATCCTTTTACAGAAACATTGTAGAATCCTTTTTTGTCGACATGCCCATAACTCCAGAGCCGCAAGACTACAGTATTTCATGTAATATCTAGAACAGGATGACGGAACGACTTTGCCAGCAGATTCATGCAAAAGATATCCTTCCCAAAAGTGATCTGGCAAATCGCCAAGTTGAGTCTATCGATATACCATATAGCAAAGAAACAACTCTCTACTTGCGGGTGCATACGTATGAAAAATGCAGTCGTCCTTCGCTGTTCTGCACGCTTCCTTCGCTCCTCCTTTTGCACCTGGAAAGGCATCATGACTGAGGCGTCGCTTCCAACGAGCCCACTTTGGTCGCTCTCAGCATAGCCCGCCCCACTGGACTTTCCCGGGTCAGTCAATTGCCAGGCCTCTTCCCGGCGTCGAGCTTCCTCCTGAACCAACATCTGTCTGCATCTGTCTGTTCCCCTCAGCCAGAGTGATTGCCCTTTTGGTCGGTAGTGATCAGTAGTGATGCAACTTAATCCTCACCCGACTGTTACGGCACGTCCTCAACATGTCCCACAATATTCATTGTCATTCAGTATCGTTCAGTCATGATTGAACAGTTTCGCATACAAAGTCATACAATACCTGCATCCCAAAGAACACAGCGCGCCCCACTCCTCTGTTTCTACTCTTGCTTCAAGCCTGCCTGAGTTTTGCCAGACAAGCGCCAAAGACCCCTGCTGAGAACTCGCTTGTCTGTGCATTCTTCCCTTCCTTATTCTCTGGGACAGTCTACTGAACCCCGTACATGCAGCTCCATTCATGGCGAATATGGGTTGCCTGGTCGCAAAAATAAAGGTCCCACAAATTCGTGGATCATATATTCATATGATTATGAAATCATCAAGATGTCTTATGATGTCTTATGATGTCTTGCTTCTTGGCAATTCTATGGCGATTCTCAAGGATTCCCCTAAAACATCCGCACAGCCGCCAAGAAACGCCGAAGCTCCTCAGCCAAACGCAACTCCTCAGCCAATCGCAACTCCTCTCGTTGTCGTTCCTCTTCTGCGCGCTTTGCCTGCAAAGGTCTCAAGACTTTTCGAGAACGATTCAGCCCCACCACACACCGGCAAATCAGGATGTCATGAATCTTGGCATTTGAATCTTGGCATTATCTTGAAAAACTTGGGAATAACATGGAATAACTGGGTCTTCTGGCCTCCTCCTCTGCTCTGCGTTTTTTCTCCTGACGCTCCCTCTCTTGCCTGGGCTTCGTACTAGCTGAGTTTTAATGTGAAGGTCTCAATCTGATACAAGCAATCAATCTTAACATGCTTGAATGACTGGAATGGGATCAATTCGGAATGGATGAGCACTAAGTCACTAAGTGCAAAAGGCCATGATTCAGCTTAAATCCTCAATTCCACACGGATCCTGAACTGTAAACCTGTCAACATATCGATCTTACGAGCTGCCAATAGGGAGGCCTTTTGTATTTCTTAGTTATACCATGTTATACCTAAGTCCTTAAACATCCTTAAACATCCTTAAGTCCTTAAACCCTCTCTGTTTGACATTTCCAGGTGTGTCTCATGACAGTTCTCTCAGACCAGCAACCGTCTCTGCTCGTCTTCCTGGCGCCTCAGAGCTTCTCGCTGCTTCCTTGCAGCTTCCTAACAGGGTCGGGTGATCGGGGTTGGTGGAAAAAAACGACCAAAACAGCTACAGCTGGAGAATGCTGGACCAATGCTGGACACATCCGTATCCAAAAATCCAAAAGTATCCAAAAGTAATTCTTACTGTGACCACTTCCTTGGATGTCTTCATCACAGACCTTTTCACATCATGCAACATCATGCAGGGCATGAATCAATGGATCCAATGAAATTCCTTGGGATTTTTGATGCATCCAACGTGTAAAGCCTCCTGCTGTCGCCGTTTTCGTCGTTCTTCTCGAAGCATGGCATCCTCTTCCGCATCCTTTTGACGCTGAAGACGCAAAGCATCCTCCTGTTACTGCACAAGTCGAACGCATGTACAAAGCATCAAACAAGGGTAATAGGTCTGGGAATGAAATAATTACAGTAACTCAAAACATCTAGAAACCAGCGGGCTTTCGTGAGACAGTATCTACACTTGAAAAGATTTTGCGCGACCCCCGCAACTTCTTGAGAGACAAACGCACAAGAGAGGGGTCAAGCGATATTTGGAAAATGTCCTGGCCGCGTGGAACAATACGCCACGCGATATTCTGCCACAGCAAAAGACGTTCTGTTGGAATTCGCCAACAGTTGAGAAGTCACCCTCTCTCCAAATGTCTCTGTTGAAATATCTGCTCACGTTTCTTGATGTACGAAGATTAGTCAATCCATGTCAATCCAATCTCGCGACCGTCCAAGCCTTGTCTGCCTTCTCCTTTTCGGCCTTTCCTTGCCACAACAGGGGCACATGAAACAATCTCATCAGATATCCACCATTGCTTAGGGGCAGCACCAGAAATGTTTCAGCATGGAGACCAGCGATGCTGCTGACGAAACATCTTCCCTGTCACTCGTAGACGAACATGCTATTTAAAGGATGTGAGTGTTTTCCGATCCAAACCATCACCCACAGACTGCAACCAAGAGGCGCCGTGCAGCTCGCTCAGCCTGCTTTTTTGCCTCTCCCGAGCTGAAGGTTGCAAATTTCTCACATTGCATTACATCATATTACATCCTTATACTTCCTTTACCTTCATTGCCTGCATCGCTAAGGGATTCCTAGTTTCCAAGGCCGTGCCCATGTAACACTGTAAGATGACACCCCCTCGCCACTTCGGCCTGGCAAAATCAACTGCTTGCTTCATATGTGCTTCATCTAGACATGTCGTTGCAAGTCGTTGCATTTTTTCAGTTGCGTTTGTTTATCTGATTTGCAGCCAGAAATTGTACAATGGTTTTTGCTCTTTACCTGAGTTATTTTGCTCTGTACCTGATATGCTCTTAGTTTCTATGTTCTTCTATGCATTTACATGTCTGTCATGTTGCTTGTGTGCGTACGTGTCACTATATATAAATATTTTGCTGAAAATTAGCGGCAAAAACTAAAAATGCAAAAAAAAAAACTCAATTTGACGAAATCAAGGCAGAAACTAAACTGGCAAATTGGCAGCCTAAGACTCCTCTCCAACCAGCCCCAAAACTCGTCTCAAACAAGCCACGAGGCTTAGCATCTACGTTGACTGCATCTATGTCGAAGGATCCGCGTCTATGTCATGGCACCCACATGTTTGATATCATTTGATACCCTCGTTTTTGGGTATTTTTGGGGTATGGGTCTCAGGGTCTTAATACCCAAACAATGGTAAAACTTGGTAAATGATGGTAAATGTACATATCATTTCTTACTATCGCCTTCAACACATTATAATAGTAATTTATAATATATATTCTATATATATTCTATATATTAACGTTGTATCATTGATTGTATGCAATCATAATTGTATCATGAATTGTTCAGCGGGCTGCCCCGGTCGCCTCAGCCTCTTCGGCCTGTCTTTGTTCCACCTCACGCTGTGCTTGCTCCTGTCGCTGGTTGACGAACGACTTAATGAACGACTTAAGAAACTTAGGTATGGACAATATACATTTATAACATGTTCTAACTACATTCCAGGGAATTATTTTTTTGTAATATGTTATAGTTACATTCCAAATCATTCCCAAGTCTTTAACCATTGTTTCATAGTTGTTCATAGTGGCCTATCTTTTGTTCTACGTATATTTATCAGTCTTTATCTTTGCTTTTTTGTTGGACTTTTCATGTTCAGTCTCTGGGCCTTTCCGCTTCATCAGCGACATGTCTGTGTGCCCTTTGTCCTTTGCATTTTGATCTTCACGCAGCTTTCCTTGCCAACAAGACAACATTTGTGACAATGCAAGCCAATGACTGTATATAATATTACAATGAACATCCAATCAATATCAATCAATATTGTAATAATTGTTAGTTTCAATGTTATTCCAATATATCCGCCGACCCCGGCAGACGCAAGGGGGAGCGCGCCAGGGAATAAGACAAGCAAGTTTTAGCCGCACCAGCAGCAAGAGCAGCGGCAGTGGCAGCAGCAGCATGTAGCAGCGGCAGCAGCGAGTCCAGCACTAGCAGTAAGATAGCCCACTAGTCGGCAGCCAGGAGCCAGCAGCCAGTAGGCAGCAGCCGCCAGTCAGGAGGTACGAAGCCAGCAGCAGGCAGCCAGCAAGCATTTTTTGCTGCGATTTTGCGCCGGCCCCGCAGCAGCAGCAGCAGCAGCAGCAGCAGCGGGTAGCTTGTTATTGCGAATGATTTCGCTCACAAGTAGCAGTAGCAGAGCAGCCAGCTGTTGGCAGGTGCTTTTGTTGCTTGTGCGGTCCACAAGTAGGAGTAGGA
>Ga0126342_10015575_pt1:0-10000 | contig 13318 bp, 16 predicted proteins | sample Cyp1metagenome_FD_92528 | JGI IMG/M metagenome (GOLD analysis project Ga0126342, IMG submission 92528) | Coral microbial communities from Lord Howe Island, Old Settlement Bay, Australia - Cyphastrea 1 metagenome | ecosystem: Host-associated > Invertebrates > Cnidaria > Coral ...
ATAGATACATAGATACATAGATACATAGATACATAGATACATAGATACATAGATACATAGATACATAGATACATACATAGATACATACATAGATACATACATAGATACATACATACATACATAGATACGTACATACGTACATACATACATACGTACATACATACGCACATTACACACATTACATACGTTGCATACATTACATACATGCATACATGCATGCATACATACATACCTACGTACATACATACGTACATACATACGTACATACATACATACGTACATACATACGTACACACGTACGTACATACGTACATACATACGTACATACATACGTACGTACATACATACATACACACACACATACATACATACATACATACGTACGTACATACATAATCATACATACATACATACATACATACATACATACACACAGACAGACAGACAGACAGACAGACATACAGACATACAGACATACATACATACATACATACATACATTGCATGCATTGCATGCATGCATGCATGCATACATACATACATGCATACATACATTGATTGCATGCATTGCATGCATTGCATGCATTGCATGCATGCATGCATGCATACATACATTATGTATATGGTCGCCATTTCTATGTTTTGGGAGGCTTTTGATGGATTGATCCCGGCTCAGGCATGTGTTTGACGCTCTCTTCAAGCCCATTGGTGGATGTGGCGCAGGGACAAAGTGCCCATGCCACGTCAAGCATCGATGCCTTTCACAGCGCCGAGCAAGCGGTGGATGGCACGTCCTCCAGCTATTGGGCAGCTGATCCAGAGGACCAAGAGAAAATTTTTTGGATCTCCTTCCCCCAAACCAGGCTTGGAGAATTTTGGAGCACTTTGGAGCAGGATAATTTTTGGTAGTGAGCCCTTGGATGTCGCATGATGCAGCTTTTTGATTGGGATGATTTGCAGGAAACATCCACATCTAAACCAAAGATTTTAAACTCGAAACTCCGGGCCTGATACGTCCTCGATGGAAGCAGCTGAGCCCGCTTCCGGCTGCGGAGGCTCAAGATGTTGGACATCAACTGGGAATACCCTCCCGATGCCTTTCAGGTGGAGTTGACCAAGGATGGTGTCGACTGGGAACCTGCTTACGCCGTTGACAGTGGCTCGGTTGTCATGAACTTGCCATGATTAAATTTTTTCAGACCCATCAGCATGTTTTGTGTCCCTCATGGAAGGGATTTGTGTTAAACCAGAGCCTGCCATTATTGGCCAATGTTGGCCTCTTTCTTTAGTTGTTTGCCAAGTTGGCCTATCCTGACCAAACCGTGCAACGGAGGCAACATGTTGCATGCTACTCGTTCGCGCATCCCACTGAAGGGACAAAAAACTATTGGCATGAGGCTCCGCCTCCATGCATCAGACAAGCAATTGGCTTCTTGGGAGCAAGTGCATTTCTACTTGTAAGAACCTTTGAAAGTGATCCTCAAATCCTCATGTGAGGTGAATATTGGACAGGCACAGGCCAAAGATCAAGCCCGGAATTTTTTGAAGGGGCCATATTATTCTTCCTCGAAATTCATTTGCCGTACTGCTGAGGTTGGCATTCGTACTCTTCAAACCTTTTCCTTGAACAATTTGCCCGGCCTAGAGCCGCTGGGCAGAATGGCTTTGGATCAGTCTTCGTTTGATTGAAAGCTGCCCTTTCCAAGACAAGTGCACGCAATTGCATGGTTATATGAGTATGCACCTACCAGTATGATGCTTCAGGGTACTTGTCGGAACTTTCAACTGCGAATGACCTCCCAGTATCTCCCAGTTAGATGTGCAGCCAACGCAACTTCTAGCGCTTGTAGGCCCTGTGAGACTCCAAAGATGGCCAGGGACAAGTGGTTCTTAAGCAGCGTGACCCAATTCGACCCAACGCAGCGCTTGCGGAAAGCTGACTATCAGCTGAGTCAGTTGCCAGAGATGCTTGGCGAAATTCTTTCAGCAACTGCTGAAGCTGTTGTGGAAGGTTAGCTTTATTGGAGGGGTGTTTATTCTAACATCATGTATTCAAAGTCAAAGGATGTTGGAAGTGAGCACGTTCTGACGGTTGAACTTCCAGACAACCCCTATCCTAGCACATGGCCCTAGGTGAACGGAGCTGTTTTCAGAGGAATTTTCACTCTATAGTTGTTTTGTTCAAGCTCAGCTTCCAATGACACTATAATCTCCCAGCAGTTCTGCTTGATCTGTCACTTCCCCAGGAATCGGCAAATTGATGAGAGCTGGGTGGTTGAGAAGCCACCAGAGCGGTCATCACCAGTGGCTGAGACCAATTCACAGCGGGCATGTGAAGCCAGCGTCCTTTTGACTTCAAAAACGCTTTTATGCAGTTGGGCACAGCGGCATTTTCCGTAGCCCTGTCTTAAGGTGGTCTCTTTCCTGGAATCTTTGACGCCTTCTGAGCTGCTCCTGGGTTTCAAGTTGCGGGGAGATGGCAAGCCTGATGGGGGTTGGCCCGATTAGCATTTTGACATATTTTGACATATTTAAACTCAATTGCATTCGTGCTTCATTTGAAACTCTAGGTCCAAGATGGCACGTTGCTCAGGAAGCCCTTGACCCAGTGGCGTCAACAACACCGACGAACCCTGGAAGGCTTCCTGTGTGCTGCAGCGTTCGTCCAGGATGGCCAGGTTTACACCAACTGTGCCTCGGTTACGGCATGGAATGCCAGTAGTAGATAGATGTAGAGGATTATAGCAGGCTGGTCATGGAGCACGTAATTCTTTTTGGGGATTTGCGGTGTGGTGCCAGCTGAGGCACTGATGCGCCCACGCCGCAGGGTGTTCCTTGGCCGGAAAGCTTGCCATGGAGCCAGGATCTACCGGATCTATCCGATCTATTCTTTCTGGGTTCGCAACATTTCGCAACTCTCGTGAGCGGTTTGTTTGTACTACTTGCATTGACTTGCATTCATGTGCATCCGATATTTATACATCCACCTGGTCACCTGATCGTATTTGCCACAGATCCCTCTGGGATTCTCAAGATCACGTGACGTTCGATGACGTTCGATGCCAGCCTCCACTCAGGACTCTGGACGTGAATGGTGCTACTTGGATCCTCAACTTCAAGATCTTCAAGTGGGCGATGGGACGCCGTCATGGGGATACTGTGCGCGAGTGGTGGATTACGACGTGCCTTGTGCTGACACAATTTGCCTTTGATCTTGGGCTGTTCTGTTTTGTGCTGCGCTTGAGGAGGCAACTGGAGAAGGGTTTTGTACGGTTTTGTAAGTGTTTGTCATATTTTGATTAATATTTCTTGTAGCAGTGGAGCATGAATTTGGCATTTGCTTTTTTTTGGGGCAATGTTCTACAATTCAATGTTCTTCTGTCGCATGGAAGCATTGAGAATAAATCGCAGATTGAGATGAAGGTTCGACTGCATGGCAGCAGAGTAGGACCAACTTGTTAGAGTTCTTGACCGAGGCCCTACGCAAGCAGTGACCTGCTTGGCACGCTCGAAAAAAGACGTGTCTGCTGCGGTTTTGGTTTTCGCACTCCATCATTCTTTTGCCAGATCACCTGTCCAAACTCGGCGTGAGAACCCCAACCTGAACCAACACTCCTTTTCGATGACTCTATCTCACGCACGCGCACAGCTATCTACCTATATATCTAATTATATGTATATATATATACATATGTATAATGATATATAGGTTTTGATTTAGATATGTAGATATGCAATGATACACACATACTTTCCAGCATCACAGTCATGTTTCAGATTTAGTTTTTCTCTGCCTCTCAAACTAACTTGACAAGGATGCACACTACCCTTGACAAATCATCTGTTTTTTGGGTCCCTGTGGGACCCCACAAGCCCAAGAATCTTCAGTGCACCCTTTGCTATGCCTATAATCAAGTCCCCTGATGAATCGACATTGCTTCTCCGAATCGAGGTTGGAGGATTTCTGTCGCTGGTGGCTAAAGCCACACAAAGGTCAGCTGCACTGCAGAAGGGTTACTTCGCCCCTTCAGTGTCTTTGATTCCAGAAAGTGATAAGATCCATGGATATCCATGGCAAGAACGCCAGACCTGGAGGAAGTCGGCTTCCCTGGAACTTCTAACCCCAATTATCTCAATCTGATTTAATCTTATCTGATCTAATTTAACCACCTTTATTTTTTTTTTGGTTCAGTTTCTCTACCCTTGCCAGACGTGGGTCCAGCATCGCCAGGTCGAGATCCAATCGCCTTGCAGGAGCAGATTTGGCCCGCGCTCGAGGAGGTGGATCCCCCATCTCGACCCCGGTAGATTCATGTGGTACCCTCTGTTAATTTAACATAGCTATTGAAAATGACCATTTATAGTGGATTTTCCCATTATAAATGGTGATTTTCCATAGTTATGTTAGTTTACCAGAGGGTACTTGGGAAAATCTTGGATGGAATAGAGATGAATAGAGACTTCAACGGATACACATGGATTGAAACTGTATGCGCCAGAGTGCACGAAGACTACATGGGGTACAGAATGTGGCTGACATTCAGCCGTCATGATCATCGACCTGTCGAGCTGTGCCTTTACTTATTTTCCCGCCACCCACCCATTCCTGACACAACAACGTGCACTGAGCCTGAACCAGGGACGCATTCTGCCCGACCGCAGCTTCCAGATGCACATCCACTAGTGAGGAATTTTGCAGCAAGGAAGGAAACGTTACATCCAGCTACATCCATACAAGTAAAATGTGGTGAGCCGCTTGGACTGAAAAACTTTAATTTGTGCAATGTAATTATTGCGATAAGTGTGCCAACAAACTGTGGCGTCACCAGTTGCAAGCTTGAGCCTATGATAGTTACAAGGGCGTACCAAGGCTATCAAGCACAAATCATTGACACAGCTAACAAGCAGCAAGTCCCCCACTCCAGCGAGTTGACCCATTGACCACTACATTTCCCAAATCACATCACATTCTGCTGCAGCCATGGTCGCCCTTGTGCAGCATCGTTCAAGAATGATCCTTGGACTGCCAGAAGGGAATTCTCATGCCCAGGTTTTTTTGTTTGAGTACATTCGCCATGATTTGAGCCCATATGTCCCATCAACAGAAAGTCATTCAGAAAGTCATTCATAAACCTTCTCCAGCCAGTTGGGGATCCTTGGGGATGCTTGATGCCTCCATGATATTCCATGGCATTCCATGGCATTCCATGGCATCGACATGCCTCGAAGTCCCAGGTGAGACCCGACTGCAGGCCATGCTGGGCCGCTCGCTGTCCGGGCGGCGCTTGCCCGTGCTGAAGGGTCGCGGGATCGATGCCGCACCGGAACCATCGCGGGAAGCGTTGCCGCAAGGCCGGGATGCTGGGAGCACGGCAGGTGGAGCTTCATTCGCATGCGAAAATGGTGAATTCCGTATAAATTATCGGTCCCCAAAATCGATTTCACCACTCAAGATACTCACTTTGAGGAAACTGTTCGTTGATGTCGATTGTGCTGTTTGCCATTTGGCAGACATGAACAGCTCGGATTTATGGATGATTGGTAGCAGTGGGGCAAAGTGTAATTCTTCATAGGCAGTTTTTGTCCACTTGTGCTGTCACCCAGCCACCCCAATGAACCAGTTGAGGCTGGATCAGAGTGGAGTCTCGTTCCAAGCCGGGCACTTTTTACTATGCACACCCTGCCACCAAGCGGACGCAGATGGAACGTCCCGTTGACCCGCGGCGCTCCAGTCAATCTGTGGCAGCGCCAGCCGTGGCGCCAGCTGCACGAAAGGCGGCTGAGCCAGCTGTGGTGCCCGTTGACGATGTCGAAACAGCCGAAGAGAAGCAGAAGCGTGAAGAAGCGCGGAGAGCCGAAGAGAAAGCTAGGGAAGAAGAGGAAGAGAGCCTTAGCTAGGTTTGGATGAACGATCCCAGACAGATCCCCACATCTTTGAAGACTGGCAAATGCCTTGGAAAGATTGTGGTTCCATTTGGTTTCAAACGGATTGCATCATGCAGCATTTAGTTAGCTTTTGTGTATGGTCCCGCTCCAAGGAGAGAACGACAGGAAGTTCTAATGCGAGCTCGTCAGCGCCGAGCCCAAGAGCGTTTGGAGGAGGAGCGACGTCGAAAGGAGGAAGAGGAGAAGGAGGAGGCCAGTGCCCAGCTGATGGCGCTTCCCGGTTCCAGATATGGGTTGACCATGGTTGACCATGGTTGACCATGGTCAATGGTTGACCGTCATGAATCAAGTTGCATAAGCACTTGGAAAATTTATGATATGAAGCATGCTGAGAGGCTGAGAGCAAGGAATGTGTGATTTATTGCCATGTATAAACAACTATACTATTATATTCAATTTTTGCTGTAGGACTTGGCATGCAATGCATGGCAGGATGCGATATGATGATATGATGCATTTCTTTGGCGGGAGGGATTATGCACAATATTCACGAGCTTCACTTGTGGGCCCAGCATGATGTTTCTTCCGGTGGAACTTCAGCGGATGCAGCGGAAAGGAAGAGCGCTTGAAGGTGGCACAAAGAAGAAAAGACAAGAAACAGAAGCAGGACAGACCTGTTTCAGACCTGTTTTTTTTGCTGCTGGTCACGGTCGCTACATGCTGTTGTACCCAATTTAAGCGTGGCAGGCTCGACTCATCTTGGTTTTATATCGTTTTACATGGTTTTACCATTTTAATCATCCTAGATTTCATGATTTTCCAGGAAGAAGAAAAGCAAAAGGCCGAATCCGAACGGCTTCAAAAGGAAGCTGAACAGCGAGCGGAGGAGGGTGCAGGGCCAGCACCCGTGGAATTGGGAAGGCGTTCCGATGCCAAGCATAATGAGGCCAAGTGGAAGAAGGAAGCTTCAGATGAGGAGGAAGAAATCACCCAAGAAGACCTGGAGAAGTGGAAGGACCTGCTACAAGGGGAAGTTTGTGTATTTTGGGGGGAGGATGGGAGATGGGGTATGACTCGACGGAGATGGTGCTTGGCAATCAATTGCACCCAGAAACTGCTGGGTATTATCTGAGATGGCCCACAGGAAGACGAGGAGAGACATGAACGAGAAGAAGCAGAAGCAAAGCGCAGAAAGATTGAGAAGGAAGAACGCAGACTCTTGAAGCAAATTTGTGATTGACCCTGGAGGGGCAATGAATTTGATGAATTGATTTGTGTGAAAGGAACTCTTTGTCACTTGGCAGTGGCATGGTTGACATTCAGCTCAAACTATCAAAGACCACTCCAAATTCCACCCTATCTCATCTCCCAGGAAAGCGTGAGGCAGAATTGGAAGAGCAACGAAAAAAGGCGGAGTTCGCTGCCGCCGTGGAGCGTGCCCGGCGAATGAAGATTGACCCTTGGTTGGGGGGTAGTGGCATGGTTTGATCAACGGAGCAACTTATGAAGGAAGTCCCTTTTGTATCTTTTGTCTTGGGCATGAGTTTTGTTTCAGCGCGCAGTATTTGGTCCCCATGCTACTTATCCATATGCTATCCATACACTATCCATCCTGGCCCGTGCGACGCGCTCAGGAAACGGACCGCCAGAAGCAGGAGGAGCTCCGGAAGAGCCGCACGAGTCCCTCCCCGTCCCCCGCGCGTGCTGCGCCCGCCGAGTTGCCTCTGGCGGCGCCGGCGCCCGTGGGGCCGGCGGGGCCAGCGGCACCGCTGCTGCCGCCGAAGCTGGACATGCCTTCGATAGCGTCGATGAGTGTTGCCTGGTGACGTAAAGGGCATGGATGACAACAGAAGACCATATTAAAATACATGATATATATATATATAGATCTATTTAATCCACAATATCCTGGCACATGATGGCTAGTGCGGATGAAGGTTGTGAAGGCAAGAGTATGGAAGCACGCCTTTGAGCTTGGGATGTGCAACAACGATATTTTTTGGATAACCTTGGGAACCATTTTTTGAAGCCCACTTCGCTTCCAATGTGCTCAGGTCCTCCAGCAAACTTTCGCGCCACAGCAGCCCATGGTGGTTCCACCACCGCCACCACCGCCGAAGCCGGCCCCGACACCACCGACATTGGCAAATCTTCTGAGTGGAGCTGCTGCTTCCTTTGCCTTTCAAGACATGGGCGCACTGAATCACACAGAGATGCCTGCTATACATGTCTAGTCTATATATATATATATATCTCTCTCTCTCTATATACATACACACGCACACACACACAATCTGTGTGTGTGTATAAGTGAACCGTAAATATGTAAAATTCAGTGAAATGCTCTTTTAAAGATCACATGCACGCACTGACATGCGTATATGCCAGTCAGATTCAAACCTATAGTTTTGATTTAGCAGGAAAGGGTGCTGATAGACAGTCATTGCAAAGCGCGCTTCAGGTTGCTAAGCCAGACTTTGGGTCCCTGCTGAAGACGCAAGATGCAGCGCAAGATGCAGCACAAGCCGGGGGCAGTGGTGCCAATGGCACGGACACGGGCCCGCACATTGGAACCATCCTTTGGTACAACGGTCGGCGAAAATCTGGTATTTTACTTGCTGACAGGGACCGCAGCCAGCACAGACGCTCTGCAGCAACGGTATCAGCCATGATTTCCACAGAATGAATCGAATCATTGCTTCCAGTGTGCGGGAGGTGAATGCATGGGCCACCAAATCTACCTGAATTGATATCCTTTCAGCCATGTCCTCATCAAACAGGCTTTGCCATGAGGTCATCGAGTGGCCCCCAAGCCCACGAGCCCATTCCCCGCGGCCATCCGCGGCCCCGAGGAATCAGTGCCCTCTCGGTGAACACGGGAAACCTGTCACCGCCTGTACCCGCTGGCTTGATGCATGGCACACGCGTCAGCTGCTGGGCAAGCATGGAGTGAGTGTGTCACATTGACATTGTGGTTGCCAATATGTTGGACATATTTGTTGGTTATGTTGTTTGTAGTCTCAATATGTCTTATGTCTCAAATTAGAAATCTGTGGAAGAGTGTGGGCCCTGCTCGGCTCTCTTTGGCATCTATGGAATGAAACCCTTAAAGCCTGAATCGTGCTTCCCCACATGGGGCTAAAGATGCTTGGTGGCATCAATAGTAAAATCCTGGACGTATGATGCTGGCAGGCTACATTCTGGATGGGGCGGCTGGTAATGGTGGCCTGCCCATGTCCCTCGTCACAGTCAGTGCAGACATTCTTGAAATTCAACTCCTGAACGCATCTTAAAGCAAAAGAGCCAGCTTGCTGAGAACTTGCTGTGTCAGTTTGCGGAATAATTTGTTCGTCTTCGCAGGGCCGTGGGGTGGACGATATAGTCGTTTTGCTCCGACATTACTGTACCACGCATCATTTTTCCAAGATTCGGAGAGACTAGTCGTGACAACTTATCAATCAACATGGGGATTTCATTTGAAGTGTCCATTATCAGGAACTGGTTTGGATTGGTCATTCCATGACCATCCAGGTCTTCAAAACAACATGGCACCGGGTCCGGCTAGGACCTGTATGGACGTGCGGCCGCTGCCTGGGCAATCGGGTCTAAGCTGCGGGGGCGACAGTCAACAGGGCCCACGCTTGGCGAATGAAGATCGGACCATCGCGACGGATTTGCAGGACCTGAAGTGGACCTGGGGAAGTTGGGGAAGTGGACATGCTGGGCACCGGAGGATTTTGCGAGTTTCCACAGATTCTGTCTTACAATGGAGAGAGATGGCACGAGAGAGGGCTTGGGGCTTGGGAAAAAACTGATGTGAGGAAAGAGCAGAAAGTCTTGTTGGTCTCACTTTGATGCACTGAGACGGAAAGATGATAGAGCAAGAGAACCAAAAAATGCACGGAATTTTCGAGTCCTCACAAAAGCAACCCAGAATGCATACATATGCATACATATAGATACCACTGGGGAGGGTCTGTTCAAGATTGAACACATGCAGACAAAAACAATTCAAGATTCTACAGCTTCAAGGTGCCTGGATTTTCTGCGATAGGCTTTCAAATTCAGCATGCGTCCACGACAGTGTTCCGTCAAAAGTGGGTCCTACAAGAAAG
>Ga0126342_10015576_pt1 | contig 13317 bp, 18 predicted proteins | sample Cyp1metagenome_FD_92528 | JGI IMG/M metagenome (GOLD analysis project Ga0126342, IMG submission 92528) | Coral microbial communities from Lord Howe Island, Old Settlement Bay, Australia - Cyphastrea 1 metagenome | ecosystem: Host-associated > Invertebrates > Cnidaria > Coral ...
ATCTGATCTATCTGATCTATCTGATCTATCTGATCTATCTGATCTATCTGATCTATCTGATCTATCCGATCTATCCGATCTATCCGATCTATCCGATCTATCCGATCGATCTGATCTACCAAATCTATCTGATCTTTCTGATCTATCTCATCTATCTTATCTGTCTTATTCATCTTGTTTATCTTATCTATCTAATCTTTCTTATCTTTCTTATCGATCTAATCTATCTAATCTATCTAATCTATCTAATCTATCTAATCTATCTAACCGATCTAATCGATCTAATCGATCTAATCGATCTAATCGATCTAATCGATCTAATCGATCTAATCGATCTAATCTATCTTTCTATCTATCGATCGATCTATCTATCTAATTAATCTAATTAATCTATCTTTGATTCCTGTGCTCGTGGATTGACTGTGGGCCCTTGCCCGGGCCGGTCGATTGCCCGTGTGTGCCCGTTTGCCCGTGTGCCCGTGGATTCCTCGTGTGCCCGTGTGCCCGTGGATCGGCCGCGTGCCCGTGTGCCCGTGTGCCCGGAGGGGCGTGAGGAAACCTATCTCCTTTTAGAAGGGGAGAAGAAAGAAGAAAGAAAAATGGATAAGTCTTACATCTATTTAGATGTTACACACACAAACAAAACACCTACACAACATATACAGGAAACATTCCTTTACACAACATATTCAGTGCACAACATACAATATGCAACACATGCACGACATATGCACAACATCTATACCGACATATATTTTTATACATGTATTAATATCGATACTTGTGCATTTGCATTGATATGATGTTTGTGCATGATTGCGAAGATCGTCTACTCTCTGACGTTTTCACAGACCCAAGTCGCAGAGAGCATGAGCCCAACATCCGAACGTCTTGCGAATCCGCAATGCCAACATTGTCAAAGGAACTGTTCCAAACATCTTGGATCCATGGATCCATGTATCCAACATCATCGTCGTCGTCGTCGTCGTCGTCGTCATCACCTTTGTCAACATCGTCATCATTGTCGACATCGCCGCATCGTCGCCGTTTTCATGCACCGTCATCGTCATCATCGTCGCCATCGCGGCCATCATCGCCGTCGTCATCGCCGCCATCGTCGCCGGCGTCGCCGTCGTCATCGTCGCCATCGTCATCGTCGCCATCGTCGCACCATTGTCGCGCCATCGTCGCGCCATCATCGCGCCATCGTCGCGCTATCGCCGTGCCATCAGCACGCCATCGTCGCGCCATCAGCGCGCCATCATCGCGCCATCATCGCGTCATCATCGCGCCATATCATCGCGCCATCATCGCGCCAGCATCGCGCCATCATCGCGCCCATCATTGCGCCATTGTCGCGCCATCATCGCACCATCATTATATCACCATCACCATCACCATCACCATCATCATCATCATCACAACCACCTTTGACATCAACGTCATCAACATCATTAACATCAACATCATCGACAGCATCAACTTGATCATCACCTCCACCACCACCACCATCATCATCATCATAATCATCACCACCATCGACACTACCACCACCATCATCATCACCATCACCATCACCACCACCATCTCCACTACCATGCTTCATCATCGTCAACGTGACGACCGAAGAAAATGTCATAGTCATCGTCACCGTGGCAATGATGCCAATCATGAAGGTCGTGAAGGATGAAATGATGACGATGATGTTGTTGTTGATGATGAAAAACGACGATGATGACGATGATGATGGTGATTGTGACCACGACGATGACGATGATGACGACGATGATGATCATGAGGACGACCATGATGACTATGATGACCGGCGATAACGCAATGACTAGACCATCAACAGCTACGATCACGACGGCCACTACAACGACGATGACGACGAAAACGATCTTGACGGTGGTGGTGGCAACGATGATGCGGGTGACATGAAAGGCTCATTTTTTGTATCCATTTGTCCCATGTATACAGCTACTTCATGGTGATGATGGTGCTTGCTGAAGTTGTTGAAGATACAACATGATACTGCTTAGGTCTTTCCACGCCTTTCCTTAAAACACTGAACATCTCAGTCTGCTGGCGGGCAGCTCCCCGAGGTCAGCTCCGCCTCCTTCCAGGCCAAGGCCGCTGCCCTGGCCACCAAGGAAGAGGTGAAACCCGAGGGCGGCGCAACCACTGTGTGAAACTGTGATGCTTGGTGGGAGACAGGTGGCAATTTGTGGAAATGGGACATGACTGGACGACAGCAAATCATGACATGCTTTGACATGGTCTGTTTTCGTAAGTGAACACGTGGTTTCTTGATTTTTGGCGGGTGTGGATGGTCCCCGATTTGTTGTTTGATGCAATATTCGTAGGCCGATTTTTAAACCTGAAGAGACAGACATCCACCATCATCCGCGTTTTTTGGTATTGATTTCAACACCATTTGTATATTTTTTTTCGCTCAGGGTACATTTTCAAAGCGAACCGTTTTGAAAAACCATTTTGCAGGTCAGTAATTATAGTAAGTATTTAATTCGCACATTTGTTTTAGTTACGGGAATACAGAAAAGTAATGATTGTGGTGATCGACTAGACTGACTTGTCGCTCGTTGAATGAGTGAGTGAGTGAGTGAGTGCGTGAGTGAGTGAATGAGTGAGGGAGGGAGGGAGGGAGTGAGTGGGTGTGTGAGTGAGTGAGAAAGTGAGCGCCTGCTTGTTTGATTGGGCTCTGAATCGATTGAACAATTGGTCAAGTGATTGGTTCTATACCACGTAGGCACCGCGTCGGCACCGTCGGGGAACATTCCGCCGCCATTCTACTGCCATTTGCAAAGCTTGATCAAGAAACCCGAAGCATGTCATGCCCATGAGACCGTGCTGGGAAAATGATGAATTTTGATGCCACGATGCATGGGTGTTTTGATTCGTCTCCTATCCACACATCACAGCTTAATGCAGCTGCGTCTGCATCAGAATTGAATGAGGTGAGTTGGACTGAGTTGAGTTGAGTTTTCAAGGGAATTGGGAGATGACCGGGCGACGGCAAGCAGATCATGACAGCAAACATAACAATGTGCTTTTCCAGGGCAATCATCCACTGGATATACAATGTTTTGCATTGGATTCAAATTTGAAGAGGCATGCGGCCTACATCCGCCATATTGGTTTCAAGGCCCATGTTGTCATCCTAATTTTTTGGTCTCAGTATGTTCAGAGTGAATATTTTCGAGAACTCATTTTTCTTGGCAGTAATTACGAAAGCGAGCGGAAGGCTTGCATGGGCTGAGTCGTTGCGGCTAAGGAAGAGATGTTTAGGGGATGTGAGGGGTTGCGCAGTGGTTCTTTGTGGGGAGGGTCAACCCAGCCTAAAGAAGGGGAACACGATGGAGCACAAAAAAATCAAGCGTCAGAGGTGTGGTTAGGGAGCTTGGAAGCATGACAATTGCATTTTTGAATCAGTTCTTAGCGTGTTTTGGGTCTCAAGTTGTAGAACTGTGTTTTGCAGGTATTTAGTTGTGTTTGCAAGAATTTGCAAGATAGTTATTTTTGAAATCTTGAAAAAAGTGGTCAAAAACCTCCGAAAAAGCACGGTGTTTTTTGAAGGCAGGTTGCAGGGGAGGGCGAGACAGAGGCGAGAGGCGAAAGGTGCGACTGAGGAGTGCGAAGGGCCGAGAGGGGGGCGAGCATGGCAAGAGGGGGGGAGAACTCAGTGCAGGTGAGCATGACTTACTGGTCAACTTCATGTTAACTTCATAACCTTCATCAAGCCATTTATAGTTTTTTTCTAACAGCAGCACTGTGAGCGCCCAGTTTTTTAGCGTGTCTTGTTTTGTGGGTTTTGGAATTTTGCAGATGTTTTCTCCATCTGTTTCTTCCTCCACTCCTCTGCGTTGCCCCTTCTCCCTTCTTCTGCATTGCCTTTCAACCTGAAAAAAGCAAAAAAGCAAAAGCACAAAAAAAAACAGATTTCAAGAAAATGTGTGGGGCGCCTCCAGCTCACATAGTCCCAGAATCCTTTTTTTGTTCACCTTGCCCTTCCTTGAGGCATGAGTACCCGAACGGACCGCTTCTGCAGCAAGATTTGATCCCTTTCGCGCAGCCTTGTCCTTTGCAATCCTTTTTTTACAGCTATTTCATGGCCTTCTTTTTTCGGGTGCTGGCAGTTGATCGGCGTGATATAGTTCGGCATGCTGCCAAGGTTGCCGTTCCAAACCTGGATGTTCTCATATACGCAAAATCGGTGACTCCAAGGATTCATAGAACGCAAAACATTCACAGAATTCAAAACAAAATTCTTCTTACACACCCAAGCATTGAACACCTCAGACATATTAGTGCGAACATTTTTCAATCTCTTTTTCTCAGACTTTGTGTGGGTTTCCTCTTGTGGCATTTGCGGTTCACCCTATGGACAGGCATCATCATGAATCAGCAGCTTGGGTTTCACCTTCGCGATTTTCCTGGTTTTTGCAATCACCTGGACCTTTTCCTGGGTAGATTCGTTCACGACATGGTCCGTTGCTGCCACAACATGCCTTGAATGCGGATCGATGACAAATTGCCATCCAGCCGTCCTGTTCTTCAGCACCTGCCTTTCCTTTTCCTTGTTGGCACATGTTCAAGTACCTCTTTGTAATACTGTTTCTTTTTGGGTCGGCCTCTCAGGGCAACTGTCCTGGAAGGTTCGAAATCTTTGTGTCTAATATGCACACCAAAATGCCCATCAAAGGAAAGTACCTTCACAGTCCCAGGAGGTGGAAAGAGAAAGGGGTCATGGTCATGGTTGAACTTCAGGAAAGAAGCCGGACGATCCACCGGAAATGGCACAATTTTGCCAGGAGTTCGACGGGCCAAGGCGTAGCCTTCCAAAGCCCGCATCAGATGTGCTTGGAACTTCTTTGGATGCATGGATCTGTCGCCATCTTCTATTAGCATGTTTCGAATGGAAGTCTCTTGCCCTGGTGCTAGATTTCCACACAAAAACCTATAGAAGGTCATCTTGAAGTACTTCATGGTGAATCCAAAGCTGTGAGTGACTAGGTCGATGCCATACTTCTCCATCTCGTTGAATGTCAGGGTATAGATTTTGACCCCATCTTGGTATGCAAAATTGGCACGGTGCGTGACCCTGCAGCCCTTGTATGCACACAATTTTCGAGTACATAGACCGATCTACCAGACGTCCTTTGCATACGGAGCACGCCTTTGGAGGAGGTAGCTGAACAAGAGGAGGATGGTTCACCATGTTCTTCATCAGGATATGGCTGCAAAGAAAGGGGCTGAGCCAGCTGCAGGGATAGACCAGAAGAGACATGAAGGTGAGTTTTAGTTAAGCAAGTGACACAATGCTGCAAGCACACAGTGGTACACAGACATCGGCTACACACAGACAGTTTTGGCACACAACGGGACAACCTTTTTGATAGTTTCCGCATTGTTGATCATGGTACCAAGCGCACCAATGATTCTCAGAGCATGATTCCCAAAGCAGGATGACTACACAATTCCCTTTATTGGGCTGGCTATGTTCCTATTTTGTACTGCACAAGCATGCAGCACACAGTGAAGCAAAAGCCTATTGTACAAACAGCCTCTCAGTCCTCTGCGCCAGAACCGAAGTGATCACGAGCTACTTCTTCATCAGCCGCTGCTACATCCCAATCAGGGTTTGGAGGCCCAGGGTTGGGACAGGCACAGCGGAGGATGGGGCATCTTCTTGATCACTGCCCTCATCCGAATCAATGCATTTCCCAGGCTGTTGGTTGACCAATCCAAGTGGCTCGAAACCCTTGCTTTCTTGAAGATCAAAGCCTGGGCTTCCTCAACACGTTCGCGTTTGACAGAAGCGGCATGATGACGCCGACCCTCCAAGGCATCTATATGGGACTTTGAACCGGACCTGATCTGGCCTTTCTGAACGAACCTGTTGCCTGATCTTGTCCTTACTTTTGTTGACCTTCCTGTCTTGCAACCTTGTCTCCATCAACATAGACACCCACTCCTGCTCCTTCTCAACCTCGTCAATGAAATTCCCAAGCATTTCTTTGTTCCCACCCTTGTACTCCCCATAGACCTGCCGACCCATCTCCGTGAGAATACCTTCAGGAAGCACAGGGATGCGATAGACATACTCTTCATTGATGCCAGCCGGACGGTAGTAGATGTGAGCCTTGGTGTTGAAGACAGCATCCATGTGGGCCCTCGATGCAGAATCCTAGCTTGTAGAAATTCTCAAAGGTGATGTGGTCGAGGAAGTCATGCGGCAAGTCCAACCCGTCTTCATAGATGTTGTTTGCAACAGCCCTAGGTTGGTTTTGCTCCCATTTGCTGGCCCCCCATCGAGCCCAAGCCATAGACTCGTAGAAGAGGCCAACATCTAGGAAAGCCTTGACAAGTTTCATGTCCAGGATGCTGAGAGACGTGTCGTCTAAGAAATCCCTCATCAATACACAACCTGGCTTTCCTCTCAGAAAGCCAAGCGCAGGCGTGCATCGAATGCAGGGTTGTCCATCCAGATTGAATCTGGCTTGGGCCATAAGCACCGATCGGCCTAGGGGGCTTTTGCCGCCGCCAACCCCCTAAGAGGGTAAGGGCGGACTGGTCGAAGTCCCAGATCTTTTCGAGAAGCTTCAGGACAGAGGTATCGTAGAACAAGGACATCAAAGGAAGAGGCCAGTCCAGTTGGCTTCTTTGCGCACAAGCGCCGTCAGACGAGACACTCTTGAGAGCTTGGCTGACTAGACCACAAGGCCAGCCAAAGATGGGAGAGTCCTTGTTGCGCAGTTCCTTGGTCTGCCACTTCAACTGAGCCATTTCACAGGTAGATCGTGGGGCTTTGCGAAGGATATGGTCAAATCCTTGATCAATCTCCTCATCGTCTTCCTCTTCAAAGGCCAAGTTGGGCTTCGATCCTCCCTTGCGTGTAGCTTGGGATGTCAGATCGAAGCATGTGAAAGCATGGCCTCCCAATTTTTCCAAACGGTATTGTAGTTTTTTTTCTGCCAGCTTTGGGGTTGGCTGACATGAATCGAGGCTTGAAAGGGCTGCCATAGACCGATTTCTTCAACATCTGGAGCTTGATCTTTTCAGGGAAGGAAAGGTGCTTGACAATAGTGATCTTGTCATCCGGTTGCTTCAGAAGCACCATTTGGATCACTGTGTCTTTTGGCACCATGTCCTTGAGGCCAAAGGGTTCAAGAAGAAGTTGAAAGCCTTTCTTCTCACATGCTACCTGGTATATAGTGCTATTGGCAAAGAAGTTGAGATACCCTGGATGGTCAATGATGTCAAAGAAATGGACACCAAGATTCCCACCACCAGAGGGTCAGACATGGGGAGGGATGCAAGAGTAAAGGAACCAGCGGGGGCTTCAGGCATCACCGAAGGAGAGATTGCCCTGCAGGAGAGGTCGTCCACAATTTCTTTCAGGCGGTCATAGTCCATGTTTTCTGCTTGCATCGCCATGACGACCCACTAGTATACAAATGAATACAAGATATACAAGTCACAGAAGCTTGATTGCGCGCAAAATTGAGCATATATATCTATATATATAAATATATATGTTTGTTTATTTTTTTAATTATCTATCAATGTGATAATTATCCATGTCTCAGCCCCTCTTCACAGAAGGAATCCACACCTTGGCCCCAGGTAGCCATTTTTATCATTCGCTGTGGACGCTGGCTTCTCTGAAAATGTGTCAATGCTTATGTTGAATTCATGCCCGCTCTCATTTCCATCTTCATTTGCGCATTTTAACTTTTTTCGTTTCAACTCCGTTTCTTCCATTTTCTCCAGGATTGTCAGTGTCCATTTCAAATTTATGTTTTTTCTTCTAGAAAATTGAGTTCCCCACCTGCCACGTGAGGGTCTCTAGATTTTATCAGAGTTGCTTCCTTCTCCTCCTCCTCCTCCTCCTCCTCCGGCAACTGCGAATTCCGGAGCTCAGTGGGCACTGCCGGGCCTCAACCGCGCGCGCCAGATGTCAGATAGAACGCCACAAGGGATGCCAGATATAGAACGTCAGAACATACGTCAAATAGAATGCCAGATAGAGTGTCACAATATATGTCAGTCAGATAGAATGCCAGGTATTATGTCAGGAATATGTGTCAGACAGAATGTCAGTTGGTGAGGATCAGTTGAAGAAAGGAATTTGTTCACATGCTTGATTTCAACTTCATGTCATGTCTAACATATGCTCCAGGATTTCATGGCCAACTTCATGCTTTCCTATTTTTCAAGAAACATTGAGTTCTTTCGTTTTATCATTTGATTTTTCGCTTCAACTTCATTTCCTCCATTTTCTCCAGGATTGTCATTGTCAACTTGACTTTCTCCATGTTCATTTTCTCAAGGATACTCAGCTTGTTCCAATCAGTTTGATCATGTTCCCATCATTTTTTCAGTTTTCCCTGTTTTGGCAAATTGCCACCCAAAACGATGTTTCATATGAACAACGCGAAGTTGCAAATAACAAGGAATGAAGTTGCAAATGAAAAAGAAACGACGAAATAGACATGGCAACTACTTATTTTGCAACTTTCCAATGTTTGACTGCCAGACCATCTCCTGAGTCTTGGTGTCATGAGTGGTATAGCACACGCCATTGTTTTGCCAGATGTTTGATCCGTTTGCAGTGTTTTTTTTCGAACCTTGAAACAATAAGCGTTCGCACGAAATGCCCAAAATGCAAGTGGTTTGCGCATCAGATGCAAAACGCCCTAGCAGCCTCGGTGTGTTAATGTTCTCGGAAGCTTAGGCATGTCGCGCGCCTCGATTTGTAAGAGCCTTTCTTCATAGCATCAGTGTCGTTTTTGAGTTTCCTTTGGGATGGTGCGTTTGTTTTTCTGGTCTCTCTCGCTCTCTCTCTCTCTCTCTTTGTCTCTCTCCCTTTCTTGTTACAAACTTCAGACAAAACATAATTAGTCAGCCACACAAGGTTTTTTGAGACAACAGAAACACGTGTTTGCTTGGACTGGTCTTCATGGAGAAGATGCAAGAGAGCATCGCTGCGACTTGGGCCTGGCTTTCGTCCCCCGCCTTCCCAGGTTCGTGCAATTTGCAAACACAAACAGAAAACGGACCTGTTCTCGGGGCATTTTTTGGGTTACGAGAATGCGCAACAAGTTCAATCGGACGTGATGTGTGCATGTGTGCAAGAGCAATCCGTGGATCAACTGATCAGTTCAATGACACCGTGCAGGCAGCAGCATGAGGGGGAACATCATGCCATTATTGTAATGCTAGTTACAAGCCTTGGTCGAAAAACACAATTTATAATGCCTGCCTCGTACCAGGATAGGCTGAAACATGTCGAACCCGGGATCCTTTGAGGGAAGAGCACCAATCTACCAGCAATGATGTTCACTGTATGTTTAATAATTGAACGTGCCTGGAGGTTTGTTTATCCTTGCAGGGGTGGAGCGCGCCAGAGTTGAGCGAGTTGAGCTGAGCTGATTTCTCAATTGGACTCAGTGGATGAGTGCTGGAGTTGAGCTGACTTGAGCTGGCTTGGGCTGGGATGGGTTGAGTGAGTGCTGTAGTTGAAGAGTGGTTGAAGTGGGCCGCTGATTGCATTTGTTCATGGTCCGGAAGCTTGAACTCCAGATTAAAGGGCGGGTTTTGCATGGTTCAGTGGGTGTACCGGCCATGAGCTAAGATGGAGGATTTCACCCTCCAGTCTCATGCCAAAGGAAAAATTCCTTGGCATGACATGGACAAGGCTGTCCGGTAGTTTTCATGTTGTACTTTCTTCTATTCCCAAGATTCGCCAAATTAGAGACGGACGTACGTTTGGAGTGTTGATAGATAATCCCAAAGTGAAACAGTCAGGACTCTTTCGCCTGCGGCCTCAAAATCCTCAAACTGCAAACTTGGGCACCAAGGAGCAAATGAGTACGGCAGCGGCGCTCTTTTGATGGCGCTGGTGCCTATGAATGAGTTGAAGAGGGGTTCACAGATTCTGCCACCCTCTCAAACTGGGCCAGCGTCCCGGGATGGTACAATACATCACACCTTAGAATTTAAAATGCGAGAGCGTGGGAGAAACAATGCCGCCCCGGCCCCAGCCCCAAGGTTTCGATTCAAGTAGAGGCTGGATGGCAAAAGGCACATTCACACACAGAAAAAAATCAGTTCTGCATGGTTTCAAAGAAGCTAGTATGTATTTGACTGGCATTGACCATACTTGAATAGGAAGATTCATACCAGTCATTCGCTGATGTCTACGGGGTCTACGGGCGTCTAAAGAGTTGCTTTGTGATCAGGAAAATGAGGGTTGCTTTCTCCCACTTGAAACATGTCACCAACGAGAGGTTACCGAGTTTTGAGTTTGGCCATCCAACCCTGCAAAATGGGAGGGCCAGCATCAGTTCAAAAGCATTGATGTGGGTCCCATCTAGAATCACATGAAATCAGCATTGGATTGTCAACTAATTTTTTTTGTCGGACCATCGATCCACTTGAGAGATGAGGTTGCCAAAAACCGGCAAATCCATACAAGTTGTCAACCTGTCTGCCTTTTTATATCATTTACTGAATTTGGAAATACAATGAAAACTGAAATACTGTTCAAACCTGTTCAAACTTCGCCGAGATTCAGCTCAACCCGAGGCCGTTGGCATAAATGGCTGAAAGCCGTACTTGCCAGCTGTCGGCAAAAGGCCTGGGAAACATGACCAGGTGTGCTGTTGGCCAAATGAATAAGAAAAGAAAGAGGCCAAGCAAATTGTCTCCAGTCTCAAGATGTTTTGTTTTATTTATTTTTGTTTTTCGGCTTGCTACGCGGAACAGGAAAGCTCATGGAGTCTTTTTTTTTTGGAAACGGACATTCCCTACAGGGACACTCCTAGAACATTCCTTTTCATTCATTTTAATTCCAAATAACTCAATGTTGTTCCAAATAATCAATTTAATTCCAAAAAGTTGTACAGTATTTCATTCCAAATAATTATTTTCAATCATGCTTTTTAGGCTACCCTGAGTCTCCAAAAATAGTAAATTTGCTAATTTTCAAAATTTTCGTAAATCGAAGAATTTAGGTTTAAAAAATATATAAAATCAAAATTAGTAAATTGATTCAGGTATGTATATACCTAAATCAATTTAGGTTAATTCCTAATTTTCATTTTTGAAGCTGTTTTTTTGTATATTTTTGTTAAAAAACAAACAAAACTAGTTAACACATGACATGTTTTGGAAATATATCATTTTTGAGATGGAATCAATGCATTCAGGTTTATGATTTGTTTTTTGGTACAAGTTTGAGGTGTAAATAAAATGCTCATATAAGAAAGTAGCTCACCACGCCCAAGGAACTTGTACTCATTGAAGATGTTTTTAAGCAAAAGGACTTCAAGACAATGATGCTCAAATATAATGGCTTAAGTAAGAAGACTCAAGTAAGTGGTTTCAAGTGAAATCACTGGTGCATTTTTTTGCCATCACCATCTAGTGTATTGAGGACCTGGTTGATTACTTGTGGACCATGCCTTACTTGAGTGTTACTTGGGATCCTGGCTGGTTACATGTTGTAATGGTGTTTTTGCTTATTGTACCAAGTCAGGTCTTGCACAATAAGCAAAAACACCATGTCAGTGATGTCCCCCGAAAAATATATGGAGCTGGTGTTCTTGTAAAAGAATAGTGTCGGGCCAGGTGCGGCGCAATCAGCAAAAAACACCGCTTGGGTGATTTTCTGCAAAAAACAAAGATTGTGCCGGTTCAGGTTTGGCACAAAAAGCAAAAACATGTCTTACTTGAGGGAATTGGAGATATTGCACTGTTTCTGCTTTCTACATAAGCACTTGAGTAAATGGAAGGCCTTTGCAAATTACTTTTTACTACTTGAGGATTTGCCACACCAATTGTCTTACTTGTGCTACCTGTAATCTATTGAACATGGAAGGTACTTCACTGATTTCCTTGATATGAACCAAGCTAAAAAACATATTAGGTTTGATGTTTCTGTGATACTGGTGATTACTCAAATGAAAGTACACTGGTTTTGGTGTGTTTTTGTTGGTTTTGGTGTTGTTCTGTGTTTTTTTCTGATGTTGGTCAAAATCCTCATGCACTTTTTATGCACTTTTTTTTTGCATTTTTTATGCGCTTTTTAAGGGCGCATAAAATGTGCATAAAAAGTGTATAAGAAATGCACAAAAAGTGTAAAAAAGTGCGTAAAAAAATGCACAAAAATCGCATAACAAGTGCAAACAAAGAGCCAAGCAAATTCAGTGAAGATTTGGCTTGCAATAAAAACATAGAAAACGACAGCAATAACACATCTAGTACAGCCATGCCCCAAGTCAAAGGAAGGCCAAGACCTTCTACAAAGGCTTCAATGCCCACAAGGCCAAAATGGCGACCAACTAGAAAAGAAAACATGAGTCACACATGAGTTACTTGATCCAATATTGAAATGCAAATTCTACCAATGGAAAAGACCCACAGTCTGCAACTGACACTTGGACATGCTCAAGTAAAAACAAGTAGACACAAAACATCACACAAGTAACAGAAACATCTCTCAAGCAAAACAATTGTCGCAAGTAAAACACATCAAAGAACAAATTCAAATAAACACAAAACAGAACCCTAATATAAGGAATCGAAAGCGAAATCCAAGATGCACAAGTAAACACACAACTGACATGCCCAAGTGCAAAAAGCTCAAGTAACACACACACAGGTCCCAAAAATAACCAGCCAATAACCACACAAAACTAACATGCCCAAGTACAAAAAGCCCAAGTAACATACGCAAGTCCAACAGATCAAGCGGCAAATAGAAAACAAACATGTTCATTAGAAAGAAAATATCATCAACACACAGCCATCACCACAATCGAACCAAAATAAAACATGTAAAACAGTATTACACTTGAACAGTGTCAACAAGACACGCCATTCAAAATGTTAAGAAAATCAACAGCAAAAACTTCAAAAAACACACAAAAAATAAAAAATAAAAAAATATGAAAAAAACCCGACAAAAAATAGGAATATACCTAAATCAATTTAGGTATATACCTAAATGTTTTTCAATGGTAAATATTTACTAAGCTAAGTAAAAAATTACGTAAATTTTTGGACCTAAATCCAAAAATTTACGTAAATTTTTGCCGACCTAAATTTTACTATTTTAGGAGACTCAGGGCATTGTGAAGAAGTACTTAAAGACATTTTGATAATTGATAATTGTAGAGCTTCGCACACCGGCGATGCCTGTAGGGGTCGGGGGAGGGAAAGAGAGAGGGGGATTTCATCTGAACTTGCGGACATGACATGCTGCGAGCTGCATCTTCGTTGTCGTTGCCG
>Ga0126342_10015577_pt1 | contig 13316 bp, 11 predicted proteins | sample Cyp1metagenome_FD_92528 | JGI IMG/M metagenome (GOLD analysis project Ga0126342, IMG submission 92528) | Coral microbial communities from Lord Howe Island, Old Settlement Bay, Australia - Cyphastrea 1 metagenome | ecosystem: Host-associated > Invertebrates > Cnidaria > Coral ...
CGGGGGTCCAGCCCTTCCAACACACGCCGCACACGCGGGCGTCGTCAAAACCCGAGTTTCCGACCCAGAAGCAGCCGAGGTCCTGATGGGCCAATCGGCACGTGTCGGGTTTGTTGATGAAAAGAAGGTGCTCGGTGCCCGGCGGCTCGCGCACACTGGCGCGGCAGAGGTGGACCTCGCCGCCTGGCTCCAATGTGGCTCGGAGCAGCATATATGGCAACCGACCGTGTGGACGGTCCCCGCGGCGCTTAACACCACCGCCGGGGAATCTGCCTCCTTCGTTGGCGCCCGCCTCTTGCATGGTGCGTTCGACCTCGGCGCAGAAAACTTGCACTTCGTAGTGTGTCCAAGTAGTAAACGCAGCAGTTCGGGCATCCTCCTCACTGGTTTTCTCGTTCGAGGCCTCCTCTTGGCGCGTCTCCGCCTTCAAGCAGTGCTGCGCCATGGCGTTGTGGGCTGCTGATTGCATCGTCAACAGCAGATCTCGAACTTTTTCTTCGCGTGGTGTTCGCGTAAACTTCCTAAGCGCCTGAAGCGTTTGTCCGAGCCCTGCGCGCTGGAGGGCTTCTTCCGGCATGCTTTCCAACAAGCTCACCAGAGCTGAGAGGCTCAATCGCCTCTGCTTGTTCCCAAGGTTCTGAAGTTTCCAAGACAAGCTTATAAACGGAGCTGCCTTTTTGGTCGCCCAAGCAAAACTAGTTTTAGAAATAAACCCCCTTTTTTTCCCCCTTATAGAGCGCGCCCTCGGCCCATGTATTAGATAATTTTTCTAACCGGATACCAAACAACCTAACCGAAAACCCGTTTTATCTAACGAAAACCCCTTTCTATTTAACCGGATGGCCTTACATCTAACCCGCTTTGGCTTTCACCTAACGAAAATGTTGGTTTTTGGAGGCTGTGCTGGGCCATTTGGAAGCTATGTTGTTATTTATATAATCAACAATTGGCTATCTCATCAACAAAAATGAGGATAGAATGGGATGTAATGGAACATCTCCAACAATGGGAAGGGTTTCACATATAGATCTGGCTGGATGACAAAGTCTTTCACCAAGATGAGCCAAGGTAATTTTAAGGGACCGGTACCCCTACTTACCATCGTTTCAATGTGGGATGTTTTATGGTATTAAACTGGAATATAACGGGGTATGTAACCAACCATATTTTTGGGGAGTATATGAAAAAAGGAGCTAACCCGCCAAATTCAAGGTGGGTAACATGCTTTGACCATCAGCAATGGGGACTTAAGCAATAAATCATTGAAATGGGATGACATCGTAGGGGGTAGAGTAGGATATAGTGGTGAATATTGATATGGAGAGGGATATGTTCTAGGTTATATATATATACACAAGCGACAGTATGTGCAATATGATTTGGGGGTGTCTTCAAACGTGCTATTCCCCCAATATCTGACAATATGAAAGTAAGGAAATGGCAATTACTTTAAAGGTACCCTGTTTTCAGACAAACCCAGACCCAGTGAAGTGAAACAATCTCGGATAATCCGATAGATGGTTCGATAAATAGATGGAAAGGGTGTCATTTGTGATGCATTGCTCTGGTGAACCAATATATACATAGATGATCGAAACCATGTATGTATATTTATATATATAACAACAATCTGAATGAATTAGTGTACGCATGTGTACGCATTGAGCCGTGTAAGGATTGCATCAACTTTGTTCAAGTCGTGTTTCAGGATATCTCGTGAATCTCGTGTAATTATATGTTTTATGCTGTATCTCAGACAGTTACCTTCCTGGCAATGCTCACTGTATCCGGTATCCCGAGGTCCCTAAGCTCTGTGAACTTGGACTGCTGAAAAACCGTCCTCTGATCTGCAAATTTCAACATGTTGAAAAGCCATCCCAAAGGCCCAAAGACATAGAATATCAGAGTCAATTGGGATCATTGTCAGAAATGTGTACCATTTTACTGGGATGGGAATCAAAAATATGGTTTTGTCCAAAAATGGTGGATACCTAAATATTAAATGGGCGACTTGAGTAGAAAAAATAAGACATGATGACAGTCCTTCGGAATTGGGGTGCCCTATTTTCAGAGCCATGTAACCAATGAAACCAGCAATGCTGGTGACCGTCCATGGCCCATCGCGGTGATCTCGGCCATTCCGAAGCTTTTTGATCACCGCTCAACCAGGCACGTTCCTGGCAGGTTCCTTGTGCTTCCACCGTTCGCCCTTTCGGCAAGCGATTCACCAGGAATGGAAAGTGGTGCACCACCAAAAGCTTCAGAGCTCAAGAGTTCCAGGTTTGTAGCTGCCTTTGAAAATGGCGCTCTAAAATCCATTGGTCAGCATGTTCCCTATAAATATCCATAAATTTTTCGGGGATCCCCCACGCAGCCACATCCACATGGTACAAATTCCTTCTCCCTCCCCACCTGTCAACAATGAAAGATCCACCTGGCATTTTCACGGGGGTCTCACTGGATCCCCTGAAATGGTGAACAACTCACGTCGGAAGTCGAAAACTCGTTTGACTCAAAGATGTCACAAGCTGAAAACCCATGTGAAAAAAACATCCTATTTCATCCTTTTTCTACATGTTGTCCCGTAGGTCAGCGGCGGTTTCCTCGCATTTCTGCATGATCTGCATGGGGAATCACCATACAGAAATGCTGCAAAAATCTTGAAACTCATGGATGTTCCATGGAAAATGGTAGAACACGATGAAAAATCACCGAGAAGCCATGGGGAATCACCGAAAAGCCAGGTTCAGTTTCCTCAGCAGAGTCCGACCTCCATCTCGGCAGCTGAGTGGTGATCTAATCGAGACACCTGGCAGTGACGTGTCTGCTGCGGATTTCATATATTTCATATGTTATATTTTATGTATGGACATACAGAAATGTATTTCATGATATGTTACATGTTATATCCATGTATCTATGTATTACCAAATATGTTGTGCATGCGTATTTATATATATATATATATTATATCATAATATGTCATATATATGTATATATGTAATACAACACATACATGGATACATCTGAATTTATCCATGTATGGCATGTGTGGATGTGGATGACATAATCATCCAGGTACAAAATGCGTGAAATTATGTACCGGAATTGAAGAACGCATCTGTATCTACAGTTTTCACCTGGATGCACATTCAATCAGGACAAAGATATGCATGGTGTATTGTCAGCACGCAGTAGGCGGTACTAATCACAGGGCTTTATCATCATTTTACCCCCATTCAAGTTGCATGGTTGGGGGGTTGGATGGTTTTTGCGCATTGCTGGTGATATATCCCCGCCATTGTGGCTGGTTATTGGCTGGTTACATCCCCATTGTATTCCCACTATATCCCCAATACAACATATTACCATGATAATTGCCATGATAATTGCCACAATAATTAGCATGATGTTGCCATGATGTTGCCATCAATCATGTCATGACCATCCATGACCATCCATGACCATCCATGACCATCAAAGGCGGACTGCTATGGACTGCTTCACGACTTCTGGTCCCCAGAAAAGCAGCTACTTAGACCCTGGACCCCCGCCTGCTGACTCATGGTCTTCAACCTTTCCCTCAACCTTTCCATCTTGGTGTCCAACTGCTGCCTACAGCTGCAAAAAATGAGTAAATCCTGGGGCAGCAAAAAGGGTGGAAGAAGTGAAGAGCAGTCCATTCTGCCTGAACCCGCAGACTGACTCGTCCCATGCCAGATTATTTGGGGAGGCTGAAGCTCTGGGAAGTCTTCCAAGGCTAGGCTAGGCTTGAAAAAGGCCTCTAGATTCTCCACATCTCCAAGTTGACCAACCGCAAGTTGCGGACTCAGTTGGCAGCTCTCTACGGCACCTTTTGGAAACTGGGCAGCCGGACGGGGTGTGCGTCACAATCTCAATGCAGTCATCAAGCCCCACATGGCCCTGGCGGTCAGTCCCAGTGGTTTTTCCATCTTTTCCAGTCCCAGGCCTCCCAGGTTTCAGGACGCCTTCTCCTTGACTTCGGGCAACTTCGTCAGCTTGATCCTCGGCCACTGAGATTTTGGTTGGGATGTAACTGCCCCAACCAACAGAAAATGTTCGTCTTGGTCAATCATCAGCCAGGATTTAGAATCACCTTGACACTAAACATGTTTTTTTGCTGTTCTGTTGACAGGCTGCCCCCCATGGTATGTCATGCCTCACCCAGGACATTTTCTGGATTGGATCTCGGAGAAAATGTTGCAGGAAAACAGAACCCCAAGAAAAAAATGTATGCTGAAAGCCAACCAGGATTCCTTTCATTGGTTACCCAATGATCAAATGTCTCCCAAATACCTCCATCTCATCCCACAGTTCATGATTTTAATGGTGCTTCCCGGCATCTTTTCATATTTCTTCACCATCCAACGCACTCAGAGTCTGAGTGTGGCACCCCACGTTGTTCTTCTCCATGGCCTTTTGAAAGCGCTTGGAATGCGCCAGTAGCACCTCCTTGGAGATCTGCTTGTTCTGGCCGGTGCGAGATGGAGCTAAGGAGAACCTTGTTAAAAAAAATGGTGTTCATTTGGGGTCAAGGAAAATTGGTGATTAATGATCATTGTTGGTGATTTAACCCATGGATTCATCAACTAAGTAGAGGTTTTAACATGTTCGCCCCAACCCGCATGTTGCTCCACACTTGCAATCATCATCATCACCACCACCACCATCATCATCATCATCATCATCATCACCATCATCATCATCATCGTCATCGTCATCGTCATCATCATCATCATCATCATCATCATCATCGTCATCGTCATCGTCATCGTCATCATCGTCATCGTCATCGTCATCGTCATCACATCATCACAGCATCACATCATGATCATCATCACATTAAAATTCACCACCCCCTCTGAACAATATGTTGACTGGGGTAATAACATCAACTTTATCTTCATGAGGGGTCAAATTCGCCACCCCCTTTGAACAATATGCTGATTGGGGTAATAACATCAACGATATCTCCATGAGGGATCAAAATTTGCCATCTCCTATGAACAATATGTTGGTTGGGGTAATAACATCAACTTTATCTTCATGAGGGATCAAAATTCGCCACCCCCTATGAACAATATGTTGATTGGGGTAATAACATGAACTTTATCTTCATAAGGGATCAAAATTCGCCACCCCCTATGAACAATATGTTGATTGGGGTAATAACGTCAACTTTATCTTCATAGCCACCTGAAGTCAGACGCGGCGCAACGTCAGGGTTGCAGCGAACATGTTTTAACCATCAAAACCTGGGAATTTATATATATATATATATATATATATATTATATATGTATATATATATATTATATATATGTATATATATATATATGTAATCAGTACCTGCAACGGTGTCATCAAACATGGCTGGCATGGGAAATCCCTAACTAAATGGATTCGAACTGCAGTAAATGTGGCATTTCCAGCAAGCCATGCTCGATTACCAAAGAGTTAGATCCTATTTTGGTGGATGGAAACTGCTGAGAAATGGAAAAAATTCACAACCAAAAAGCCTTCCTAAGATCCGGAATTGGCAGGATCGGAACATTTGGAATGACGGTGTAAAAGAAAGAAGCTGAGTTTACCCTATAAACAACGGTGAGGTTGTTTTTGCATGTGTATGCACGTACGTATGTAAGAGAGACACAGAGAGAGAGAGAGAGAGATCACTCATGTGTATATATATATACGTATAATATATATATATGTATAAATAGGAAGAAGAAGAAGAAAGAAGAAAATTAAGCAAAGTAAGAAGAAGAAGAAGAAGGAGCAGAAGTAGAAGGAGACGAACAAGGAATTAACAAATAGTCATGACAGCAATAGTATGTATATCTTGTACTTATGTGAAACGAAGTTTGTTTCCGACCAAAAAAAACCTTGGGCATGGCATCACCCCAGTTGACCCTTCAACGCCTTGGAGGAATAGAAGATGGCTTTCAGCCCTGTCCAAGTGCAGCGGCCCAAAAACGGGCAAGAAACAGTGTGCCCTCCATCAAACCTGACCATGAACAATGCCAGTGAATCCATATCTACATGTTCAAATTATGTCTCTTGATTTTCCGGATAAGGTGGGATTTCTCATATATTTGCCATGTTTTTTTGCTGGAGAGAAACTGTATTGTATATCTTGTATTATGTTCTTGCCCTACCCCCTTTGTTCCTTGGGTTGATTCCGCGCCTGTGACCCAGTGATCAAATTCAAATTCATCTTTGCAGGTGAGATCCAACGTCTTCTGGCGGGTTGCTGACACAACAGGTCAACTCCCATGAGAAAAAGGATGGTGAAAAGGATGTGCGGTTTATGTAAGTTTTGTCTCTGAGGAAATTGCCCAATATCGGAGGTTGGAGAAATGGTGCATTGTCTGTTAATACAAGTATGGGTATGTCTGAAAATGGGGTATACCCCCAATTATAGCCATTTAGTAGGGATAATGATCATTAACCATTGGGTGTAGGGGTACACTATTTTCAGACAAACCCGTATGAAGCTGAATTAAAGCGTTTCAGAGACCAACAGCGGATTAATTCTTCAACTCCTCTCCGTTTTGAAAAAAAGCCGATGTTGGTGATGAATCCCACAAGAAATTGTTTGAGAGCCCCCAAGACACCACCATCATTCTCATCTCGTCTTCTATCCCCCATGTTTCTCAATTTTTGGGGGATCGGGATCATCTCCTCATCCCCTCCCTTCATCCAACCCTGAGGTTCGAGCTGAACCTTTTGGCCCATAGATAATTGAGAAGGACAAATGCTCCAGCATGGGCAAGCCTGGCCATGCTGGGTCTATCTGAAAATGGCGCAAGCAAAACAAAAAATCCCCAAAGAATCATCAAAGAAAGGGGAAACTGATTTGTAAAATCTATGATTAACCAGTGGATTTCTGTGGATTTTGGGCTACTCCATTTTCAGACAAAGCAATATTTTTGGTCCAATTGGTTTGGGGAGGGTCACCTTTTGTGGGATGTAAAAGCAGAACTGGGCGAATACCTCATTAGACGATATTGTAAGTCTGTAAAAGTGGGGAGATGGAGCAACAACAGTGATTATGGTAAGTATGTGTATATATTAGATTTTATGTAATCATGTATATATATATATATATATACATACACATATACAGTACAAATACATATATCCATGTAGCCATATGTATCCTACCGTATCCTATACCATGTTTATTGTTTAAACATCAGGGACGGGTCGAACAACACCTTTGCTCGAGAACTCAGGTTCCAGACATTCCTACGACCCAGATTTCAGGGCTTCTCCCATTTCCAATGGTGGTCCCTGGTGCCGGGGTTTGGTTCATTAAAAAAACTTGGGGTACCTTCAAATCATCCAAATCCCACAGGGATCATCATCTCGAAATTGGCCATACGGCCGGGGATAGCATTTTTCTCGCCCACCAATCCCGCCCATCCATGCAGGTGGGACGGTAGTGAAGGAAGACTGGTGTCTGCTGACCAAGCTTAATCTCCACCACCTGGAACCACAGGCAGCTAGAAATGATTGAGGAAAGTCATGCTCCAAATTCCATCTTTTGGGGGTTTACCAAATGTCATTGGGGTGTAGCTTGCGAAGCTTGCGACTCTTGTAGCTGCAGTGAAATGTTCGGTGGGAACATGATGTTCCTTTCAAAGTACAATGCTGCAGTTGGCCAGTTCTTCAACATCGGTCAAGATTGGGTACAATACTACAGTACCCCAACTGTTGAATATGTTACTACCAAAACAAGAGCAGTCCGTTCTAAAGATTCTTCAATATTGACCCATCTCTGGGTCAAAGCCTTCTACCCTTGGTGAAACTATAATATTCAATGTCGCGGTGGATCATGATGTTCCGCAATAAACAATTGCCATGAATTGGGGGAACATCTGCACTGGTTGCATCTTGAGCCATCCCAACCAATTGATATAACTTGTCTGATGAGTCCCCCATGAACTTGGCGTGAAGCCTTAAAAGCCACAGAAACCCTCCAGTTTTCCGAAGCCAAAGCCAGCCGAAGCCTGGCCTCGTCCAAGTTCACCATGGAGTCCTCTTTCCTGGATGGCGATGTCAGAAGTGACTGGGCCAACTTCTGAAAGGGATGTAACATAATTAATACTACATTATGATGTAAGATGATGTAACTCACTTCTACTTGTTTCCTTTTTCTCAAAGCAGCCTCCAGCAACTTTCACTTGGAAACCCATGTGTTGTTTTGTGAAAGCCGTCCACAAATGGAGTCCTTTTGGCACCCGAGTACCAAATGAGGCGCTTTGTGTCGTCGCTCAACTGGACAGGGCGAAGTTGGTGAAAAAAGACTGGCTTGGGCAGGGTCCAAACTTGGATGGTTTCGGGTATAGTATTAAGTGATATACCATTAGTATGTTGATGTATGTATGTTACATAAGTTATATACCATATGTGTATATATATATATTAAGTTGATGTATCTTGATACCGTCGCCAGTATTCTCCGGCTCCAACGGGCCTGGAACTGTCGAAGATGAGGAAAGCCATAATGCGTATGTTTCCTCGCCGCTTCGCTGCTGTGGCCAGCGTCAGGTGTACGTAGGCGTCCATGGATATCAAGTAACAAGGGGCACATCTGGTTTTGTCTCAAAATTGGGTACTCATAGGGTTTTCCTTATTGTTTGATGGCCATGAATCAACGTAAATATCGTAAATGCCCCGTTTTCAAGACACACCCATATGCCCTGCCACCAAGTATCAGAAGGTTTGCGCCACGTCTCATTCTGTCAATCGCCTCAACCATAGCAGCTGGGTCGGCTCAAAATACCGCCATCCACCCCCGAGTCCTACCAGATACCTCAAGTAGTTCACCAGAAGATCTTAACATATCTTAAACGAGTTGGTGGTTTCAACCCCTCTCAAAAATATTAGTCAATGGGAAGGATTATCCCATATATTATGGAAAATAAAAAAAGTTGCAAACCACCAACGAGTAAATCATAACTATCTCAATTCATCACCAACTCAACCAGTTTTCCCTCATATTGTTTCATCCTAATTCATCTATTCAAATCTATTCTCATCTAAATGAATCTACCCCTGATTTTTTTAAAATAGCTATTGAACATCATGGCCCATAGAAATCGATGATTTCATATGGTTTTCCCCAATTCAAATGGGGATGGGTCAAAACCCTGGTACCTAGTGAACCCCAAGTCATAGCTGGGATTTATGGATGTTCATCCCACTAAAAATGGTATTAATAGGTATTGACCCATACCCAAATGAACATCCATTTACCAGCTATTTTGATGTGAACTACAGGGGTACAAGGTTTTGACACACTGCCATATGGTTTTCCCCAATTCAAATGATGGATTTTCCATCGCCAAACATATCGCGAATTCGGCTCTTCGGCGCCAGGCCTTTACGGCCTCCACGTGCAACTTGGGATCGATCTGCACTTTCAAGCGTCGGAAACGATCACCTGAAGGATTAACGAAGGGACAAAGCTGATCAATCCATGGGTTGTTTTAGTCCTGCTAATAGTGGTAAATAATGGTTAATAGTGGTTAGTAAACGTTTACAGTTTGCTATTGAAAATGGCCCAGTCGAAATAGTGGATTTACCCAGCTATAAAATGGTGATGTTCCATAGCTATGTTAGTTTACCAGAGGGCAATAATGGTTAAATAGTGGTAAATAATGGCTATTCATGGTTAATTCATGATGATCTGTTTGTGATCAATGATGAAGATTTATAATGAAATATGTTTCTTACGTGAAATTCGGGTGATTATGATCATTGACTGTCATCATGATGTCTCCAAACATGATACGTGATCATGCCCCATAAATGGAAGTGTAACCTCCTAGAAACTGACATAGATGCGGAAAACCCACCATTTCTCCATAATTTGTCCATCATTTTCCGGTGTCGCCTGTAATCTTTTTCAGGTCGTCCCTCTCGCCAGCGGCCTGGAGACCGGGCAACTGAAAAAGAAACTGCTGTCCAAAAACTCATGGAATATACACAAGTCTATTGTATGTATGATAATATATATATAATATATATACAATCATATACATATAATACATTAGTAAATACACTATATGTAAGATTCTCGTGAGATTATAGTAGATGATAACTGAGAAAATGGGGATATGGTACTGAACCTGTAGTCTATAGTCAGGTTGGATACCAATTTCGGCTAAACGCCAAGACTCAACGGAATAAATATCAGTGGGATGTCCACTTCGGTCCGCCAGATCAATCGCCTAGTGCCTAGTGTTGACACATGACCGGATCTACCCTGCAACACTGCATGGCCACACCCGCGTGCCTCGATGATGTAGGTCTGTCCATTCTGCAGCTGATCAAATTCCTCGAACTCAAAGACACGGCCATCCTGCAGGTTGGCCCTGGGTTCCGGGAACATTGAAATAGACGAGGCTATAAATTGTGGATTGGTGTTACCCAATTGCCAATATCTGGAATAAATTTTCAGATGATCATGTTGTGGTATATTTTTTCAGATGACCATATCTCATCATATAATCATCTAATTCCCGAAATCTTGTTGGAGTTCAGGTTTACCCCTATTCCTTCACCTATCCCTGCCATCCCCAGCCCCCCACCCACTGCAGTCCTCCTTTGGCTCCGCTTTTTCTTCTTCATCTGGCGACAGAAACTGAGTGGTTTCATGTTTTGGGCCAAAAGTTGATCAGGAAATTTCAAGCGGCTGAGTACATGTCCCCACTGGTCTCGTACCCCCAAAAATGTCTCGCTGATGCCAAAACAAAATACCCTCTGGTGAACTAACATAGCTATTGAAAATGGCCATTTATAGTGGATCTTCCCATTAAAAATGGTGATTTTCCATTGCTATGTTAGTTCACCAGAGGGTAGTGCTGTCTCGCAGGGCCTGCGAGCTGAACCTCGCGCAGCACGAAGCCTCCATCCATGATGGCATCGCAGGCGCACAGGATCGCCTGGTGTCTCCCATCAGGGCGCCCGTGCGGCGCCATATGTTGAACCATCACTAGGATTTGGGATGGATTTTGGGGGGTACCAAAACAAAGATCAACAAAATTAAACCATATTAAACCCAAAAAAAAACTCATAAAAAAAGTGTCTGTTGGATCATTGGCAGCTCCAGCATCGATTTTAGCCCCACCTCCTTGATGTCATCTGCCTGCATGTCAGAATACCAGCCGACCTTAGTGGACTCCACTGATGACTCGGATCACAGATCGATTTTTGCAACCGGTCAGAATATGTCAAGATGTCCACACTACGGCACTTTTCAATTTGTTCAGGCACCCCAAAAATGTTCATGGCTTCAAAATAGTTCAACATTTTTTCTAGTGTTTACACCATTTTACACCTGTTCACTTGATGTTTTTTGGGTGCAACTGCTCGACAAGTTTGACTCCAAGGTCCAAACGCAGTTCTTCTCGCCCTTGTGGTACACATAGATCATCTTCTTGTCGGGCTCCTTCACTCGCTGACCGGTGATGAAGGGTTGCAAAGGTTGCTACCATTCACACATGGCTCTTTATATGAAACTTAAGCATCCCAGACTGAGCAGTTCGCTACTCAAAATCATCCCGAAGTGGATAGTTTGCCAAAGTTTACCAAATGAATATACTAAAAATCCCCAAAACCTGTGGCATGCTCAATTGTTTCCATCTTGGAGGTGCCATTTTCGCGCACCTCTGCCGAGGATGAAGCCCTCAGTGAGGTTGGTGAGTTTTGAGAGATTTGGCTACGTTTCTAGGACTAAATGGGAGATGGGATACGGATAGGGGATGAATGGGGCTATGTACTTTCACAGCTGAGTTGATTACCCAGGTTGGCCAAAAAAAACGTTTGAGTTCACGTAGGTGTGGGGCAATACCATCAAACTAGCTGGCATACCATAGCTGGATGCTCATTCTTCCGTTCACATGGGAGACTTCATAGGTTTTGGCGGTCAATGTTCAACTCTTAATGGTAGGTTGCCTATGCATGTCTATGTTTGCTTTTCAATCTAGTTGAGAATGTCCGTATTTTGGGTGATCAAGATTCAATTCTTGCTGGGTAACCCATCAGCAGCTTGAACTGGGATTCCCTGCGCGGCCCCGGCGGCCCCTCCCAAGCCCAGCAAATCTCCATCACCACGGGCCTCCGCAAAGTGCTTGGACGTGTCCAGATTCCACCACGCAAAGTGGTGATTTTTCACCAAAAAAAAAACAAAGTGGAGTTCTTTAAGACCCATGCAATCCAGGCAGCAAAAAATGTAGAATGGGGATTCAAGTCAAGTAGCTAGCCTATGGGCCTATGGGTCAATAGTTTTTGGTCGGCCCAGAGAATCACAAGGTGGATTGCAATCATTTTGAGAGTGAGCCATCCCGTGTTCAGGTATTTTGGGGGTACCCAAGTTGAACCCACCCCGTTGTTGACAGGAAACACCCGAACAACGATGGGGAGGCAACCAGAAGGAATCCCAAGGAATCCCCCGTTTCATTCCGTGCTTAATCATCATGTATCCCAATGTCGTAAACCCACTGAGAAACCATCCCCAATATTACCCTGGTGGCGAAGGTCTTGCCCATCAATTCTTCCATCCTATCGTTCATCGCGCCATGTTTCCACATGTTTTCCTATGAAAATGTCGCCACCCCAAGGCCACCGAAATGCCTTGGCACCGGAATTGGGATCAAAGTTTTCCGCATCTGCCTGTCGTGTTTTTTGTTGATGGGAGATTAATGGGATACTGTACTGCATTGTAATACACCAGCAATATCGGGGAAATCATGTGTGTACATGTGCCATGGTATAAACATGGGTGACGGTATAGAATCCTTTGGAATGGGTATATAAATCCCTAATAGATTGATGGCTATCCCCCAATGTGGGGATATAATCAGACTTTTTGCCACTTTGCCACTTTGCCCTATATCTAAAATACATTACTCATTAATATACCCTCTGGTAGTGTGTTACATCCACTTTGCTATGGAAATCCATCCTGTTTCTGTTGGGTTTTTTAATCTCATCGAACTCAACAGGGCCTCTGCAGGTGCGGCGGAAGCTCCCTCCTGCAGATGATCACATCTTGGGGTTAGAAAAGTGCTGGGGAAAACCTTATGCAAATATATAATTTAGTGACATGATATAGAAAGTATTATATATATATATACATATATATATATAGAGAAAAAAAAGGCGAAGCAGCCTCGCTTCAACAGCAGCCACCAGCAGCAACGCCTCTGCTGCTTTTCCCACCAATGGCTCAATCCGCACCGCTGCCCACCGCTGGAGGTGAACCAATAGTTGCGGCCAAGGTGC
>Ga0126342_10015578_pt1 | contig 13315 bp, 12 predicted proteins | sample Cyp1metagenome_FD_92528 | JGI IMG/M metagenome (GOLD analysis project Ga0126342, IMG submission 92528) | Coral microbial communities from Lord Howe Island, Old Settlement Bay, Australia - Cyphastrea 1 metagenome | ecosystem: Host-associated > Invertebrates > Cnidaria > Coral ...
ACCTGCTCCGGAACCTTCTCCGGAACCCTGTTGAACCTGACCTGGCTCTGCACCAAAGCCTCCCCAACCAGAACCTTCTCCGGAACCTTCTCCGGAACCCTGTTGAACCCAGGAAGCCTCCCACACCTTCTCCGGAACCTTCTACAGAACCCTGTTCAACCTGACATGGCTCTGCACCAAAGCCTCCCAGACCTTCTCCGGACTCTTCTCTGGAACCTTTTCCGGAACCCTGTTGAACCTGACCCGGCTCGGCACCAAAGCCTCCCAGACCTTCTCCGGAACTTTCTCCGGAACCTTGTTGAACCTGACCCGGCTTTGCACCAACAAGGCTTCCTGGAACCTTCTCCGGAACCTTCTCCAGAACCCTGTTGAACCTGACGCGGGTCTGCACCAAACCCTCCTAGACCTTCTCCGGAATCTTTTCCGGAACCCTGTTGAACTTGACCCGGCTCTGCACCAAAGCCTCCTGGAACCTTCTCCGGAACCTTTTCCGGAACCCTGTCAAACCTCACCTGGCTCTGCAAACCTTCTCCGGAACCTTGTCAAGAAGCCTGTTGAACCTGACTTGTCTTTGCACCATGGCTTCCCGGAACGTTCTCCGGAACCTTTTCCGGAACCCTGTTGAACTTGACCTGGCTCTGCACCAAAGCCTCCCAGACCTTCTCTGGAACCTTCTCTGGAACCTTCTCCGGAACCCTGTTGAACCTGGTCCGGAACCTTCGGAACCTTCTCCGGAACCTTGTTGAACTTGACCTGGCTCTGCACCGAAGCCTCCCAGACCTTCTCCAGGAACCTTCTCCGGAACCCGTTGGACCTGATTTGGCCTTGCACCAACAATGCTTCCTGGAACGTTCTCCGGAACCTTTTCCGGAACCTTTTCCGGAACCCTGTTGAACCTGACATGGCTCTGCACCAAAGCTTTCCAGACCTTCTCCGGAATCTTCTGCGGAACCTTCTCTGGAACCTTCTCCGGAACCCTGTTGAACCTGACCTGGCTCTGCACCAAATCCTCCCACACCTTCTCCGGACCTTTCGGAACCTTCTCCGGAACCTCGTTGAACCTGACACGGCTGCACCAGTGCACACCGGAGCTTTTCTGGGCTGAAGACCCCATTAGCTTATATACGCTGTTGGGGAAAACTAAAATTACCCACAGGGAACCGGAGATTTTGAGATGTTGCTGAAGTGGGCCCCCTTATCTTTTGGGGGGGCGTGCGCATGGGGGGTGGCCAAGTGTTGCTGACTCAGTTTGGAAAACTTGAAGCGGACCCCCCAGAACTTTATTGATACTTTAGCGCCTACGGGGTGTGCCCGCAAATTTATTGAGGGGACCCCACGTCACCGGGGAGCACAGTCGGGGCTCTTATTGATTGATGCATCCCTTCAAGTCATTTGTTGGCCGACTCATTCAAGAATCTTTGTTCGGGCATTGATACACTCATGGATTGCTTCACTCTTCCATTGGTTCATTGATTGATTGGTTGGTGCACTCGTTCGTTCGTTCGTTCATTCATTCATTCATGCATTCATTCATTCATTCACTCATTCATTCATTCATTCCGCACTCCTTTGCTCATATTTGGTTGAATGAATCAGTCGTTTAATGTTGTTTATTTCATGTCATTCAGCCATCCGTGCATTGATTCCTTCACGTCACTGATTTCATGTAATTTCGCTGCGGCCTCAACAGCCATGTGCTCAGTTCTTGATGCGCTTCACAACATCGATCTTTTTTTTGCTTTTGCATCTCACAGACATTCCTATAGGCAATTTTCCAATCGCAGCCATTGCTTTCTTTCGAAACTTCCGCCCTGGCACGGCGCTACTGATATCAATGCGTCCAAGATTTTTTGCATGTGTTTTGACTGAAGATATTTTTGACCTGGCAAATGGAAGCAAACGCATTTATTCAGCCCCGCAAACAAAAACAGTGACTTGAAGAGGCCGAGGCTGGCAGTGTCCTAAAATACCCAGGGACATATCACATGGTCCCTGCAAAGGTGCCACAAATAGACTTTACAAACTAAACCCTAAAATGGTTTTTGCCGGGTGGCTGGGGTGAGATGGCTGGGCCGCGCGAGAAGCGCGTTTAAATGGGCCCGTGAGATTCTTCTCAAGGCCCACGGAGCGTCCTCCCCAAAGACGAAGCCTTAAGCCCGAAACTTCGAATCCTACCCCGAAAACGGGCACAGTATCAAGATATGAACGAACCAAACGCAAAGTCAACAACGGTGTTTGAACAGCAAAAGAGCCAGAAGGGCACAAGCACCTTTTTGAAGAAAACTAACGCGAGATGAGCGCAAATTTTGTACCACCTGCTGAGCACCATGTTGGAAAATACTACACGATCACAAAATTGCCGCCGCTTGACCACGGTTTTGAGCCAAGCACCGGCGAAGCACCCATCTTTAGCGAACCTTATTTCACTTTCCCTTTTGGCAGCGCTGCTGGGGCAAGGGGAAAAAAATTGCACCAGCTATGAGCACCATTTTGAAGCGCTGCAAAAATTTCGCGCTTGAATGGATTGCGTGACTGAGCGGCCCTTTGCGCATGTTATTTTTCACTTCTATGTACATGGCCAAGTATAATCTGACCTTCGCAGTTTCCTTTTCGAATGTAGCTCTTCCGGCGGCCTTTCTGAAAATTACCAACTTGCACATGTCTTTCATGCATCTACAACGCTTGCCATCAAACTTATTCCAAATTCCAGTTTCTAAGTTGGCGCCGCGAAATTCCCCTGGAAACCTGCCTTGCCCCATCCAGTACCACGCTCGCCGCTCACTGACTTACAAGGCGCCCCGGCCCACAATCCTTATCCCCGCCCTTGCCTCTAATTATAAAATTCCAGGCCGGTTCTTCTTCTTCGTCCCTGCGTTTCCCTTTTGGGCTCCTTTGTGCCACTGCGCCTTTCTGGGCCAGCTAGCCCCCCAGCTCTTTCTTCTCTAGGCGCGCTCTTCCCAGATGCGCCTTTTGTCTCTGAGCTATTCATTCTTCGGGCGCTGCTTCTTCTTTGAATTATTTCGCCTCTGGGCAATCGCATCTGTGATCTTCTATCGCCCTTCTTCTTTCTATTCCCTTTTTTCTGAGCTGCTTCTTCTTTGGCGCAGTTCTTCCTGATTCGTTTCTTGCGTGAGCCAATTCTCCGGTGTAACTGCCTCTTCTCTAGGGCGGCTTTTCTATGGGCAATTTCGTATCTGGAGCATGTCTTCTTTTTTTTGCCATTTTTTGCAACATGCGTTTTGCCTTGAGCTTCAGCCAGCTCTTCTCTAAGCCAACTCCTCTTTGAGCAACTTCTCCCCTGAGGCAAGGCGTCTCAAAGTTAGTGTCTTCTTTGGGCCAGAAGGTGGCTATGCTTTGCCTTCCTAAGTGGCTGCGCGCAGGCAGCCGGATTACTGTGGGTCCTAGCAAAACAAGCGGCAAAAGTTTCCTTGTGAGGCCAAACGTTGACACAGCGATGCAACAAGCAACGTTTCTTTCGCATAAAGGAACGGAACTTCACATGAACATCGCAAGAATGCAATTCATAAATCCCAAGCATGCGCGCTCAAGACTCACAATCGGACAAGTGCACGCTTCTTTGATCAGTTCCCAAAGTAGAGCCCTCATGCATTGCAAGAAGGTGCCAGTGTGTGAGAGCGCGCAGCAGGGTGCATGGGTTCTTCCCATACGCCCATTGCCCCCCCACGATTTTCCACGGAATCTTGACCATGAGTTTCTACAGGCGCACTTTGGGAAAGAAAGGTGTCATATTTGTGCAGTGACCGTTTCTGCTCCAGTTCCGAATATTGAAACCATATTTCACCCATTGCGTAAATGTATACAGTGGTTTCACAGCAAGGCGAAGGTCTGCCCATTCAATGATTAGTTGCTTATCTGCGGGTGTTTTGTCAGTTCCGGGGAGGTTTCTTTTGAAGCTTGTTTTTGTTTCAAAGCGATTGCGTAGTTGATGATGCATGGTTCATTGCCTATTCTTGGCAGGGGGGTAGAAGTATTGCCAGACTCCTTGGGCCCCGGCCCTGCTTGCAGCAATCTCAGGACCAGCGTAGGTGAAGGAATGTTAATGAACCAAGGCCCAAGGCATGATTTGGAGCTGAAGTCAGCGAAGTCAGCGAAGTCACAAGACACGGTCCCGCTGTGAGACGGTATGAGGTTACAATTCAAATGCAGCGGCCTCTAAGACTGTCTTGCGGGTCGCGTCCTTAGTTTACCATCTGCAAGGTCTTTGTGTTGCAACACTTTTTGGCATGTTGATGCAGTCAGTTCGGGTGAGTTTTTGATGTAACCGCAAGGCAAATATCGGAAGTATGAAGTTCAGCTCGGAACCTCGCAGAACCATGGAGTGTATGTATATTCGTGGTGCATCAGGGCCTGGCTCCGGGAAGAAACTTGCTTCAAACATGGAGCATCTTCAAGCGTTGTGCTTTGCATGGCCACAGTTGCGCAAGCATGTGACACCTTCTATTTGTGATAGCTTGGCAGCTGCCTGTCTTCTTCTTGCTGCATAGCAGTGGACAAATATATGGCATGCTGAGTTCTGTGAGGTACCACCCGCCTCCTCGATCTACATCGAGGTTCCCATTGCATTTCTTCCCTTTATATATTTTTTAGCGACCTGCTGAAACTTAGAATGCCAATTTGGAAACGTCACACTGTAAAAAGTAGCGGGGCTTTTTGAAAAAAGGGCTTCCCGCACGATTTTCTCCGTTTTTTCAGCCCGGCGTCTTAGTAGTGGAGAAGTTAGAATGCGTGGCCACTGAAAATGCTCATACGTGCCGATCCGATAATTCTTAGTTTTGACTGGGAATTGTCAAGTCGCCGCATCTTTGGAATATAAAGTTGGAATGCCGGCGTCTTTCTTGTGATTTTCATCAGCAACTTTCGTGCATGCCGGGCACATCTTGCATTTTTTGGGATGTTGTTTCTTAGTCAGGCCTCATCGATCTAGTGACATGCTTCCACATCTAAGTTTTGATCAGAGGATTTTACTTCTGTCATATCTATCATGGTTTTGCTTTTCTTGATTGGGAATTTTCAGGGGGATGCATTCTAGCAATGTAGACTTAGAATGCCGGCATTGATTGTGTGATCAGATGCCATCACATTTTACAAACATTCCCGGGTCCATCGCCATTTGTTCAAATGTATTTTCCAAAGCTTTTATATTTACAATAGAAGGGCTATTTTTTTGGATTTTTGTTCTTGTTTGATTTTTTTGTTTTCCGGTCCGGCTTTGTGGCTTTTGTGGCTTTTGTGGCTTTTGTGGCTTTGGGATTCCTGGCTTTTCTAAAGTGTGCCTTCCCGGCTCCTTAGTTTCTTGTTTTTTTAGAAAATTGCTTTTGTGGTTTCTTGGCAGTACACTATCGTGCCAGCGACGGATAAAAACATCAATGGGAACTGATAAAACAGCATGATATAACATGATAATGTTTTTTAAGAACGGCTTAAGATCCAATCCAACAATCATACATTTTTAGGAAAACGTTGATAACGTCCAATGCAACTATTTACGCCCAGTACACCCAATACACCCAACATCGACCCGTCTAATCTATCTAATATATCTTATCTAACTAATCTATCTGTTCATCTATCTATCTATCTATCTATCCATCCATCCACCCATCCATCAATCCATCTATCTATCTATCTATCTTTCTTTCTTTTTTTCTCTATATACACACACCTTGTACCCCTTCATGTACCTTAATCCAACCTTTGACAAACTTTAAATAGACCCTAAACCAACCCTAAACATATTAAATAAACCCTAAATAAACCTTAAGTAAACCCTAAACCGCCTAAACCAACTTTTTTTTACTTTAAACCAACCTTAAATGAACTTTAAAACTAACCCTAAATAAACCCTAAACCAAGCCTAGATAAATCCGAAACCAATCGTAAATAAACCATTAACCAACCCTTGATAAACTTTGAACCAAGCATAATTAATGCTAAATAAGGCTTAAATAAACCCTAAATAAATTTCAAACCAACCTTCAGTAAACCCTTAACCACTCCCAATAAAACCCTAAACCAACCCTAAATAAACGTTAAATAAACCTTAAACCAACCCTAAACACATTTTGAATAAACCCTAAACCAACCCTAACTAAACTTTAAATAGGCCCTAAACCAACCCTAATTAAACCCGAAACCAACCCTAAATAAACACTAAACCAACCCTAAGCAATTATTAAAAAACTTAACCAACCCTAACTATATTTCAAATAAACCCTAAACCAACCCTAAATAAATTCGGAAACAACCCTAAATTAAACCCCAAACCAACCTTAAACAAATTTTAAAATTAACCGTAAACAAACCCTAAATACACTTAAATAAACTTGAAATAACCCTGGATAAACCTTAAATAAACCTTAAATAAGCCCTAAATAAACCCGAAACCAACCCTAAATAAACTTTAAACTACAGTAACCCTAAATTATTTTTAAATTAACTTTAAACCAACCCTAAATAACCTTACTTAAGCCCTAAACCACGCCTAAATAAACCTGACCTTGAACCAACCCTAAATATTTTTTCGATAAACCTTGAACCTACCCTAAATAAAACTTACACCGACCCTAAATAAACCCTAAATAAACCCCAAGCCAAAGCCTAAATATAGCCGAAACCAACACTATGATAGCATCCAATGACTTTTATCTAGGCCCAACACGGCTGTGCTTCTACATGCTCACCAGGCACATGTTATGCAAGGAAAGAATCGATAAAACAATGGAAAAACCTGTTGATGAAAACCATGGAAAATCGATGAAAACCGGAAAATTCGATGGAAACCATGGAGCAATCAGATAAAACTATGGAAAATTCGGTAAAACCATAGAAAAATCGATGAGAACCCTGGAACAATCGAAAAAAACTATGAAAAATTCGGTGAAAACCATGGAAAACCGATGGATACTATGGAACAATCGACTAAAACTATGGAAAAATGATAGAAACTATGGAAAACCCGATGAAAACCATGGAAACGTCCATGGAAAAATCGGTGAGCAGTGCAAATGATAAGTTGCAGCTCCAAAATTCAGCAATGAACAGGTTTTCGTTCCAAAAGTGTGGCAAGTAGCAACGGAAAGTGCCCCATGCTGAAGAACAATTAAAGGAGCGGATAACCCCACGAGTCAATTTCTTCCAATAATGAGCAACAAATGTTGTAGCGGGGACGGGGAAGGAAGGAAAGACAAAGGATGTGGTGGAGGATCGAGAAGTAAAACAAGTTATATGTGAAGATTTGTGCGTGACAAAGTGGTATGTGAAAGATGGTGTGTGGCAAAAGAACAAGGTGCAGGGTCCCAAGATGCCGTGCAGAGACATCAAAGCATGTCACTTACAGCTGTGACTGCACAAAACGAAAAATTCATTGCTGGATAAGAAAATGTAAACCGCCACAAAACATGAACTGAGTTCAAGCTAGGCACTGACGTGCGGCATCACTGCGGACTTTTGTTTCGCGCCAGCGCTCCAATGTCATCTGCTTGGCATCCGATTTCTTCCCACGGTGGGTCAAAATCGAAACGCATCGATTCACGGCAGGTCTGGGTGACCGAGGCCTCGTCATGTGCAGAAGAACTCACAGCTGCAAAAGAACAATGTGCAGGGTCCCAAGATGCCGTGCAGAAACATCAAAGCATGTCACTTACAGCTGTGACAGCACAAAACGAAAAGTTCATTGCTGGATAAGAAAATGTAAACCAGCACAAAACATGAACTGAGTTCAAGCTAGGCACTGACATTTCTGCTTGGCACCCGATTTCTTCCCACGGTGGGACAAAATCAAAACACAACACGACTCTTCATGAACGGAGAATAGGCCAACTCCGATGAAAGCCGCGCCTGTCCTACAGCCACGGGTCCGACGACGATGACAAATCGCAAAAAGCACCTGGCCGTAAAAGTACAGAACACGTATGTAGCTCGTTGTTAATGCAACTTAGAACGCAGCTACAATATTTCTAGACACAGAGCGCATGCATTTCAAATTCCACTCCAAGGCGTCTTCTGTTAGTGCACAACGGCGAACTCCGATGAAAGCCACGCCTGTCCTACAGCCACGGGTCCGACGACGATGACAAATCGGAAAAGTACGTGGCCGCAAAAGTACAGAACACGGATGTAGCTGGTTGTCAATGCAACTATGAACGCAACTACAATATTTCTAGACACAGAGCGCATGCATTTGAAATTCCAGAGTCTTCTGTTAGTGCACAACGGCGAACTCCGATGAAAGCCGAGCCTGTCCTACACCCACGGGCCCGAGGACGATGACAAATCGGAAAAGTACCTGGCCACAAGAGTACACAAGACATATGTAACTCGTTGTCAATGCAACTATGAATGCAACTACAATATATCTAGACACAGAGCGCATGCATTTCAAGTTACGACACAGTCACAGTTTCATCATCTTACCAAAAGCAGCAAGCACCATGGTCATGACGCTAATTGCGCAGTCTTTTCCCACATATTTCAGCCGTTGAAGAAAGCAACCGCACGCAATGTTGCTGACATTGGTTCTTTGCACGTTGCGCCAAGCCATTCCAGATTCCTGCGCGTCCAGAAACGGCCCGCAATGTTACTGACATTGGTTCTTTGCACGTTGCACCAAACCACTCCGGATAACTGCGCGTTCCAATGTCATCTGCTTGGCATCCGATTTCTTCCCACGGCGGGTCAAAATCAAAACACGACACGAGCCTTCATGAACTGAATGTAACCAGGCATGTCTTTCCACGTTGGATCAACAATGCGTGCAGCCAAAACAGGAAAGAAAGCTTGCGCAATGAATTTATACGCTAGCATGCTGAATCGCATCGCAGATTTGCAGATTTCCTCGAAAGCCGGCTTATTTCAAGGAGAGACCTTGCCGTCTTCCACCACAGGCACACGAAGATAAATTGGGTCGTAAAGCAACTTCGCACGTAAAGCCAGTCTCTGCCCATCCGAAGACGCCAGCACATGAATGCTATAGGTTGGTGTAGACTCATCAGGGCAAAATTCGGACAACGTCCGCTTTCCCAGTTTCACGTTGCATCGCAGCATGTCATAGAAGCGTTGCCGGAGTTTCTTGGCTAACGGGCTGTCTGGGCACCGAAGGTCCACGTCTCTCAGTTGAACCTGGTCCAAGTTTCGTAGCATCAGAGCCTGGAGCTCCCAGAATTCGTATAGCGGACTGGTGCCAGGCTGCGGTCTGTAGGCCACAGAAGTGGCAGCAGCCTTACCGATGACTACACGAATGTTCACTGGAGGCGGATCGTTGCTGGTAGTCAGTTTCAGAACAACTTCAGGTCCATGCGCAAGAATGCACTGGCTGAGTCTTGGCCGCGGGAACACCACGATGGGGGAGAGGTGAAAACTGGCAACACCCCAGTAATAGCACCAACAGCCAAATGGTATGGCATCGAGCCATGGTTGGCCCCTGAGGACGAAAAACTCCGCCGCGACGCTTCCAGAGAGTGCTATCACAGTACAGCGAACGTGGTCGTCGACAGCATTTGTGGGAGGTCTGCTGGAAGGCAAAGGGTGCAAAGAGCCGAGCGGCGCAGCGACTTGGCCGAGAGCCGGCAATGGAACTTTCTGCAGCTTCTCGCAGAGCTGCGCGCACACATCTTCCAGTTTGCGTGGTAGTTGGAAAAGCAGCGCAGCTTGCTCTTCCAGCGTATCTTCACAATCGGATCGGCTCAGCTACGTTGGCAAAGTTGCTGCGAGGTCCCAAGAGAGCACCTGGCAGAAGAATTTGAACCAGGACACACACGTGTGGCACAACAGAGCACATGCATCGAAAAGGTATGACAAAAATCACGCCGGTACCTTTTATCGGATGTCCGTTGCCAGGGGCGCCGGCAGAGCGAATCTTGTCATTGCGATTCATTGCGTGGAAGAGCCATGGTGCGGTATTGGACACTCACAGCAGACAATGTTCAACGAATGCAAGTGCCTCTTTTCATTCGACGAATGCAAGTGACTGTTTTGAGACGTTGGCGTGGTGACGGTATGATTTGTCATGCGCCGAAGAATTCACAGCTGCAAAAGAACAATGTGCAGGACTACACCTGAGATAGATGACCAAGTGACGAAGCATCGTGAACATGTCGGCTCTTGCAGATGTGCTTCTTGCTAGAAGAATGGAACACAAGCTTACTGAGAAAGATGCAATTACAGCACACAGACCTGACCACAACACAGCAAAGACATCCATGCACGTTTTTGAAGCTGTCCGAGTGGTCAAAATCTTGATGCAGCTTGTCGCATTTCTTCCCACAGTGGGGCAAAATCGACACATGTCACGAGCTTTTATGAATTGGCCGTCGCGACTCCAGACTTCCCACATTGAGTCAACCATGAGTCGAGCAGCTGACAAAAGACTCGCTGGCTGCCGTCACTCATGTCTTCCCACATTGGGTCAACATGAGTCAACCTTGAGTAGGGCAGCTGACAATAGATTCACTGGCTGCCGTCACTGATGTCTTCCCACACTGCGTCAACCATGAGTCCGGCAGCTGACAAAAGATTCGCTGGCTGCCGTCACTCATGTCTTCCCACGTTGAGTCAACAATGAGTGCAGCTAGTGAGCAAAGACTTCAGTCTAGCTACGCAGTACGGTGCAGGACTAGACACTCAGGCACCGTCCTCTGCCGTCGCTGTCTCTTCCGGCGCCTGCTCGGCAACGCTGGCGAGTCGTTTCATTGGCGTCCATGCCTGGTCATATGTGATGGTCTGTGGGGCATCCACCTCTGATTGGTACAGCTCAAAAACCGTGTGGCTCCTTCCACGCGGTGGGCATCGACCGGCACGTGCCAGAGCACGCTCCATTCGCCATCTGTCTTGGTGTGGGCCAAGACGACCAAGCGCGCTTCGCCCGCACGGCCTCGCAACATCCAACTGACTGCCGAAGCGGGACCAGCGCTCCGCAGCTTTGCCCGGTGCATCACGCTTGTCTCGGTGGCACCAGATAGCAGGCAATCCACGGATCTCTTCACCCGCATCGCCGAGATGGCTGTGTTGTATTGCTGGAGAGCTTCTTCATCGGGCAGCTGCACGTCATTGAAGGCCACCAGAGCTCGCACGAAACTAGCTTCCACTTCACCAACACAAATCAACCCCAACTGGACATCGACCTGTAGCATGTTCAAAGGTGCCACGGGACAGCCAGTGTTCAACTGGCAGTGCGGGACATTCCGCTGCAGCGCGCCAGGCTCGACGACAGCGCTTGCTCCGCTGGCCCGCCAGCACGGCTGCAGATGACGGCGCTCCAACTCCAGAGTTTGTTGATAATCGTTTTCACGGAAGGTGAATCTGCAAAGCCACTGGGCCCCCCGGAACAGTGACGCCACGCCGAGCCATTGCAATCGATGTAGGCAACAGATGCACAAGATCACTTCCATAGACACACCGTTCTAACAACGAGCGACAAGCTTCTCCAGCATCTGGGCTTTCACCAGGTCTAAATTTTCCTTCATAGGTCGATAAAGCTGATTCAGTAAATTAAAGCAAATGGCGCAATGTAATCCCAGTCGTTGCTTGCAAGTTTCTCGAAGACATCTTGGACCAACGGTCCCAGAATAGATTCTTCGCAGTCCATCAAGCGAGCAGTGAAAGCATTGTACAGCGGGCGGGTCCACCGAAAACCTTGCAGCACGGCATTGAGCCAGCAGCTGCTACCTAAATAAATTCTTCAATCCAGCATGCGCCGTGCCGCGCTCCAAGCCACTTGTCCATGCGGGGCGGGACTGGTGTGAAGGCCCAATTCCACCATCCACTCACCTTTGCCGCGCGGTGCTATTTAATGCTTCCACATCTTGAGAAGCTGAAACCAGAAGCTGCGCGCTCTTCGAAGCCACTGCAGCGTCGAAATCATCTGCGACATTTCTCGCACGCAGTCTGGTGCTCTTCTGCTGTCGCTGCAGTCCCAGAGCATCACGCATCTCTGCCAAAATGATTTCATCAAACCGAGCTTCTCGGCTACTCCTTGCGATTACATCAACAGCTTCCTGCTGCAGCCGCTCAGCTACCGTTTGTAGCTCTTCGGCAGAGATCTGCAGCGCAGCCTGCAGTTGACCAGCATGCCACCCCGAACCATGTTTTGTGAAATCACGGCTATGCGGTGCTAGAACATCCACAGCTTCCTGCTGCAACGGCAGGGCTACGCTCTGCACCTCTGCGCTCGAAATTTGCCGCGCATGCTGCAGTGCGCGCGCATCCTCTTCGGCAGGTGCTTTGGACTGCCGTGTCGGACCACATACAGTTGCTTGGCTTACTTTCACACGGGTGCGCCAATTTGAACCATGTTGGGCCGCGGCCGGGACAGAAAGCAAGCCCGATAATCGATCAAAGACTTCTTGCAAGCGTTCACTAGAAACTCCTGAAGCTTCCTCCAATTGCCGCGCATCTTCGTTTGCGGCCACTTCAGTATCGCGCAGCGGCCCGTTGAACGTCTTGCCGTCCTTCTTGCGGCGAGCACGCCAATCATGGGCAAGCTTCTGCACCGCCATGGCTTCACAAAACGTATGCAAATAACAAACTGACTATGGTATATCCATCGTCTGCAATTTCTGCTCCGGTCGCCTCTTTCCACGTTGGGCCAAAGCGACCAGAGCAGAAATACATGATCTGATGAGTGTGTGATTGATTGCGCTATGCAAGTGGTAGTTCAACTGGACTGACTATGCTAGAACCATCGTCTGCAATTTCTGCTCCGGTCGCCTCTTTCCACGTTGGGCCAAAGCGCATAATATACAATTTTTGTTTCCCGGCAGCCGGCCGGCACCGGCCGGCAACCGGCACCGACAAAAAAAGTATATACTCCCAAAGCGACCAGAGCAGAAATACATGATGATGACCGCGTCATTGATTGCGCTCAGGTGCTAGTTCAACTGGACTGACAAAGCTAGAACCATCGTCTACAATTTCTGCTCCTGTCGCCTCTTTCCACGTTGGGCCAAAGCGACCAAAGCAGAAATACATGATAGGAGTACCGTTTGCTTCTGCTCCGGTGAACTGTTGGCCACTCTAATGATGATCAAAGGAAGTTTAGGGGGAGAAACTTCCGTGTTACGGACTTTTAGAATGTCAGGGAAAGAGTTAGTCAAAGAAAGAGTTAGTCAGGGAAATGTTAAAGAGTTCATCAGGGAAAGAGTTAGTCAAAGAAAGAGTTAGTTAGGGAAAGAGTTCCTCAGGGAAAGAGTTAGTCAAAGAAAGAGTTAGTGAGGGAAAGAGTTAGTTAGGGAAAGAGTTCATCAGGGAAAGATTTAGTCAAAGAAAGAGTTAGTGAGGGAAAGAGTTAGTTAGGGACAGA
>Ga0126342_10015579_pt1 | contig 13315 bp, 9 predicted proteins | sample Cyp1metagenome_FD_92528 | JGI IMG/M metagenome (GOLD analysis project Ga0126342, IMG submission 92528) | Coral microbial communities from Lord Howe Island, Old Settlement Bay, Australia - Cyphastrea 1 metagenome | ecosystem: Host-associated > Invertebrates > Cnidaria > Coral ...
AATGACACTGCACCACAGATAGACAGGTAGACAGATAGACAGATAGATAGACAGACAGGTAGACAGCTAGACAGATAGACAGATGAAAGAGAGAGAGAGAGAGATAGATAGATAGATAGATAGGTACATAGGTAGATAGGTAGATAGGTAGATAGGTGGATAGATAGATAGGTAGATAGGTAGATAGGTAGAAAGGTAATGAGATGAAAGAGAGAAAGAGAGAGAGATAGATAGATCGATAGATAGATCGATAGATAGATAGATAGATACATAGAAGGTAGGCTGGTAGGTAAGTAGATAGTCAGAGAAAGAGAGAGAAAGGGAGGAGACCTCGAGCACCTTTCGGTCCATCAGTGGATTCGCTCTGCCATCCCTGATTCACAACAGCCAAGCTCTCCTATAGGTTTCCTATTTTTGAAACTTCCGCCACCGCCTTGTGCGGTACTACTGGTATTATATGTCATTATAGATGATTACAATGATTCTAATCTTTGTAGAACACACAAATCATTTAAATAATTTTATAGGTGATATATTTCATTCTGACACCATTTTACTACATGGGTTGGTAAATGTCCTAATGTTTCACATCACCCAAATATTGGGGATATAATCTCCAACAGATACTTGTTTGAGTGATGTGAAACAAATCCCAAAGCCATGTGACATTTACCAAACCCTGACCAAGAACCAATCAACCAATCATCCTAGTCATAAGTGGAATAGGCCTACTTATCAAAACAATACCATGGTTGCTAACCACTTGCTTTGTGGGAGAACCAATTTTTCCATTGCAGTGGGTTGTTTCACTGCCGGAATCATCCACTGAGAGGCGAGCCTAGTTGACATTGGCAGTAGCCATACTGTGGCCCCGCAAAGGGGTTCACATTGAAACCAGCAGAGCAAATAGCACCTGCAACGGAACCCCATGGCCGAAGACTTTGGAAGATGCTCAGTTGGTTCCAATTCACTCCCTACAAAGTGGGGCCCCAAGATCTATATAAGTTGGGCCACATAACTCCAATTTCACGTTTGGATTTATGGTAGTTAAAACAAACTAGTTGGATTGGGTTGTACTCCAACAAACATAAAGTTTGCGGGCCAAACAAAATGTATGCTTTTCTTATGGGTTTTCCTGGTGAAATCACAATTTTCCTATGGGTTTTCCCATGGTTTTCCCATGGGGGCCCCAGCTTTTGGAGGCTTCCGTTTCGTCATGGGGGTACCCCCAGTGGATGATTGTGAAATCCTGTTGTTGTTTCAAAGGAATCATTGGGATTATACTGGTTATTTCCCACTTGGTAATAGGGATTATTCTGATTATTCATAGTTGATAGAAATCATGATTACATAGTTATTTCCAATAGTTACAGTACCCTGCCTGGTGATTCGGATTTCGCAACCATCCACAGATTGGCATGTCATGTTCCCATTGCATCACTTGGCCGCCTCAACAAGGAGCAGCGGCTAGCCCATCGCAAAAGGATGGAGTATATAGCAATTTCACCCTTTTTCATTGCCAACAGTTTTGATGGTTGAGACAATGCCCCAATGTTTGATAGTTATATCCCATGTTGCCCCCTGGTAAACATACAAATAACTATGGAAAGATCCACCATTTGTCATCGGAAAACTCACTATTTCTATGGCCATTTTCAAAAGCTATGTTAGTTTAACCTCTTGAATAATATTAGTCAACGGGAAGGATTATCCCGTATATTATGGAAAATAAAACATGTTTGAAACCACCAACCAGATAGATTAGGAAATGGAGATGTCTGTACCATAACATAATCTATGTATGTATATACTATAATCCCTAATATCCTACATATCTGTTTTTCATACTGACCGTTTCCTAACTTCAGGTCTTGTGAAAAAGCAGTACCTTGCAAACCACTGGCATTCTTTCGATTCTGTGGGACCACGGGGATCAACGGGATCAACGAGCAAAACGTGTGTCGCCACGTGAAAACGACTTAGTTTAACCCTGGTGGTCCTGCCTCAGCCTTTGGTAAATGGGGTATAATGGGGTATATATAAATATATAAAGGGAATGTATGGGGATATGTGGGGGTATAATGGGATATGATGGAATAGTTAGCATCTGGTAATTGAACGATCTGCTATGGAAAACAATTAAACAGGTACTTAGAGTAATTCATCATGAATCATCTCTCATGGGCATTTTCCATAGCTATACGGTAGATTCATTTCTAGATGTTGAATTGTGTTTAAGCTCATTGGCGCAACAGTTCGGATATGTCCAAACATGCGGTATAGCACGGTATACCCCAATTACACCTGCATTTTGAAACTGGAAAACCAAGTCATCATATTACTCCTTAAATTTGAGGGGTTTTCCCAAAATGTTCAGACAAACCAAAATATAGTGGTATTGGTGGATATATCCGAAGACATTCCCATTGCATCACAACCGCAGCAGTACAACCCCAAATTTCTGAACTGCTGGATGGGTATGCTAAGGCGCACAAGTCTGGAAGGTGGTGGCCCAGTTCGTTGATTAAGTTGGTTTGTAATTAATGTAAGTGAGTTTTACAGTAGATATAGACTATCATATTTTGTTTGGTCTCTTTGTCTTTAATTGATGGGATTTATACACCAATTTAAACTGAGGGACAACACTTTGTATCTCCATTGTATCCCAATGATATCCAATTATACAGTTGGGCTTGTCTGAAAATGGGATACCCCATTCGAACCAAAGGTTTGTCATCATTATCTCTATTTAAATGGCTACTTGGGGATATATCCTACTTTCAATCAGCTCCAAATACCACTTGGCTGAATTAACAAGTATATGATGGGTTCCCAACATAACATGAACGGTCTTCGCAATTAAGACTCTTTACAAGGACCTTTAGATCGATTATCATAGCCACTTGCAGTATCTCCCCATTACCATCTGGTAAACTAACATAACTATGGAAAATCACCATCTTTAATAGGTAAATCAACGAACTAAATGGGCAATTTTCATGGCTATTTTGACATAGCCAGAGGGTATATTCCTATGATCTTCCCACTTTGGGATGGTCCCACCTGCGTCCAACGGTCCCCCGCGTACCCCGCGTACCCCGCGCGTGGCGAGCCGGCCGCCTGGGGGACACGAGGTCGACATGTCGAAGGGATTCGGAGGATTCCTCGGTTGTGAATCGCAGCTGGCAGCTGGCAGAAGAGAACATGTTGAGCACCAGGTAGAACTACTGGTTGGTGGTTGAGCCTACTCTGAAAAATACGAGTTGGTCACTTGGGATGATGAAATTCCCAACTGAATGGAAAAATAAAGAAAAATAAAAATCATGTTCCAAACCACCAACCAGTATGGGGTTTAACCACCATGAGTTGGGATATAAGACAAGATGATATAACCTTCTACACCTATTTAACGGAACTGCGCCCTCAAGTATACCAATGGATCCAGAGACTTCCTCAGAAGGGACCTAACCCCCTCTTCCACATCAACTTGGATTTGCCTAAACGGAGATTCCCTGACGCGTCCTCCGGTAACACGGCAATGGAAAATCCACCATTTATAGATTATTTCCCCAGCTAGACACCTCTATCAGTAGGGGGTTTTGAAAGGCAATATTACCAGAGGGAAACGCCCGCAAGGTGTCTAAGAAATCCCCAATAGTCAGAAAACCATACCAGTTGAGCCATGAAAAATACCCTGGTTTTTCCGTCTCATGGAATACTACTTGGTTGATAGGTTTCCCAAGGAAGGGGTTAGTTCAGAATCCTCCATAACCAGTTAGCAAAACTCCCGAAGCAATGACGAATCAACACTCCTTTATCAACTGCTGAGATGTGCACGTTGCAATGGTTTGATTTTCTGTCAAGAGAAATGCTGCAGTGGATTTCGAAATCTCTGCCCAGTCAGTTTCCCACGTTCCAAAAAAAATCAACAGACCCAAAGCTTCCCAATCCAGAACAATATATATAGCATGATCCAAAAGTCAAAAAAAAATCCAGGAAAAACTACTTTAGCTCCTAAGATGAATATGGAGTGATTGAATGTTCCTCGGGATGTCTTGAAGTCATCCCTCAACTTGGTGATGCTGGATATTCGTTGTTGCAGAAACTTGCACGCCTGCCTGCTGTTCATCTTCTGGTGAGTCAAAGCATGTCTGCAACTCTAGCAAAATAGAGTCATTTTCGTTTCCTGCAAGGTGGTGCCCCCCCAGTTATAAGTTGGTTTATAATGCCATTAACTATAGATATATCTACCATAAGTCCTAGTTATTAGAGTTATAAACCAACTTAGCTATCTTGGGGGTACCACATTGTGTGATGTCTTGACCATATAGTATCTTGGCAAATTATAATACTTCACGAACCTGAACTGTTAGGCCATTTTGGCATGATTCCCCTTATTAACCATGATTCCAGGGCTCGGCAGAACAGAAAGTCGTTATAGTTTGCCCAGATGGTATTCTCTGTGCCACGTTCCTTCTTCTTGGCGATATCATCTGATGTTTTCGATATTTTCACCTTCATAAAACCCGACAACCAATTGATTGTTAATTCCCAAATAATCAAAAACCAATCAACCAAACTATTTCAAAATATTAGTAAATGTTGCCCTGCTAAATTACCAAATATTCCCCAATCATATTCCCCAAGACAATATTCCTCAGAATATTCCCTATATCCAATCAGCCAGTTTAAAAACCCTATTCACTAGTTCCATTCTAATCTAAATCATAGAATTCACCTAGTTGACTAAACCAACTCACTTATCATAAATCAGCTACAGAAATCCCTTTAAATCCCCATTTTCGTTGGTTAAATCACGATTTTCAAATATTCCCCAATAAAATCTTCAGTATAATATTCACCAATAATCCTAATTATAAGTGGATTAACCCTACTTGTCCCACTTGTAATCAGGGTTGTTAACCACTTTATAAGCGGAATGATCCATCCAGTGGGGGAAGATGCAGAAGCGCCACACAAATTCCAAGCGTCGTGCAAGTTGCCCCCCTCGCCATGCAGCAGGACAAGTCGCTCGTCTTGGATGACTTTTGCGGCTGGAGACTGGTTGTATGATGGATTTACATGGATTTATCAACCAAGATGTGGCAAAGCCATGACATGGTGCATGATAGGGCGGTAGAAAAAGGATATACTAGGGATATACTAGGGATATACTAGGGATGCGATTCCATCTGATGTTTTGGTCTATCTGAAAATGGGGTATACCGCAAGATGGCAGTTTCAAACGGGAAACTGATGATCAAGTACCAAACCATAACACCGTTTATAAGCACATGCTCTAAATAAAATACAAGTTGAATGTGCATCCCAGTTAGTAAGTGGTCTGTAATCTCCAAGTATCTGTGTTATCTATCTATCTTTCTCTTTCTTTCAACTATTTTATTCTATTCTATTCTGCTGGAAATGGCCACAATCTCCTCCATGCCTTCCGCCGCCGCCGCCCGACAGCACACCGGCCGATCCCACGGAATGCTGGCCAACTCCATCTTGCCCGTGGCCAGTGCATCCTTCAGCAACCCGAGGATGCTGACACCGGCCGAACCGGTTTTCACCAAACTTCCACCGCACGACATGCAAGCCACCGTGCCATTGGGTCGAGCTACGACCCCTGCACCCCTTGCTCTTTGGTCGCCTGCTTCAAGCCAGCCAAAGCCGGTACTATCGACCAACACTAAGCGAGATGCGACCATGGTTGCACCACCACCTGTAGCAAGTCGCAGCCTAAGCAACGCTCCGGGGCGACCCGCAACCTGCGATTTGGGTGTGGGGTGGGGGATGATAACGTGCCTGCCAACTTGCTCACGTCATCTATGCTTCGTGAACTTGGGGGTTCGGGGGGGATGTTAACGTGCCTGCCAACTTGCTCACGTCATGTATGCTTCGTGAACTTGGGGGTTCGGGGGTGATGTTAACGTCCCTGTCAACTTGCTCACATCTTGTATGCTTCGTGAACTTCGGGGTTTGGGTGGGGGGGATGTTAACGTCCCTGTCAACTTGCTCACATCTTGTATGCTTCGTGAACTTCGGGGTTTGGGTGGGGGGATGCTAACGTCCCTGTCAACTTGCTCACATCTTGTATGCTTCGCGAACTTCCGGGTTGGCTCGGATATGTGTATATACATATATATATACATATATATATACCTGTAAATATATATATATACAGTTACTTTCACATTTAGATACATATATTCATTATATATATATATATAATTAAAAATGTGTCTATTTACATATAGATATATTGTTCACAATTATATACATTTAATTGTACATATCTTCTTTACATGTGTATACAAATATATATATATATATACATATTTCTCTCTTACGTGCATATATATATATATATACCTATCACATGTACTGTAAATATATTTTACATTTGAATACATAATATTATATATATATATATATGTTTAGACATGTGAAATTAACTTATCAGGGAATGTCATTCAATGACTGAGAAAAAGTCACTGACACCACTGCAGTTTCTCAAAGAATTGGCCAAAGCTTGCAGTCCGCAGTCCCCAAGACGGCGCGACCTGCTAGTAATACCATGGTTAGCCTCTGGTAATTTAACAGTTTGCTATTGAAAATTGCCATAAAAATAGTTGATTTTCCCATGAAAAATTGATTTCTCATCATTTATAGGGTTTTTCCCATGAAAAAATTGCCGTTTATAGGGTTTTTCCCATGTAAAATGGTGGTTTTCATGGTTTTTTCTATGTTCCCCAGGCCGGGTAGCAACCTCCGATGCCCGGGATGCATGGAAATTTGCCACGGGACGCCGGGGATGCAGCTGCCAGTGCTGTTCAGCGTCTCCTGTGGGCTATAATGAATTGGTTACTGTAAATATAGTAATATAGGTTCAGATATTTACCAGGTTCAATTAAGAACTAAAGCTAATGAACGATATATATATATATTAATATATATATGTTAATATATATTAATAAATATATATATATATCAATATATATATATATTAATATATATATATATATTTATTTATGGTTTATGCAAAGATAATGAACATAGTTAATGAACTTGTAAATATATGAAGGCCATGTTCATTATCCGTTCATTCCAGTCAACTTCAATGATTCAATTAACGTAAAACGGAATGTGAAGATCATGAACATAGAACGGGAATATCAGGGAAATAGAACAGGAATAGAACTGGGAAACGAAAGATGTAACCATGAAAAACGGTGACCTAACCAACAAGGAATGGTGAGATAATGACGGATAATGGGGGTATGACAGGGATCTAGTGGGAATATAATCATATGATCTCCCGTCACAATCCTTTGCATGTGAGTAGTTGCTGTTGTTGTGGTTATCGCTTTTGGGGGGGCCTATCGCTTACCAGGGTTTTGTGGAAATCAGCATGTGCGAGATCCAACATGAAACCAAAATCCATTCCTAAACAGGCTCGGAAATGGATCGAGGAGTTGTTTTGTTGGTCTCAGGTGCTTCGGCAACACTTCAAGTTCCTTTCATTTTGCATTCATTTGCATGCATTTTCCTTCATATTCCTTTCATTTGCATGCCATATTCCTTTCATTTTGCATTGATTTCCTGTCATGTTCCTTTCATTTGTATTCATTTCCCTTCATTTTCCTTTCATTCCTTTCATTCCTGTCATTTTCATTCCAATGTGCATTCATGTCCTTTCATCTTCCGTTCATTGCATTTTCCTTTCATTTTGCATTCATGTCCTTTCATTTCCTTTCTAGAGTTATGGAATGGCTCTATGGCTTGGCCAGGAGACCGAGTGCAACAAATGGTTATCGCTAAGTTATCGCTAAGGATATTGCTAAATAACCCCTCGAACATATGACATTGTTCGAAGGACATTTTCCACAAAAACGACAGAGAGAGAGAGAGAGGGAGAGAGAGATAAAGAAAGAAAGAAAGAAAGAAACAAAGAAAGAAAGAAAAACAGAAAAATATCAAAAAGAGAAAACAAGAAAAGGAAGAACGAGCGAAAGAAAGAAAGCAAGCGAACGAGTTCGATGTCAAATGATATGGTAACTGCAGGAAACAGGGCACCACAGGTTGAATTTCTCATCGGTTTTGTCGGTTCTGTGAATGTGCATAACAGTATTTGCTTGGTTTACGCCAAATTTAATGGACTGTCGTGTATGGTCCCAGGTTTTGGGGCGGCCCTATCTATCGTTTTACAGGTTTCGTGCACATCTCTGACAAAAAATCCTGCAATACTAAAGTGGTCTTCAACCATTTTGACCGTGATTCATATAGCTTTAGGGTTTCCATAGCTGCCATAGCTATGTTAAACTACCAAAGAGTAGCCAATGGGAATAGAATGGGAATATGCAAGGTAGGGCCCCCGTTTACGATAGCCAAGTTGGCTTATAACTGCAACTTCACGTGGGTTTTTGGCAATTACACCTAGTTCAACTCAGTTTAACTGACATGTGTTTATGTATGTATAAATCATTGCTTTCTTCAAGTGATATCTTGCAATCCTTCTGGCATTCTCTCTGACTTATATGCTGCCGGCATGTCTGGCATTCTATCTGTCATCAGTTCGGGTCCAGGCACACTCCACAGCATCCGGAGCTGGCGATATGGGAGCGAATGTAACAAGTGCAACAAGCGAGGAGGAGGCGAATGAGGTGAAAGACAAGACGAAGAGACGAAGAGGAGGAGGAAGAAGAGGAAGAGGAGGAGTAGCACCTTTATGAAAATCTAGAGACCCTCACCTGGCAGGGGGGAAAAATATTAAATCTTCAAAAGTAATTTCACACATTTTGTGTTATCCTCAGTTCTACTGGTTAATCATTAGCCAGTCTGTCGTGCCATTCACTAGTTGGTTTCGCCATCATCATTCGTCAGCTTATATAAACATGTATAAACCCCAACTCTTTCGGGGATAGTTGATAAGTTCACAATTGATTGGCAAATCTTCAAAGTTCTGAGTGGTAGTTTTAGCCTCCTTGGACGATACAAGTCAATTGGGATCATCATCGTAAGTATGGCTCGAAATGACAAAACATTACAAGACACTTCAAACCGTGAACCAGTAATCTAGTGGGTATATGACCCTTGTCATAATTTATGGTTCATTTCCTGTTCGCCTCTTTTGTGCTCAGCCTGCTCCTTCGCGAGACTTTCCTCCAGATCCGTTTCGGCGCTCGGATGTGCAAATTTCGTGGTCTGTCAGGCGCTTTGCAGGCGCGGAGTCTGCGGCTCGTCTGACGTGGCAGCCATGGCAATTGATGCTGTACCCCAACGACTTTAAGGCATGGCATCTGCAAATTCCTCACGCAAGGACCTCTTAGAGACGATCTCATCAGGATCTCCACAAGACCTTCTGTTAAGGACCTGTACCAAGTCATGCAAGGACCTCTTGAAGAGGAATTGAACAAGATCTCCGCAAGAGCACATTTGTGCGAGAATTCAGAATGAAAATGCCGCAAAGCCAAACTTGAGAACGCCTTTCTATCAGTAACAATCTCTAACTTTTGAAGGTGGAATCAACCAAAATCCCATATCAATTCATAACAACCTCCAAAGTCTAAAGTAACAATAAATTATGGTTCTATCTTTATTCGGGCTACTCTATATAGTTACTCTAGTTGATGTTGATCTATGTTGATCTATCATGACCTATCCCCCTTTTTCCCATAACATGTTCTCCTCACTTCTCTTCGCAGCTTCTTGCGATTCAGACCCCACCAGAGCTGCAGATGCTGCAGCCGTCTTGGGCTCGTCATCCTGGAATGCAGTTTCATTGGATTGGTTTTCTTGGGAACATCTTCACCGGTTTTACCATGGTTTTCCCCCTGTAATGTATAGCGGTTTCCGGTAAAATTTCCCTTAAACCAAACCAGTGACAGTTTCAAACATTTCATGAATGTCTTGTGCAGTTGACAACAGTGTTGCGTCATCCTGGAATGCAGTGGTCTGTCATCAATGTTTTTTTTACATGCTTAACTGGTTGGTGGTATACCTACCCCTCTGAAAATATGAGTTCGTCAGTTAGGATTGTTATTCCCAACTGAATGGAAATTCATGAAATTCATGTTCCAAACCACCAACCAGATAGGATTTTCCATTATAATCACTATAAACCAACCAATTTTGGGGATTCCCCATGACTATGGAAACCCCCCATGGCTAAAGATGGTGTGCTTTCGCATCTGGGTTGCCTTCTCTTTTGCAGACAGATCCCGGATCCAACGTCCACGGTGTATCGTTCACAAAAATCCAGGCCCTGAAATCCGCTGCCCAGACGAGATGGGCATCGTTGACCAATTAGATCTTCATATGTTTGCTGTTTAAACATGTTTTAAAAGCCTTGAACATGATGACTAGATTGAAAGATCAAGCATCACATTTAGCTGGATTATGATCTCTTGTAGGTTTAAATTCTATTGGATTTGATGCTTAAATCCAATTTCATCTCGTAGCGCCAGAACCATGTCCGCAGGTCTTGAAATGAAAGTCACTCTCCAGGCCATACCAATGACTGCGGTTCTTGATCTCTGATAGGCCCAAGTCACGCCCTGGAAAGGTGCATGCGGATTGACAGTGAGATCAATCTCACATCTGTCGTTGCCCCAATTGAATGCGTTCGGCAACGCAATGGGACCCATCCCCACCAACTGGCACGTCATGCAATGCACAGTCTGTGCGCCCTGCTCACGAAGAGCACGTGGGTGAGCTCCTTTGACCGCCAGTCCCTGCCGCAGAAACTCTGGGGCAAACAATTTATGCCAAGCAAATAACAAGATTTTCGATAGACAACGGCATGACGACACTGATATTCTGATTTTGTGATGTCTGCAATGTTGATCCAAAAAAGAAATCTCATTGGGCTGATTCTGCCCATCCCTTCTGAAGAATTTCGCTCTTTCGCAGATTTTCCCAGTTCTATGGATACACCAAAAAAAGGTCCCTGAGGGATAAACCTTACCCAAAAGCCCCAGTAGTGGCCATTAAGAGCCATTTATATCCCATTGAACTACCATGAACACCACATTAAACCCCGATTGATTGTTAATAATTGGTAGGTATACACTTATTTTAGCATCAGTTAACGATCGTAGATCTGCAGCAATTTTTGGTGAATACCACCGTTAATCCCTTAGAATTCCCTGTTAATCCTTTTAAACTCCGTGAAACTCAAATTCCCATTTAGATACTATCATATGCTTGGGAAACTCTTGGTAGCTTCTGGGCTCTCCATTCAGTGAATATGGATACAACCATAGCCTCGAAGCGCTCCCTCCTAACCACTGGATACTATACTCAGACGATGTGTGAGTAGGTCTCTGCTTACCCAGCCGCACTTTCCTTCCATCATTAGTGAAGTACGTTGGGCAAGTGAGACGCAACTGCAACAGTAGTTGCTCTGGGAATACCATACCAGACTAATTAAATTAGATAGACACTTCCATTAAGCCTCCAATTCCATCAGTATGGCCATTAAGTGGTATGTCCATTTGATTTTTTAAGTTTTTTCCCAGTCCCAACTCAGATCTTCCCAGCCCCATGGATTCTTAAATAAAATATATTAAATATGGTACCCAACATGTCCGCAAACGTTATGTTTGTTGGTTTATAACCCCATCTAACTATAGTTATAATTACTAAACCCTAGTGAAATTGTAGAGTTATAAACCAACTTAGCTACCAAACGGGGGCCACACATTGTAGATATATGGAGGTATCCTTAAAATGGGGGATCCCCGCCACCATGGGTTTCAATACTAAATTGTCTGATGACTTGAATGATTTGGGGTGCCCTCTGACTTTGAAAACCTCAATTCACATACCATACGAATCCTGTGGTCAATCTTTGATGGTCGACAAAAAATATGTTGTGCTGGTTATGATCTTACTTTCCATCTATAATCAGTAAGAAGGATTAAACTACCCATCCAGTTGGGGATGTATCATAATCTATATAAAGGATTAGAATTAAACTCGTCGAAGGTTTGAGGATGATCCCACTAAAACACCACTCAAAAACACCATCAATTCTAGACAGCCTTGCCTCCAGCTTCGCCTTCTTGCTCTCTCCGAAGGGATTCGGAAAATTGAGCCTTGAGGTGGCACGAAAACGGGTCACTTAACAGGGCTGAATGTTTTATGGCTTCACCCAGAAAACAACGGATTTCATCTGCAAAATAGGGATTTCACCCACTCAAACATAGGAAACAAATTGGAATTTCAGCAAATTTCAAATGGGGACTTAACCAATCGGTAGAAACATGAATGTTACCAATATAATTTGGGATTTACCTTACCCGCTAACTGACACAACTATGGAAAAACATGAACATACAGTAACATAGATCAATTTGTAGATCATATTAGATCATCGCATATTACACTCTCTTGGCAAAACAACATGTTTGTCTCGTGGCATCTAAGACAACCTTAGGGCTGTGACAATGATACATGGAAATGTCGCAATGATCATGTTCCATCTGACACAACGACTCAATAATGTCCTTTTGGGAAAAATACAGGGGCCGGTTTGGTATACCATCTATCATCATTTACCTGTTGTTAAAGGGGTAAACTAACCCCTTTATTAATCAACCAATCAGTGGGAAAAGGACATCTGACACAACGACTTTTCATGACCTTTCCACATAGAAGTTAGTTTGAGGAGTACATGCCTCTGCAAAGTCGAGTGGTCCAGCAAGAACTGTTTCCTCTGGTAGTTTCACATAGCGGAAAATGACCAATTTATATGGTTTACCCTCTGGTAAACTAACATAACTATGGAAAATCACAATTTTTAAAGGTAAATCAACTCTTAATGGCAATTTTCAATAGCTATGTTAAATTACAAGAGGGTACCCACTACACATAGAGATTTTCCTTAGCCATGTTCAATTACCAGAGGGTAACACAACAACTCAGCAACCACTTGCAGGAAGTCCTTAGTTGTTGAACAAATCGCTACAAGAAGCAACCTCTGGGTGTCAAGCCGTTGTTTCGTTAGGGGTAAGGAAGCGACGCTGCAAATCCGAACTGTCAACGTTGACGACTCGCCAACATGACAGCAAATATATAGATCCGGTCTTTGACCAGCGCCACCAAACAAACAATGGCAAGTTTAATCTGTGACCACGTTCCCTTTTTTGCAGTGATGCTTCTTTGCCGCGATTCCTCACGCTGCTTGTTAACCTGCCTCCCCAAACTTCTCAGGTCAGCCAACTCTTTTTGCACCCTGTCCACAGCGGCTGCTTTCTTCTTCTCCTCCTCTGCTGCTTTGCCGGCCGAAGTGAACCTTCCCCCTCCTCCT
>Ga0126342_10015580_pt1 | contig 13315 bp, 11 predicted proteins | sample Cyp1metagenome_FD_92528 | JGI IMG/M metagenome (GOLD analysis project Ga0126342, IMG submission 92528) | Coral microbial communities from Lord Howe Island, Old Settlement Bay, Australia - Cyphastrea 1 metagenome | ecosystem: Host-associated > Invertebrates > Cnidaria > Coral ...
AGAGCCGCTCACCAGTGCGTGGGAACATGGTACCAAAGAGGGGGAATTCCATTGCGAGTCAACAAAAACCCGATCTTCGGTGGATAACAGGTTAACCTCTGGTAGGCATTCGGGCCGAAACCTTATACATATACATATAGATATACATATATATGTATCAGTATGTTTGGTTTGATGTGGCATTTGTTCCCGCAGGTTGGATCTTCACTGCAAACATACGTACCAATATACATTTGTGTTTAGAGAGAGAGAGAGAGAGATATCTATATAAGTACTTTGTTTCCGGTAGATATCCTTGAATGTATTTGAGATGTTCAACCTGCCATCCGCATGATCTGAGGTTTGGGCGTCAACCATGAGCAAAAGCGTGCTGATGGGTCGCAACAATACCATGGCAAGGGACCACATCTGGAGATGTTTTGGGAGAATACTGGACAGTGGGCAAGTCAGTACACCCCTGCCACCAAGACCTACATCGGTTCTGCAGATGATGGTGGAGACGATCCTCAAATTGGCTATGCTCCGTATGACTTTGATACTCGTCAAAACAGAAATCCCAGACCAGCGCAAGTGCGGCAATTTCAAATTATGGTATTTTCATGCTCTTTGCGTGGTTCGGAAAGAAGGTATTTCCATGGCTGTTTGATTTTGTAAGCCCACTGTATTTTGGACCATGGGGCGCAGAGTCTCCCAAGTGCTCTTTTGTTGAAGGAAAGCATTATGCACTACTTTCGACAGCGAAACTCCGACCGCACTGTCAACGACGGTCGCTCAATCGCATTAGAGATGTTGGATGCTGGTTGGCTGGTGAAGTACAGCTGTGTGGGGCTGAACCCAGTGTGAACACTTCATCACCTTCATACGGTGAAAACCCTTTCGAGGCTGGTACTTCAACACCATTCCGTCCTCCGGCCAGAGCCTCGTAGGCAACCGACACGCCTTGTCCGCAGGGGACGTCAAGCAAGCTTTGGATGCATATAGATGCAGAGCACTGGCCACGACAACGACTACAACGACTACCACTACTACCACCACAACAACCACCACGACAACCACCACGACAACCACCACGACTACAACTACGACAACTACGACAACTACCACACCTACGACAACTACGACAACTACGACAACCACCACGACAACCACCACGACAACCACCACGACTACAACTACGACAACTACGACAACTACCACACCTACGACAACTACGACAACTACGACAACTACCACACCTACGACAACTACGACAACTACGACAACTACGACAACTACGACCACAACCACCACAACCACCACAACCACCGCAACCACCGCAACCACCACAACCACCACAACGACAACTACCACAACTACCACCACCACTACGACAACCACGACTACGACTACAACTACAACCACAACTACTACAACCACAACCACCACAACGGCAACTACCACCACCACAACAACAACTGCTACTACAAGCACAACGACAACTACCACACCCACAACCACCACAACAACAACTACCACCACTACAACTACAACTACAACCACAACTCCTACAACCACAATGGCAACCACCACAACGACGACCACCACAACAATTGCGTCTTCGACCGCAACGCTGGAAATCCGCGAAGTCACGCTGAGCAGTTCAGCATGGGTCAGTATTGACTTCACGAAACCTTTCGCAGAAGTTCCAGTGGTAGTCGTGACCCCAACGGAGACAGGACGCTTCTGCGAGCGCACATATCTGTACATGAGTATTTGGACACATATTTGATCATATTTGTACCCAGGTCTACCGAAGATGGCCTGACGATTATCGTAACACTTGATGAAGACAGCTTTGTCTAATCAAAGGGAGCCTGGGGTGCGAACATGTAGCATAGAAGTGCAAAAAGCGTGCAAAATGAAAAGCACCTGTAATAGTCAATAGTCTCAATCTCTTTCCGATTGGATGGATTTGTATGGATTTGTCGTGTTTCAAGGATGAGAAAGGATTGTACAAGGGATGGAACGTAAGGAAAACGGTCCCTAACAAAAAGACCTTTTTCGTCACAGTCGAACCTGGATAATCTGGTTTTCAACACGAGCAGAAATCGATGGTCAGGGAGCGACAAGTCAAAAGAGCTTGCCGCAGGAACTACGGATCCAGCATCCATTCGGCTGAAAGACATCACTACCTCAGGGTTCTCAGCAATTGTTGCCAAACCACCCAACACAGCTGTGGGTGATGACACCATGACAGAGTCTTAGCTGAATATTTGGCTTCTGGAGCATGGAGTCGATAATGTGTCTGAGTTGGAATTTGGGGAGGAACGTTCAGCCCATGGTGATGATGTTGGCGGCGAAAACCAATGGTTTTAATGAAAATTGAGTGTGCCATAGGGTTCAATATTCAATGCTAGTCACATCCTCGCTGTGAGTCATGCTTGATCTGAAGATGTCCAAACACGCCCGGGCGTGGTTGGTGGCTCAAGATCTTTCAAACATTTTAGCATAGCTTCTGTATGTTCAATTTTACCAATGTACGCAAGGAAGACTAGCAGGGAGGCTCACAGGAAGAGCATGATTCTACTTGACCCATTTGGGTTTGTTTGCAAATAGTACGCTCTACCTCCAGATTTGGTGGTGTATCATCATGTTCCTTGAATTCAAGTTGCCATTTTAGGGTATTTCCCATTTTCAGACACCACCATTTTGTTGGTGATATATGATATATCCCACTAATCCACTATATAATAAGGCCAAACACCTTGTTTCGCCAGATGCACTCTCAAAATACTGTAAATTGTGGGTCATGCTGGCATTCCTGAAAAGCGTACTGTATGGGACCTGTGTGACATCGCACATGTCATCCTGAACCCTATCACTTTTAAAGCCGTAAAACCCTAAAATCTTAAACCCTACACTCTCAACTCCAAAAACATCAAAAAAGTATGATAAAATCAAGGAAAACCCCTAAACGCAAAACACCTAAACCCTAAAACCATCTAAAACCAAAATTCTTAAACCCTACTTAAACCATCTTAAACCTAGAATTTAAGAGTTATGATGGGCGAAACGAGGTGTTTGCGTGTATACGTACATATACACAAAAAATAAAATAAAATCCCATGGTATCTCATTACGGTTGGTTTTATACCTTATTTTGATGGTTCACCCATCATTAATATCCCATGGACATGCTATTTGAACTCCATTTGAGCTGGTGCGTCATACCCATCAAACATGGTTTGACTCCCATGATGATGCTGAATATCCCATGAAGATACCATTTAAGGTAAACTCTACTTCCAGTCTGGTGTTTCAAAGCCAGGTGTCATGGTTAAAACATGTTTTTTAACATGTAAAACTGTAAAACCATGAAATGATATCATGTTATCAGCTCCTGGTTTTCATGGTTGATGGTCAGCATCTCGCATCGATAACAAGGTGACTTTCCTGGCAGCTGCTGTGGGGGTGCGCCAAGTTGGAGGAACCCACAACAAGAATGGGCCATGGTTTCCGCATCTACGTTACTTTACCCTAGGGTACTTCGACTCATTATGTATAGATAACTGATAGCCACAAGGGGGTAAATGAGTCATTTTACCTCGATATTCCCTGCATACCTGGGGTGTTGGGAGCAACCCTGATGATGATAGGGATTGTATGATTAAAATGCGGTCGGGCGCAAAGCAGAAAAACGAGAACCCCACACAATGATGGTGGGAAAAACATGCAAAACTAACAAGGTTTGCGACTTGAGCTTACAACAGACTTAGACAGAATGTTTGTTCTGGAATCATGTGAATATATTGGTAAATATCAAAAACAAATGCCAAAAGATTAGGTGAATGGCAAAAGGCTGCGCCACCTTTCTGAAATAACGTTACTCGTACCAAGCTCTTGGCAGTCTGCGGGTTACAATTACATACTTCTACAGATATGCAAGTGTAGTTTATTCCATACTTATTTCCAGTTCATCAAAAACACATGAACCTTAGAGGGAACGGATTGGGAATCAGCGGTCTCTCCAGGACTTTGGGTGGAGGTTGGCACAAAGAGCACCCGCAGATTGATTTACAACCGCAAGAAGTGCAAGGCAAGAGGTGCCGAGCTCAACCAAGAGTTTCTGCAAGTTGGTGGACCAGCTTCATATCGTTCAGATTCATACATATAATTATAAACAATTATAAAGATACCTATAACTATGTATATATGTGTATATATATATAATTATATATATATATAGTTACAGAATGTTATATAGAGATTTATATTATGTTGGACTGTCTCATTCTATCCTTTGGGGTCAAGGTTGCCATTTCGACATATATGGTGGCACAGTTTCTCCTCTCATGTTCGCAGCACTTAGGCATTCCCTGCAAAAAGTGGCAAAAGATTTCCTTTGCGCATGAGTTTGCATCACCGCCAGCCTTTCTCACCAGCATTCAGACGCTCAACAACGAAAATGGTCTGCCAGAAACCAGCTCAGAACCTTGGTTCACCGTCCCTTAGCCAAGATAGATGGAACTTGGAACCATGAACTTCACATTCAGCTTCTTTTTTGAGGCGTTCGGAGAATTATTTGACAACTTAGAACTGTTCGCACCGCTTCTCTATCAACAGCAAACCATGAAGAGCGACCACAAAAAAGACGCTAGGACACGTAGCGCTCCGCAAATCGGACAAAATAACAAAGTGCCGGTGTTTTGAATTCGGAGATCACAAAAGTCGGTGACAATTTCAAATTCCAAGGTTGGTGTGAACCGCGTGAAAGAGGCTGAAGCATGGGTGGGAAACTTAGTTGTCATAGGCGGCTATGGTGGAGACGCGCCGCGCTGCTCTCCGCTGAGGTCTCTTTGGAGATGGCGGAGACATCAGAGCATGGTGGCGCACAGGCGGCTGCCGGCGATCTGAGGAATGGACGAATGGAGATTTGATGATATGTGTATTTAAATTTGGTATGCAGGGTAAGAGACCATGGAATATTGAAATTACTCACCTGATGCCTTCTAGATGCATAATGACTTGGACAAAGTATGACAAAGTAGATTGATGAAACCGGTCGGTGATGTTTCTATAATAATGTTCTACGTGCTTCTATATGTTTGGAGTTCGAAGTCTAGATTTTGGCAACAGCTTCTCACCAGGTGGACCAGGATGAAGTGGTGGGCTACATTGCTATCGAAGATGGTGTCGCGACCTTGCAATCAAGCACAGGCGGGCAAGGACATTTGGTGTTTTGTTGTCGATGATGTTGATAGATGTTGATAATTGATAGCTCTCATTGAACGAGGCATGCCCATGCCCATCATTATCCATGCGACGTGACTTGTGATGGCAGATGGCAGTTGGAGTGATAATACCACTCCAAACGACTATGTTGGACATCCGTAGCATCTGCTGAGACTCACAAAGTTGCCAAAAATCCGTTCATTGCCAATCACTCCCCAATCTTTAGACTGGGATCTAGCTCTTCTTTATATGAAGCACGCATCCATTAGCCATGGCAATCCTGTCGATCCATATCGATCCGTTCTTTTCCAGGCACGGTGACCATGGCAGCTGTGGTGTCGGGACGCACCGTTCGCGGTTGGAGTAATGGATCATATGATGTGCCATTGGGCACCGACCTATCAGTTGGTGCTGGTGCCCCATTGGCCGTGGCAAGCCAGTGCACACACACTGGCAGTGATGGTGGCTGGGCACGCCTTCGAGGCACAGAAACAACGTTAGGATGACTTAAAGTTTGGGCCCTGTGGATCGGTTTTTTGGGGATTTTAAAAACCTGGTTTAATGGGGACTACAACTGGTTGAATGGGATCCACCAACCCAGATTTTTTGAGCCATCCCACAGTCACTTGAGTCACTTGGCTTCCTGCAGGAGTTTCATCATCTGCTGTCAAAGTGGCCATCGACGAGGATGTTAACTGCGATGCTGAGAGAAGCCACACAAGGGAAATTGTGAGCGTTTGTGCATTCTCTGGCCCTTTTGTTCTTTGAAATGTTTATTTGTCCTGCATGACAATTCGAAGCCTGGGCAGTCCTGGAGATCTGCAAAGTACAGGGACAAGGCGCTTTGCATCAGAAGATCTCAGAAGATCTCAGAAGGTTCTTTCTGGGTCTGCCAGGGCTAAAATTTGCTCAGAAGCATTAGGTCGAGTCAGCACCAGCGAACCCAAAGGTCGCTCCCCTGAGCCTGTTTGAAAGCTGTGCTGAGATACTGTGGCTTCTGATTCGATTCTAGTTGCAACCCAGAGAATTTCAAACCTGGTGATAATACAAGAAAGCAGCCACCTACACCCGTCACAACGTTGGGGAGGTGCTGCGGATGTCTAGATCCATCTGCCTAGGTTGTGGCCACTGCACCGTGGCCTGGCTCTACATGAGCAGCTTTGGCTAAATGTAGAGGTGTTTGAATCCCGGCATTGGATGATGATTAGTGTCCCTCGAGCGAGCTACACTATCCAAACCCTCTCAATCCATGAAGGGGTGGACCTACCTTGACCAGTCAGACCAATGCTCGTCTGACTGCAAAAGTCTTGCGGTGTGATTGGGATTGCAAGGATGCCGAGGGCGGGAGGTTAGGCGCAGTACATCCATTGCCTATGCAAATTCATGTTCCGTATGTACCAGTCGGCTCAGCGCATGGACCTTCTTAGTCTTAGAGTAGATCCAATTTTAGAACAGCCACGTTTGTGATCTATCCACCAAAGCCAGCACAAGATTGGACCTACATCATAGATCATCTCAGTATTCAACGATTTTCTCATGTCCAATTCTTGGTTTTGATATGTTTTGCTTGCTTTCCGCTCCGCAAAAAGCGCCACGAGTGTGCCATGGATTCTTCGCCTGCACGAGGCTTATGCATTACCGAGGGCCAGGCCGGCAAATGTGACCCAAACGGACGATGATTTCTTCATTGATGGTGGGATATCTTGGGCGATATCATGGGGACACTATGGATATAATAAATTATAATATGGTAATCTCAAAAGCCTCCAGGGTTTCCGTCTATAGGAGCCTGACAAGGGGGTACATATACAAATCCTAGTGGCCGCGCATGCAAAATATATGTAAAACTCATATATGAAACATACACATTTACGTTGGTGGAACGTATGTGATGCGTATGTGAAGCGTATGTCCAGCGACACATTAACGTATTTTGGGACTGGATTGCGTTGTGTTTATGTTTTATTTATGTTTCCGTTTGCGATTTTATGTTTTTTTTGTTATGTCGGAAAAAAAAAAAAAAAAACTTATTTTGTGTAAATCACGCAAAATAATGCCTTATTTTGGAACACGCGTAACGAAAACACAAACAGAAATATAAACAAAACGCAAACGAGAACGCAAACACATTTGTAACGTTTGTGTTTGTACATGTCTGTGGTTTATGTGTTTTTATGTCGGGAGAAAAATAAGACCTTATTTTGGGCAAATAAGACCTTATTTTATCCCTTGCGTAAATAACAGAAACATAAAAAACACCAACAGCTAGTAGCCGCAATTTCTGGATATGTCGGGAATATGCGTTTTGTTTGCGTATTTGAAGCCGTTTATGTATGCGTATGCGCAGGCCAGTCCAACACGGGCTCTATTGTGAAAGCCTTTGAAACCCTGCTAAGTGATATAATAATATGGATATAATATGGATACAATATGCATATAATATGGATATACAGTATTATACATAATATATATCTATAATATGGATATAATGGAATCATCATCAAGGCTTAGATTGGTTGACACCATGATTTCCCAGCATCGTCCTGTGTTTCAGACGGTGAAGGTCCAGCAATCTGTGCGCCATCGATGCCAAAAGATGTGTATCGATTCTGGACAGATGCCAAAAGTTTACACTGCCCTTGCAGTAGTTTAGTTTGTTGAAGCGAAGCTTCAGTGTACTATTGTATGTCAATGATAGATTGTTGTAGATACTGAATTTCTTCCGCCCCGTGCAGAACCGGTTAGGGAAAGCCACATTAGCTCAAGAGCGATCTCTCTCTCTCTCTGTATGTACATATATATATATATAATTATACATATATATATATATACTATATATATATATAAATACTATGTCCCAAGTGAAACTCATGCGGGAACTGCTAGGGAAGACTAACTGAGCAAGCCTTGGCCTTGTCAGAACAGGTTTGGTCACAAAGGTAAATTTGGGACGGTTGATCCAGCCTATTAGAAAGTGAACCCATTCGATTTTGTCCCACAAATTCTACTGGATTGGGAAACAATTTAGGAAACAACGGAATTTTGAAGACGACAGTGACATACAGTGACTACAGCAGCTAGATTCAGATCAACAAAGGGACCTCACAAGCCCTGCCGCAGTACTTGTAAGGGGATATGAGGGCCAAGTTCCACTGCAATCATCTTGGGGCACGACTTGCTGACCAGGACATCCGCATTTGTCATGGCTGTGCAGGGAACGCCCAGTGGCCAGTTACCTGACATTATCCGACTGTGAATGAAGTGATTTATACGTTTGTCCTTTATCGCAACCTAGAAATTCGGAGGGAAAACATCATCTACAACATCCATCAACATTCTGTAAAAATGGTTCTATCTTTGGGGGAGCCCCTATACCTTCATCATGGATGTTGTTTTGAGAAAAGCATGCTCTTCCCATGACCGTGCGTGGCTGCGCGCCCGAGGATATTTTTGGACGATCTTGGCTGTTACCAGACTGGGCGTTGCTCTTCATGCGCTCCTGTGTCCCTAGGACCTGTGAGCCTGAACGTCAAGCATCATAAATGGCTATTTTTTGGACATCGATGGTCAAAAACATGGATCTTTACAGGGGTATAGTAACGTACTGTAGTTTGTGGCATATGACTTGAGGTATCTTGAGGTTACCCTCTGGCAAACTAACATAGCTATGAAAATCACCATGTTTAATGGGAAAATCCACTATAAATGGCCATTTTCAATAGCTATGTCAAATTACCAGAGGGTATTTCTGATGAAAAAATTGGATTTTTCCGCCAGTGCTCCTAGGCGGCCACTTTTTTTGCAATCACCCTGGTGCTGGATGGGCTAACGACCAAAGATGGTGCCGCCCTCGGGATGCCAGGGGGGGTGATGGCCCGTTGTGGTTTACCCTCTGGTAAACTAACATAGCTATTGAAAATGGCCATTTATAGTGTATTTTCCCATTGAAAATGGTGATTTTCCATAGCTATGTTAGTTTACCAGAGGGTAATCTATGGCACCATGGTGAGGATTATCCCATGGCCAGTCCTGGCAGCGCATATGTCATCATAGTTTTTACCTTTCCATGTGTTGGCACAAGGGGTCGATGCGGCTCATGTTCTGTTGTGACTGGTCCATTGGACAAGGCCAAGCCGTGACAGGTCTGAGATTTTTCATCTACTTGACCCGGTGGAGCTTTATTTTGGAGACCTTGTACTTTTGCATTGCGACATGGGTCACTTTCCAAGCACGAAGAACCTCCAAGAGGTCTTCAAGCGATCGGCAAGCCACTCAGGAGAGTCCGGTGTGGTGCAGTTCACGTTTGCCCTTAAAAGATCTTGAAAGGCCTATATCTTCATTAAGTTACCATGGTTATTACCAGTAATATCACCATTTTTTGGAGTTACCATGGTCATTAGCCATAGCCCTAGATAACCCAACTGACCTTAGCAAAACTGACAGGACAGCCGACTTCCAAGATCGGTGGCTTGGTCATGTTTGAAACAGCGTCAATGGTTTGCGGGTTCGAAAAATCCACACTTGTGAGTTTTCAAGGGGCTTTGTGAGATTTTTCACCCAGTAATCCATAGTAATCCAAGGTGCAAGCGATGTCGTTGCTGTGGACTCTCACCTTCCCCATCTCGGTGTTGGTTTGCTTGGCCTTTTGGACATTGATCAATCCCTTGTGGGATTTGAGAATGCCTCCGAGCTTCGCAACTGGGCAGTGAAACACGGCGGCTAAACACAGGGTACCTAAATGATCCTAAATGGACCAAAAAGAAGACTGGTCGTGTTTAGTAGGAAGCCCTCCAATTTTTTCCATAATTTGAGCCATTTCCAGATATCACATGTTTTGAAGTGACAGTAACATAGTAACAGAGTCAAATGTAGTATGATCGTGTTGTGATTTGTCATGATTTGTCTCAGCGGCTCATGAGTTCGGGCCTGGAAGGCTCCCGCCCAGGTTTTGATTACTGAGCATTTCATCAACATGCTGATCTTCATCGCTGAATTTCTCGTCAACCGAAATGTGTTCTATCTCAAGCACGGCATCATTCTCTACATCTATGCCTTATTGTGCCCCTTTCGACACGTCGCATATCGTGCAGGGTCAATAGGAAGATGAAGACATCGCTAAAACGAGCGCGTGTCCGGTCGGACCGCTTAGAATCAACAACCAACGTCTATTCTCATTTCTTAACAACATCTATTAACAGGTTATTAACATCCATGAACCAGGAATGAAATGCTGTGCATGGAGGTATAGTATTTGGAGCCTAATCCATTTCATTGCGAAAGTTGGTGTCGCCCCAGCGATGGCATGTCCGCAACTGAGAATCAGTGCCTGGCAGCCGATATCTTGTGCCAGATCTTGTGTCGGATCTCATCCCATTCTGGGACACCAGCAGATATCCATGGCAGTTGAGCAGTTCAGCAGTGGGGTTTTGAAACGGAGGGTGTTTTTCCTCCCCTGGAGGTCAGGATTACCCCTTGGATGAGTGTCCAATCTATCCTGTGCTTGATTGGCATCATCCCGTGAGGAGATAGTGATGGAAATGATGGAAACACTGTAAGCTATGTGTTGCTGCTCAAAAATGCTCAAAGAAATCTTGGGAAATCTTGGAAAATCTGTAAAGACTGCCAGGACAATTATAGTGGTGTTAGGGGTGGCAAGCTCAGTATCGCTTTCTGTGTCGTGACACAATCCATGACAATCCTATACTAGGAAGGTAGTTGTAGGTAGTTGTTCTCCCCACGCCAGGTGACTTTGGCAACTCTGATGCTGCAGCTCCTCATTTGGAAATGCACTCACAAACGTGACCAACGATTTCTCGGATCATCAGGGGGTCTCATGGATCCAGAGATTTGACGACAGATTTCAAGCCAAAAAGTCCCAGATGCAGCGTGAGTTGCCGTCCATGAAATCCATGAAACGGAACCCGGGAAGTAAAGATCTTCAATGACTGGTGACTGGAAATTGCACCTTTGGTCGTCCTGTTCAAGAGCTTGGAGCATCAGTCTGCGAATTCCTATGCAGACAGGCTGCGAGCTGCAGCTGGGTGGATGTGAAGTGCGAGGCTGAGCAAATCACCTGAGAGTTCTGCCAATCGACTTTCTATGCGTAGGCCAAAGCCAATGTGGAACTGAAGTAGAGCACAGAAATATAATATAGAAACATTGCTTTGCCTTGAAAATGATCAGTCCAGCTGTTTCAGCCGCAAGAATGACCCATTATGAAACCTTCAGGTGTCATGCTTGGCACTGTCAAGCAGAATCTAAGGCTGCCAATGATATAAGAAGCAACCCAACCACAGAATAGCAACCTTTGCAAGCGCACAATTACAACTTGGACCTCATGGAAGGGTAGACAGGTTGGTAGCCATGAGTCATGCTCGTCTCATGCCGCCGCCAGTCAAGGCCCATTTCTGTTTGCGGTTCGGATTTTTGCAGTGACGCAGCATGCCGCCTTGCCATCCTTTGGCCAAGCGTTCTATCCAGATTGTTTCCGATTGCCAATCATCACGTCCTTGTAATCCCTCTTTTCAAGAAACCGGAGATGACCAGCCAGAGTCCAGACATGTCCAGACTTCACACATGCTGTTTCCAGTTCGAAAATCTCGATCACGTCGGGATGAATCTGCATTGTAATATATAATCTATGTATATATATATATATATATACATGTATAGATACGCATACATATAATATATTTCTCTACAACTATATCATGTTGGTTCATTTTTGATATCGGTTTCTCCGAGAGGCCGCAGGGCTTTTGAAACGCTTGCAGGCCTTTCTGGCACCTTACAACCATCTCCGCTACAGATACCCAGAGACCTGGAGAAGGCACCAAACTCTGAGGGCTGAGGGCTCAATCAGAGGGTGATGCCTGGAAGTTTGGGGGAACCCATTCTTGGGTCATCTTGGGTCAATCTGGTGATTCTTGGAATGTCAATGATTATGTTCGAGCCAGCACAGCTTCCATTGATGTTGTACTTCCAGTTGGTGAAAAGATGTGCAGAGTGTGTTCAGTTCTATCGCTGAATACTGGCTCAATGCGGTTTCATCCCCTAACATCCCCGTTGGGCGTCCCTGGATAGGATTCGGGGGGTCTGGCCCAAAAAATATCCAGGGCCACTAGGCCCTATCAGTTATACCAATAGCGCTCCAACCTCACCACGGGAATTTTACCCAAAACCCCCTTTCAAAACATCGTATATTCACTTACCTGGCCTCTATGAATTTTATCTATCAGCACTTGCCTCAAAGATTCTATATTCATTTACCTGGTGTCTATGAATTTTATCTACAGGCACTTGTCCAAAGATTCTATATTCATTTACCTGGTGTCTATGAATTTTATCTACAGGCACTTGTCCAAAGATTCTATATTCACTTAAATACCACAGCACTATGATTTTTATTCCCAAGAAATCTTTTTCATTTCCCTGAGGGCCAAGGCCATGAAATCTACGAACATGAAAAACCGGGTTTGTGCTGGCAGGATTTTTTCCTGACCCTGTGCCCGAAAATATTATCCCTCTCTAGGACATTTATTCAGCCCCAACTTTGGCATTTTCAAAGTTCAGGGGGTTTGTCCCATGGAAAAATATTCAGTGACACTGGGCTTGCAACCAAAGAAAAGTGTGGAGTTTCTCGGAGCAGAGTTTGTTGGAGACTGCAAAAGGATAAACAGGACTTTGGCCACTTGAACTTTATCCAGATATGTTTTGCGCCAGAACCATTCCCAATGGGTAACCAATGTCCCAAGACACAACACAAAACCTCAGACCCTAAGATTTTCATCTCACAGATCCCTGTTTTTAACTTTTCCGGACCAGCTCTCCATGTTACACCACGCATGTGAGTCAACCCATCCTGAACCACTGTCCCAAGACAGACCACAAAACCTCAGACCCCAAGATTTTCATCTCACACATCCCTGTTTTGAACTTTGCCGGAACAGCTCTCCATATTATACCCCACATGTGTGCCAACCTTGAACCAATGTCCCAAGACACACCACAAAACCTCAGACCCCAAGATTTTCATCTCACACATCCCTGTTTTGAACTTTGCCGGAACAGATCGCCATATTATACCCCACATGTGTGCCAACTC
>Ga0126342_10015581_pt1 | contig 13314 bp, 7 predicted proteins | sample Cyp1metagenome_FD_92528 | JGI IMG/M metagenome (GOLD analysis project Ga0126342, IMG submission 92528) | Coral microbial communities from Lord Howe Island, Old Settlement Bay, Australia - Cyphastrea 1 metagenome | ecosystem: Host-associated > Invertebrates > Cnidaria > Coral ...
ATACTATATACTATATACTATATACTATATACTATATACTATATACTATATACTATATACTATATACTATATACTATATACTATATACTATATACTATATACTATATACTATATACATATATATATAGTATATATAGTATATATGTTTTTTCTTACACTTACTAGGTGGGTGTTCCATTCTTGTCTTAATGATCTGAACGATCCCCATGTCAGGGGTTTATGAATTGGGTCTACTGGTGTTACTACTGGTGCCTCTGTTTGTGGGATGATGTATACAAGGTGGTGCCCCATAGTTAGCTAAGTTGGTTTATAAGTCCAATAACTATGGTTTATACGTGTTATATCTATAGTTAATCGGACTATAACCCATTTATAACTGGGGGGGCACCACCTTGTAGTTCCCTATTCTGATGGTCAAACCTATGCCTTTACCGTGTTTCATCTGCAGAAAACCATGGCGTCCAACGTCCAACTGCGGCACCCGAGGTTTTTAACGGGGCAGAAGCCCCTGGCACCTCCCAACGATGCGTTTTGACGAGAAGAAACAACCGCTGTTTTGAGTGCGTCGTTTCGCAGGGAATGGCTGTTGTTGCAGATGTATCTTCAACAGCCATTCAAGCGGAAAATGTTGGGCCCTATGATTCTCATGATTTGTGACCAAACAAAAAAAAATGGAAATCCAGCCAAGCCAATCCATGAAAAAACATGGCAAATATGCCACCTGAGGCCGGTTCCCCAAGTTTCTCCAACACAATCAGTCTGGGGAAAATATTGCAACCTTTTTTTCCGACAGTGGGAATTATGTTTTTTTTTTAATTTGCCCAGTAAATGAACTGCTGCTATTATATAGAGCCTAAAAAATATAGCGCGATTTTTGGGTAGAACAAACTTGGTTATACTTAGTGTTATCTTGGTTTGGTTGATGGGACACATCTGCCATTTTAAATGAAACAGTTATTTTACCTCTTGCGGCCAATCTGTGTTTGTTTGCACCCGGTCGTTTCCCTTGTGCATTTGCCATGACGGGATCCGGTTGGGTAATTTACCTTCCTGCTTAAAGGCTTAAGATCCTCTTTAAATCAAATCAAAGCAATTTCCAAATTTTCCAATAGGAAAACCACTTTCCAAGCAACATGTGTTGGATTTCCTCTGCATTTTTTTTGGTTTGGTATCCTCCAAGTAATGAGTTTCTATCCATGGGTGCCCAATCCCATAGTAATTTGGTAAACCCAGTAGTAAACCATATTCAATTTCACCTTAGAATCATTCCAAAATGGTACGTAGGTTCATCATTGGGTTTACCTACCACATTATTCATTTCTTTGGGGTCGAGAGAGTGATCTACACATTGACACATTGGGCTTGATTTCACGTGGCAGCACCCCTCGCTCTCTTCGCAGCTGCTTCATCCATCAAAGATATCAATTTAGAGTCAGTCATGACCGATATATATATATATATATATACATAATGTGTATATATATATAGATGGTACCCAAGACCTTCATAATTTTTGGCTCCTGTATTGAAGATATGTTTGATCTTTCAAAACAGTTTTTTCCTTTGCACTCATGGAAAGATGATTCCGTTCGACTCAAGTTTTGTTGTTTGGTGGTACAACCACCGGTCAGACAATTGTTCCGTCACCATGCCTTGCACATCCTCCAATTTTTCAACCCAGCAAGAACTATAGATTCATATCACGCCAAAGCTGAGATTGTGTTGCTATCCTGGTGGAAATTTGTAATTCTGGGGGTTCAAGACTATGACTACCTATCCTACTCAATGCAAAGAATCATTGCATGTCAACCCAGAAAATCCCCCGGGCTCATTCAATGACCCCTGGGTGAATTGTCAAAATTGGTCGGATTATCAGAATTCTATGGTGGGTAATTGAGTCGCACATGATTTTCCCGATATTGTAACATTAATACAATCAACTGGAGGTACTATAGGGTAGTATATACCACCATATTGATTTAACTATATAGGATTGTATGGTGGGTATGATAAGAATAGACATCAAGACATGGATAGTTCGTGGCCCATGGATCCGTTCGCGCGTCTTCCTATAGGCCCATCGCCTGCAGGGCTGAGTTGCGTTTGTGAAGAGATCTTAAAAGAAACCCAGCAACAATGGGGGGATAGACCCCAAGAGACTTGGTGATTTTAGATGTGTACCCTCTGGTAAACGTTTACATAACTATGGAAAGATCCACAATTTTGAATGGGAAAATTCACTATTTCTATCTATAAATGGCCATTTCCAATAGCTATTTTGACATAACCAGAGGGTAACAATTTAACTAATGACCTGTCATTACCTGATCTTTGTTGGTGGTTTCAGAAGGCTCAGGGAACGATGTCATGAACAAATGCTGACACTGGGAGTTGCTTATCATTAGTCATGAACAAATGGAAAGCCAACGAAATGGATATGCTATCGATCGCGACCTGCAGCTTGGATTATTTAGCCGGCAGATTTCACCATTGATGGTTGATATATCATGATGTATCAATATATATAGATATATATATATAATTGATTCATTTATTTATTCATTTATCTATTCATTTGTGTATACAACGTTTCGACCATTGCACACTTGGGGCTGGTTTCGACATCATGAAACTTGCGCGCAGGCAACAGCAGCGCATCGTCTTCGCGGGACTCAACAGACGAGTGAAGATGTGATTGGTGAATATAGACGATACACCAATAATTGGTATAGACATTATTGTAATATGTAATGATAATGTGATTATAGAATATTATGTAATGATAATAGATATATAGGTGATTGTAGATATATTGGTTAATATATCATGATAATGGTACATATATATATATACATATGTATATATATACAGACAATACATGTATATATGTATAATTGTAACATTAATACAATCAACTTTGTGTATGTACTGTATATTACACACATTTATACAATGGGTGGTATGTATGCCCACTGTTGATCACAGAGTGATAGGGGTTTAGATACTGCCTGGTTTATTGGGGATTGCATATCCATATGTTTTGACCCTTTTCTAAGAAATTCTAAGACCTATAATTTGTGATGGCAGATGTTTTTTAACACTGCTGGTGTGATCTCATGTGCAGACTGGTTGGATTGTAGTGATATACTTATACTGATGTTTGTTCTTCTTGGGAGGGATTAAATGGGTACTGTACGCAACATACCCAGTAGAAGTCGAACCACCATGTGGCTTGGGGCCCATGGGGTTTTCACGAACCACCTGGAATTTATGTGAATTCTCCATGTTCGCAGCAGAATAGGTCAAAACACCACAGGGCATGAAGTTCTCATATTGTTTAATGGGAGTTTAATGAGGAGGTATTTCTAGTATTTGATGTGGATATAATTCAACATAAATCAACATAATTCAACTAATGTGGTTAAAACAATGCCATAAACTAGCCATGACTGGGAATGGATTATACAACCCATTTATGATTTAGGAGATGGTTTAAAATTGTTTTAATAACTTTAATTGAACATAATTCAGCAATATATGATCCGTTGTTCGTTCACGTTGGGATGGTCAGCCGCTAGGAGCCTCCATTGGAAGATGCTGCTCGGTGAGGTTGAGGTTGAATTTCCAAGTTCTTTGGGTGGTATTTTTTTTTTACCAGGACCCTACAATCACTGAATAGTGATCAGAATGGATGGTTAGGATGGTGTGCAACACTCAACTAACTGACTGGTGCTTTCATGTTGGTCTTATCTTTAATCCTGAAATCGGATGTCATTTTTTGGGATGGGTTTGTGATTCTGTCGGATTATATGTGAAAGACTCTAAACAAACACCACAAGAGATTGGTGTTCGCATGATGTTGGGGTCGCGGTAAGCCCAAGGATACCAGTATCGATGACATCTTGAAGCTCATCGAGGACGGTCCCGGAGCAAGGCGCGATACAGGGATGATCGAAGGTCAATTTCATGCTGTGGTGAAATTGCTGTGGAATTGTCATCAGTGAAGGGTGTTGTGGCCTGAGGATCAGGGTACAATTTCATGCTGTTTGCTGTGTTTCCTGTGATGGTCAATCTCTCTTTATCAGCTGGTCTGTGCCTGCGCCAAAGCTGCCCAGGGACCAAGATGTGGAGGAGTTGTTGCAATCCTTGCAGCCCAAGGAAGGTTATCTTGGGGTGTGCTGACGGGCTGGCTGGGTTTCCCCACAAATGTGTTATATTTATTTACGACTTACCAACCACACAGCTATATGTATATATACATAGATGCTGTACTATATCCATATCAATGACCATACATATACTGTACTGTACTATACTGAACATATCTGTGACATGGAAAATAAAAAACATACTAAGTTACTTGGATTTCAAGCAAGAAAGATGTGGGCCATACGGTTTCGAATTCAACAAGCCTTGGGGAGTTAGCCACCAAATGGATCCAAGTGGGATAAGTAAAGAGGACAACATGTGGTATTTAAAAACGAAACAATATTTTACTCTACAAACCTGGATTTTTCCAACGAATGGAGATGTTTCACAAAAAGAATGGGAAGGTCTCCCTCCTGTCAACGTGGGGGTTTCAAGTAAGTTTTTGGGTCACATGGATTTCTGAGAATTGCTCGTTTTAAGCTTCAAGCATGTCCCTAGCTTCTATCCTGAAAAATCAGATGATGATCCCTAATCAGCTGCCAAGGAAAATCATGCTTTCTTTTCTGCAAATTAATGGTGTGCACCATCACCAAACATTTCTTTGCTCCATTGCCACATGAAAAGTATTTGTTTTAATAATCTATATAGATTGTTGTCATACCAAAATTATCAAGACATGGTTCTCTTAGTCTCTTATTATTACTTCAGTGTTTTGGGAAGCTTAGGTCACTGGATGTCCCTTCCTGGGATCATATTTCTCTACCGGACATGAACGAGTTTCGTTCCTTTTCATGGCCGGAGTGATGCACGATACCAAAGAACCTGCTGATGGAGGATGTAGACCTGCCTTTCACTTGCCATACTTGGGATGCCTGTAGCAACTTGAAACTTTTGTGTATCCTTTCTTTTTGTTAGCTGCAAAAAGTTTCAAATCCCAGCATGATGTTTGATTCTTTGGGATGGTTTTCCAATCTCAGGCCATTCAGTTGTTCTGTATTTGTGAGCATTTGTGGGTAAATGCACCATCTGGAATAGTTTTCTGTGAAACTTTGGGGACTTCCCAAATCTCTGTCGTAACTGGTCCTGCATGGTTTTTCTCTGTCGGGTTGCTGGTCCCAGTCACCTTTGCCGCGGCGTTTGGCTCAAGATATCTCAAGATATGTGAAAACACAGCAGATGTGCAGATCCCTCCCCACCATTCTAGCCTTGAGGCCATTGGGCCCTTGCTGTTTGATTCATGTGTGTAAATGAAAAATGAGGGGAAGACTGGCAGATTTGGTCATTCGCTTGCGAGTTGAAAGCTGAGGAGGAAGCATCTGGAAGTCGGGGCAAGGGAGCCCAGATGATCGAAGTAGTGGCTGGTGACAAGACAGCAAGAAAAGACGAGCTGCAGTCGACCATATTATAGCAACACTTCCCCCCCCAATTTGAAATAAATATCCTTTTTTTGTATTGGATCCATTCAAAATCATCACTTGTTGTTATTTGTTTCTGGGGGAAAGGAATAGTTACTCAGACTGAAGATATTTTTCTTGGCGATAGAATTCATCCCACCGCAACTGACAGCAAGAAACTGTTCTTGTATCCCTTGGCCCCGTGCGCCGCGCGGAACGGCACCCTGTGGGCCACGCGGGCTTCAGCCCGCGCGCCATCGCGCCATGCCTCTGCCTGTAGTGCTAAGCAGCTGCGTGGTGGCTTGGATTGCCGAGCCCGCTTTTTTGTTGAAGCAGCAAGAATCCAAGATCTAGAAACATTCGCAAAATGGGGTCCAAGATTGTAAATGGGATGTGTTCACTAAAACAATAACTGGGATTGGTGCGAACAATCAAATTTGTGTTTCAGTTTGGGAGGTACTATAGTGATTGATATGAATTAATGAGAAACCTATCATATTTCATCATATGTCCTTAAAAAAGAACTTTGGAAATTCCTATTCAATCCTATATAGCAGCAAGGCTAACAAACAAGGTACTAACTATCAGAATCAGACTTGAATCTTCAGGATTGTTCAAGTACACGTTTCGTGTGAGTTTCAGTCTTTATTGGGCCGCTTCCTTGGAGAACTGCAGTCCTGACGTGTCGGAGCCATTGCTTGTCAGCCCTTGCCATGAGGCGTAGGAAAAGCCAAAACAAATAAGGCTGGTGCCAACCTACTCTAAATAAATCATTGTCACGATGGATCACAAGGGTGGAATCGATTTGCCTCTATGATCCCTTCTTCCTATTACAAAAACTGCCCTAAATAAAAGAAATAGGATTGGTGTGGCACTTCCGTTTTTTTTGGTTGGGCACAATTGGATTCTTAACTGTGGTAATTGAGAATGATAGGAGAACAGGATGGTGAACCAATGGGTTCAACCCCCTATTGATAAAAATAGAATGCCACCTGGAGGTTTTTTATTAGGGTACCATCTCACAAGTTCTATTTTTTATTTTTATTAATTATTAAGGTTTTCATTGGAATAGTAGGGGAAAGCATCGAAATCCAGTTTTTGGCAATATTTTATATAGATTTTAATAAGGGTTTTAATCAAGTTTGAGATCGAGTTTTTATATTTTTAATATTGGTGTTTTCATTCGAATAGGAGAAAGCTTCGAAATCCAGTTTTTGGCAATATTTTGTATAGATTTTAATGAGGGATTTAAACAAATTTGAAATTGAGTTTTGTATTTTTATTATTAAGGTTTTTCATTGGAATATTAGGGCCACCCCAATACAAAATATCCGCTAATAATAAAAAGACATCACCGTGTTTACCTTTTTTTGGGGGGGTGGGAATGTTTTAGTAATAGAGAGAGAGGATTATTTAGTGTTTTTCCCCCTCTTGTATATAGGTCTTTGGCAACAATCCCTGACCAGGATGCCATCAGCAATCGCTTGGAAGAGCTTGTGTAGCTTGGCGCAATTTTTTTGTGTAGGTTCGATGGGATGATAAACCTACGCACAGGGAGGCTCTCTTTTAGGTGAATTATCCTTTGAAAGATTGGCAATGAATTTTAGCTGGTCAGCTTAAGGCCACATTCATGCCTTTGGTGTATTACCAGAGGTTGACCCATTCCTGAGTATGTCAATCGCTGTGTAATTATCCAACTTAGCATCGTTAAATGGGTCGGAGACGTCTTCAAAAGAACGACTTGGAAATCTTCGACCATCAATGGATGACCCTCCCTCTCCAAAATTGCCATCCATTTTCCCATTAGAATCATTAGATTTCTGCAGGATATGTTCCAAACATGTCAGGTTCATAGGTTGGTGAATCCAAGACAAATAGAAAAGTGGTTAACTTCGCCTTCGGCAATCAACCATGGCTAGTTGGGAAATCACCCAGAAAATGGAAGGTTAATGGGAAAATCATCTATAAATGTTGGATTTTCCAGCACGTCATGATGTCATGTTTGATTACCGGAGGCTACGGCTATTTTAGTCGGAGAAACTACTTCCCCATCTTTGGGTGGCTACGAAAGAATTTTCAGCCAGACTTTTTTTGTTTCAGGTGTCATTGCCAAGAACTTCATCGCGAAAATCAGACTTTGCAGATGGAGAATGCCTCTCTGTGCCTTGCTATTGAACTATCTGGGTCAACTGTTGCTGGTAGTATATAGATGGTACAAAGTGAGGCCCCCAAGATAGCTAAGTTGGTTTATAACTCCAATAACTATGGTTTATGGTACTTATAACTATATATAGTTACTGGGGCTTCTAAACCCATTTATAACTGGGGGGCCTCACATTGTAGGATATTTTTTAGCTGAAAATGGGAATATGACTAGCTTCGGGGAGTAGAAGTGAATCGAAAGTGGGAGGTGATTTTGTTTACTGTTATGTCAGTGGCTCCGTGTAAAACAAAATTCTTGGGCATCCTCCCATTTCAACAGGACGATAGTCTAACGATTGGGACATGAATGCACAGATCACAAGTAGTTAGCCAACGGGGCTGTTTGGGGTCATGCAATGTGAAAATTTTTGGACACCCCACCGCTTGTGGTGACGTGTTTATGAAATGCCAGACCTGCCGTTGGGATGACTCTGACTGTTATGCTCCCGGCATGGAATGGCGGATCCCCAAGTCACCATGGTTGTTTCATTACTATTCATTACTAATTCATGTTCTAATGACTTGGATGATGCAAGGGGTTGCCCCTATTTTGGGACTTCTTCATATAATATTTGAGGCCCCTTGCGAACAAAACAACGTCAGGTTTGCAGTCACAGTCTGACTCTGTAGCAGATGTAGCAGCTGTACCATTTCGATCTAGCAGCTAGCATTTCAATCCACTCATTTCTCACGCTCCTTTCACCCTCCAAATCTTCTCAACATCCTCGATTCTCGCATCAAAACTTGAATGTGCATCCCAGTTAGAAAGTAGTGACTGAATAACCCATCTGAAATTGGGGAAACCCACCGTTTAGTTCTGAAGCCCAAACCAACTAGGATTCACTGACTTTCAATTTTCAAAGGCTGGACGCATACTGGGTGACCCGTACCAGAAATATCCCACTGATCTCATATGCATAGTCAAAATCCACATTTCCAAGTGGTTACACGTCCATGTTTTCTGGTTAAACTATATAGAGGCTTAATTCAGGACCTTGTATAATCTCGTATATGTTCATTCAAAATAACTTAAATAACTTAAATCCATCATGCCAAGTTGATCCCCAAGTTGATGGTTCCCCACATAACCTCCCCACCGTGGGCTCTGAGGAGACTGCAACAGGCTGGAGCGGCCGATCGAAGACCGCAGGCGGCCTGGAGTCTCCCCGGTGTGTGTAGGATGCATCCTATGTAGTTGGTGCATGTCCCACATAAGTTCCAGATAAAAATCCACTTGACCAGCAAAGTTCTTGCTACGTGCAGGACATGTTCTACCATGTTTTTTCATGTTTTTTGCTGGAGCTATAGATTCTGGCTACGGCTATATAAAAGGTCTTGGGTGAAATGCAATGTTGGATCCTTTTTGTGGGCTATGAATCTCCCAAAATTCCTTTGTTTACACTTCCTGCTGTTTTTATGGCCATAGACTTCACAGTTTATGGGGGTGAACCATCATTTTTGTTGAAAATAAACAAGAAAACAAAATTGTGTTGGTAAACATATAATATTATCATATATTCCTTTGATCTTTGGTTATAAAGCTATTGTATGTTCTATGATCAAACATATACATGATTATTTGATAGTATTATGTGTGTATAATATATACATACATACATACATACATACATACATACATACATACATACATAGATACATAGATACATACATACATACATACATACATACATACATATATATAATCATATATAATCATATATAGTCATTTATAATCATATATAATCATATATAATCATATATAATCATATATAATCATATATAATCATATATAGATAGATATTTGTGTATAACCATAGATGATTGGCTTCATACCACATGGGAAAAGATCTGAAAGGTCCATGCAGAAACCTTCTGAGGTTTCGTCTTTAAGCACTTGTCGCAAACCGCGGAAAGCGATATGGCACATGATAAAAGCGAGAACGTGATCTGAAGGTGAAATAAAGTGAAGTATATAATTTAGTTTCCCTCGCCATTTGTGTGTGGTACAGTTGAGGAAATTGAAGCTTATAGATAGCTCATGGGAATAGATCAACATAGATTCCTGCCAAATGAGAAAGAAACTCCAGAACCCTTGTTTACAGTGTTTCAGTGTCTATTTCCCCCACTTCGAATCTGGAAAACGCTGGGTTCCAATGGTCTTTGGCAGCCGGTTAGTCCAAAACACAAGCTTTAAACTCTAATTAGTTGTCCCAGTGCAGCCTTGAAACCTGTCAGTCTGTCAGTCAGTAAAATTCTGATTCCTGATATATCTGGTTGTATGAACCAAAGAGATGAAAAACGATACTGCAGAAATAGAAGGACAGTTCCGAGCGATTTTCCTACCACTCTTTGAAAAAAGAGAGCAACGGACCGCTGACCATGAAATGCCGCTGGTGATGATGTGGAGATGGACGGACGATATGGTGAACTACAAAAAAGCGATAACTTTGGCGTCGAGACCGTTTTTTTAATGACCTTTTATGACCCCAAATAATGGTTATATTGGTCAGTTTTCATATTATCCAGTCATCTACATAATATTTATATTATTCATATATTATGCATATATATATCATATATTATATATTGTATAATAATACACATGTATATATATATATATCATATATGATATTCCCATGATATCACCTGGTGATATTCCCATGTGCTGTTTTTGGTCCTGGTGACACCTGACCCCCGTTTGTCTTGGAGGTGCCTTTACTGGTGCTGCCTCCAGAGGTGCAAACCTTGGAGGTGCCGCAGCTAGTTTTCCATAGCTATGTGAAAGTACCAGAGGCTTTTTGTGGATATTTCTTTGGTCATGATGAATAGTACTTAATATAATACATATAATTGCATGATATATATATATATATTATTATAGTTTATAGTACCGATGAATACTATGCAATGTAGGATATTGATATTTGATCGTCCCATCCCACGAAAATCCCCGACGAAAGCATGATTTCTGGGGGTGAAGGGATTATTTTTTCAGAAAGGGGTGTTGAGAGCGCTAAAAAACGAAATTTTGGGGATATATAGCCTTGATACTATGGATGGTTTCATGTTTTTTTTGCGCTCACAACAGCCTGTGTAAGTAGGACGAATCATTTGATATACTAAGCAACCAATGTTTGCTGTCTGCTGTCTAACCCGAACTACAAAATCCTCCAACCCGAACTGCACAATCGTCCAACCCGAACTAAATCGCAACAAAAAATGAAGTGAGAACAGGTACACGGAGAACTGTGACCCATTGCCGCTTTGATTTCTTTACAATTCCATGACATCATGATACGAATGTTTTCTTTTTCTCGGCGACATTATATAGATCCCCGAGAGGCAGCGAACATATGTTTTCAGATGCACCCTTACCCTGGTGTTGATGGTTCGCATTGAATGATGATCAGTTACAGTTACAATGCCCAAATTGCACTTCTGGAAGCAAGAAGGAAAGGTTCAAATCCTCGACGTGTTGAGGAAAAATACCAACTGTATTTTTTGCGTTTGTTTGAAAACACATTTGATTGTCAGTCGATTACTTAAGATCAACCAGATGTATCAGGTAATTTGGCTAACTTATTCATGGATCATTCCCAATTTTACCATACCCAATTCGATAGTCAACATTGGATGCCACAAGGATTTGTCTGACGATTTTTGGAAGACATTCCACTGGTTAGGCAACATTACCCTCTGGTAAACGAATATAGCTATTGAAAATGGCCATTTATAGTTGAATTACGCATAAAAAATGTGATTTTCAGTAGTTATGTTAGTTTACCGGAGGGCACCCCTATTGAAGTGGCCGTTTGAGCTGTATGCACCATCTTTCGACAAACCCACTGACCGTCATGTCCGGTCAATGGAATTAATAGGCGCATGGACCTCTAATCAATACTATTTATAAGCCACACGGACACTAGTAGTCATAATCATAACTGCAAGGAGCAGTTTTATGATGTTGAGGCAAGCGTTCTATTGATTATTGCTAGCACTCAGTTAATCTCAGTTATATTACATCGATCATTAAGACAATGATTCTCACTCATCATTAAATTATTATTACAACAACCCTATCAACCTATATCAGCAATATTAATTGTCAACCATAAATCCTCATTGCCCCAAAAACCTGTGACTGTACTATATTGTACTATAGTGTACTAGTCATAATTTAATCATGATTGTTCTGATTCTTTCCCTACTGTGGATGGACAAGCCATCCTGCACCAGTTGGTGACTATTGGTGTCTATGAAACAGTGTACAAGAATGGGATGATGATGGGATAATAATGGGATAATCGGATAAAGCGCCTACCAACTGGTGATACCTGGATTTCGCAACCATCCGCAGTACGTAGTAACTTGGCTGAAAAAACCTCAATCAATCATATTCTCCTTGGTTTCCCATCATTTAAATAACCAGATGGTATATCCATCAATATCCCAGTATTATCCCATCATTATCCCATTATCAGAATTATCATCCCTATAAACCATATGAAAAACCATAGGTTGTTTCATGTTAAATAACCAGCTGGTATATCTACCATAAACTAACCACGTAGAATTCAGCCACTGAAACATCACTCGACATCTGTGGATCCCACCCAGGCCCGAGTGAAGGAGGTCTTCTTGGAGCCCGAGCAATCCATAGAGCTGCCCAGTGCCGCAGGCAACGCAGCGTGAGTGAAAAACGCAGCACAACAGCAGTGACTAGTTCTTTGTTTACAATATAACATATGTATATATATATGCATGTAATATATATATATATAGTATATATATAAACATATATATATATATATATATCACATTTCTGTGATGCAACAGGGTTTAATACATGTAGATTAATAATCGCAGGTCCGGCCCATCGAGTCCCAGAGAACTCGTTGGGTTGGTCTGGATTTCTCCATACTTCACATTTTAAGCAGGCGGATGTCCAGATTTCATCCTAGGTCAAAGTTATCAAAACATCAAATGGATGGATTATGAATTATGAAATCGATTACTGCATATGTATGTATATATATACATACATACATACATACATACATACATACATACATACATACATACATACATAGATAGATAGATAGATAGAGAGATAGAGAGATAGATAGATAGATAGATAGATACATACATAGATAGATAGATAGATAGATACATAGATACATAGATACACAGATACATAGATACATAGATACATAGATACATAGATACATACATACATACATACATAGATACATAGATACATAGATACATAGATAGATACATACATACATACATACATACATGCATACATGCATACATGCATGCATACATGCATACATGCATACATGCATACATGCATACATGCATACATGCATACATGCAGACATACAGACATACAGACATACAGACATACAGACATACAGACAGACAGACAGACAGACAGACACACACACACATACATACATACATACATGCATACATGCATACATGCATACATGCATACATGCATACATGCATACATGCATACATGCATACATGCATACATGCATACATGCATACATGCATACATGCA
>Ga0126342_10015582_pt1 | contig 13314 bp, 12 predicted proteins | sample Cyp1metagenome_FD_92528 | JGI IMG/M metagenome (GOLD analysis project Ga0126342, IMG submission 92528) | Coral microbial communities from Lord Howe Island, Old Settlement Bay, Australia - Cyphastrea 1 metagenome | ecosystem: Host-associated > Invertebrates > Cnidaria > Coral ...
ACATTCATCGCCTGCCAATATTCTTTGGCAGACTGCAGGGGCCAAGGCCACATTACAGCAACTGGGTTGGCTGCTGACGGTATGCAAATCCAAATGATCAAACAGCAAATCACAAGACAAGTTATGGCCTAAACCAGTCTAAACATGTATAAATCATCAAACTTTTGGGGCAAACAATTTTCAGACAAAACCATATACGTCAGAATATGATCGTCTCTATTTTACTGCCTCGTTTAGGTTGGCTTAAGATGATTCCAGACGCTATATCTAAAACTAACATATAGGACAGGTATCCTTGACTTTTCCAGGCTTCCAAATCCGACCATGGGGTCCCCTTGCAAGTAATAAAGGGGATCTTGAGTGACCCGGGGCAAAAAAACGAAGTCAGAACGTGAACAACACGCAGTGGGATCCATGGGCCCAGAACCAGTCAGAATCCATTTTTTGGTGAAGGGATCATTCCTGTGCTTTGAAGTGGAAAAAAACATTAATGTCAAATGGATTGCCAACATTCATTCTAATCATGGATGAACAGCTCGAGCATCTATTGGGTACAGGCCAAAAACACCAGGCACCCTAGTGAACCCCAAAATAGATCAAAATAGCACATGGATGCTCATCTCCCCAGATATAAGGTAATGTTCAAAAGTGTTGGTCCATCCCCATCTAATTTTTACTTACCCTCTGGTAATCCATTGCCCTGAAAAATCACCATGAATTCACCATGATAAACAGATTTAAAGAGGTAAATCACATGTAAATTGGCCATTTGAACCAGGTTAAACAACCCGGCACCCCTGTTGACCAAGTGATGTTCATCCTCCAAGAAATGTTCACCCTCTGGTAGTCAAATATGGTTATGGAAAATTCCCCATAAAGTTCGACTATGTTGATTGTAGTTATTATCCCAGAAATAATGTATCCATGTTTATATGCATGTATGTATGCGTGCACGCACCTATGCATCTATGCATCCATTCATCTAATCATGTATACATGTACGCATGTATGCATGTATGCATGAAAGCATGTATGCATTTATGTACCCATGTACGCATGTATGCATTTGTGCATGCACGCATTTGAGCATGTATGCATGTATGCATGTATGCATGTACGCATGTATGCATTTGTGAATGCACGCATTCGAGCATGTATGTATGTATGTATGTATGTATGTCCGTATTTAGGTATGTAGGTATGTAGGTATGTAGGTATGTAGGTATGTAGGTATGTAGGTATGTAGGTAGGTAGGTATGTAGGTATGTAGGTATGTAGGTATGTAGGTATGTAGGTAGGTAGGTAGGTATGTAGGTATGTATGTATGTATCTATGTACCTATGTATCTATGTATCTATCTATCTATCTTTCTTTCTATCTATCTATCTATGTATCTATGTATCTATGTATCTAGGTATCTATGTATCTATGTATCTATGTATGTATGTTTGTATGTATTGTATTATTGTATCATTGTAGTATTGTATTATTGTAGTATTGTATCATTGTATCATTGTATTATTGTAGTATTGTATCATTGTATCATTGTATTAAAGTATGTAATGTAAGAATGTAAGTATGTAAGTATGTAAGTATGCAAGTATGAAAGTATGTAAGAATGTAAGTATGTAAGTATGTAAGTATGTAAGTATGTAAGTATGTAAAAAGTAAGAACGTAAGTAAGTAAGTAAGTATGTATGAATGTATGAATGTATGTATGTATGGTATGTATGGTATGTATGGTATGTATGGCATGTATGGCATGTATGGCATGTATGGTATGTATGGTATGTATGGTATGTATTGTATGTATGGTATGTATGGTATGTAAGGTTTGTATGGTCTGTATGGTGTGTAGGGTATGTAGGGTATGTATAGTATGTACGGTATGTATCGTATGTATGGTATGTTCGGATGGTATATATATGTATATATATGCTCTATTTTCCAATAAATTACCCATAATTACCCCATGAAAAAAATAGCACTTGACAAAATACCATTCGCCCACCCCTTGCCTCCAATTCCGACATCTCGAGAAGGTGCCTCAGCGCTTCCCTCCATGGTTTTTGCAAAGCTGCGTTAAAAAAATGTTACTTGCAGCAACCACTCAATAATATTCAAGAACCACATATTAAAGAACTACTTATAAAATGGTTAACTATTAAGAACTACTATTCGATAAGATGGAGGAGCCTACTGCTATTCTCAAATACTGCTTACTTGGAAAAACGTTTCTACCCTTGCGATTAAATTAGGGCTTGCCACGTGTGACCTGTCTCTTGATTCCTACCATTTGTTAAGGGCATGTTGATCGCCAAGGTGTGCGATAAATACGTATACCACACACACATGATTGGCTGGACCATTCAGAAGGTTCTACAATACATCATTCACTTCAAGATTTAAAGAACCACTCCCCTTGGAATTCTTCAGGTTCCTGGGGATCCCTCCATGCGGGAGGAAGCCAAATTTGCCATGGGTTTCAACTATTCCAACCGCCCCAAGGAACGGTTGAGCACATGCATCTGCCTAAAAAAAAATCAGAGCTCGAATAATTTCATTCTGCAGCTGCAAAGGAAATCCTTGTGCTGACATGCATGTCACCAGAGCTCGAAAACAAAAAACAACATTTACGGAGATCACATAGAAAATGCTTCAAATGTTTCAAAAGCTTTGGGGGCCTTACCATCCTCACCTGGGATAGCAACTGCTGCTGTGTGGCTGTTGTACCAAGCGATCCACCAGCATACGAAATGGCTGTGAAAGGCCTTCCATCCTTGGTTTCGACCCAAGGTTTTGGGGCCTGGCTCTGTGCAACACCTAGTATCCCGTGAAAACATCAGTTGCTGACAGGTTTTCACCCCACTTGGGACCATGCTTGCATTAAGAACTGATCTTCAGGTACCCGCCCCTGAGGGAGAATGAAGGTATGTTCATCCCATCTCTCGAAACAATATGGAAAAGTAAGTAGGTAGCCATGACAACCAAAATGTGCAAGCTGGGTGTGAGAATCATCAAGTCCCGTCCTGGTTCACATTTTCAAACAGATTTATTTTGGATTGGTGAAGTTTTTTTCCCCGGGGCAAGTGAAAGGCCGCAATCATGAGAAACCGCTAACTGCTGGAAATCCAACAACATCATTCTTTCTTTTGGACGATTCTTCGGATTGTGGCGATCCATTCTAACGAATTATGGACCAATAATAAATATCCATTAATTAAGATATGGACATGTCCATTTCTAAAATCTACTAAAATCCATTAGTATCCATTAAAAACCCCACACATATGTTTGGTTCAACTCGGCTTTTAGCATCCTTTAGCAGATTCACCCGCTCCACCTAGGAGGGGGCACCCCTACATCATTCATTTTTCTTTGGGATTTTCCATGTAGGAAACCAACCAGCTGTTGGGGATCCCCCACGAGTTCGGAAACCACCATGTGAATTCCTGGAACCTCAACGCCAAGCGGCGCAACCGGCGCGACCGCGGTGTCGCGCAGCGTTGGCGAGGTAGGTGAGGGCATGCCACCCGAGCGTCTGGATGTTTTCCTTGGGCGCCAACTAACCAAAGATGCTATTTCAATCATCCAAAATTCAAATGGTGATTTAAACATCAATATTCATGAATTTAACCTTCAAATATTGTGATTTAATGGGATTTAACTATATGGAATTCGTGGTTTAAAAGGATTTTAACAGGTTTTAACTATCAAGAGTAGGGTTTTGGCTATCACAAATATCGTTGAATTAGGTGGATCTAGCTGTGTAAGGGCTAACTGTTGGACGTATGGTGGGCATATTTCAAGTGAGATGGGGACAACTGAACCAACTGCTCAGGGGAGATCCTTTTCTATATCAAATGTGCCTATTCAGGGGGCCCTGAGGCGCCTGAGGAGCTGAGAACTCCAATCGACTGGGAAGATGAGGTTTCAGCATGCTCACCAGCATCGGAAATGAAATCCAGGGTCGTGCACTACTAATATGTAATTGCTTTTACTACCCTTCTATAGGCTCAACGGCTCAACCACTGGTTTCAATATTTTTTTAAAAAGCCGGATGCAGAAAATGTATGGCTCAGGCCATGAGATTCCCGACGAGGGGATCATCGGAGTTTCAGGGGGAATCATCTCAACGACATTTTGAGTGCATCAAACAATAGAAGTGCATGGGTTAATGGAAGTTCGTGGCCAATCTGGGGTACTTCCCCCCAGCAAACTGCAATCGGCAATACAAATAAAACATATAGTAAAACGTACCCTTCATTCCAAATAGCGAGGTCAGCTAGTCAGCTAGTCGCTACAGAGGAACCCGTCCAGCATCATCCGCGGAAAGACAGGAGGCTTGTCCACGGAGGACATAGGAGACAAGAGTTCGCGCTCGCTTGGAAGGTGTGGTAGCGTGGTGCTGCTTGGAAGTTTCCTCGGCTCACGCTGATGGAATCAGAGGAACGAACTCATAGGGGTGCTTGTAACTGCTTGTGCAACTTGTCTTTGTTAAAACATAAAGCTTTTAAGCAGCCGGAAATCAAGAATACCGGTTTAATTCATCATGATGGACATGAACTTGTCCAAGAATGTACAATGATATACGGGATTTTGGGCGACCTACTTTCATGCATGGCACATGGATAGGGCCTGTGAACCATGATCATGTGGTTGGGGAACTGCTAGTACGTCCTGGAAACTCCCCGTTTTAACGGGAATGTGGACGCCGACATGCCAGTGTATGATCTGGATCGCCCCAGGAAAACCAAAATTCTATGGGCGATTGCCCGTTAAGATCCATGGAACATTGGGCTGCAAATTGAATCGCTTGCTTGCCTGACCACCCTTACTGTTGTTCGGCCATGACTTAGCTTGGATCAAGTTCCTGTGGTCGTTGTTTGTCACTGATGCTTTTCTTGGGATACACTTCGGTCATTTCTTTGTAAACATGAACCATTTGTTTGGGGGGGTGCCCTCTGCTACCTACCCTGGCAATGCAACATGTCCTATGGGTGGATTACCGTATCTACTTGTAATATTATAAACATGTTTTTATAGTCGTCAAGGTGCTCTAATTTTGACCCATGCACCGCACAATGTGCTGGAGCTTCAAACTGCAAACAAGGCAAGTGTCAGTATGTTTCAATGAGACAATCATCCTGATTCATGGGTTTGTGTGACAATGGATCATCTCAAAATTCATGGGTCATGGGTTTATCATCATTTTCTCACTTAAAATTGCAATTTCATGATTTTCATGGGTGGTATGCCCATTATCAGACAAACCCCAGCATCATATTGTTGGCTGCATACCATATTTTTCTCGTTTTCCCTAGTTGAATCCACATGTTCATCAACTATTCTTTCCTGCTTAAATTCTGATTTTCATCAGTGATAAAATCACCATTGTCTCATATTGTCGGGGTAAATTATAATTAATTAATTCACTAACCTGAAACTTGCGGCCCGCTATTGGGATTATTCCTCTTATTAACCATGATTCCAGTGAGGTCGCAGTGCGGTCGATATAATTTGCCCAGATATTGTCCCCCTACATTAAATCCACATTTTCAGACAAGCCCATGTTCCAACATCACGGTCTGCCCAGCTTCAGGTCGCGCAAGGCTGGGGCGCTGGTGTTCGGCACCCCCGGTTCCTGAATGCAGGACCGGTCGAGGATGGGCCCGGGGTCAAAGTTGGACTTGAGGCGTAAAACTTCCATTACTTTAGGGTAAACTCACATAAATGCGGAAACCAATTTATAGATGATCTACCTATAGAACATGTTAGAAAATAAAGCTAAAGAGACAATTTGGACTTAACGTCAAACGTGCCGTCACCAACCCGTTAGCTGGGATTTAAGCACTACAAATGTTGAAGTAAAAACTGCAAAACACGTGGGCTTGTTTAGGACAATCCTACATTTCACTACTTGGAAAAATTGGAAGTGGGCCCATGTCTATTGTATGCCATTGTGCCGCCTCAGGGATTATTCACATGCTTTGGTAGCCCAGTTTTTTGTTGGTACTAACTACAATTCAAGACTTTCTGCTGGATGGTAAATAATTCCGCCCCTAACTAAGACGGGTATGTGGTTTGGATCCGTCGTTACCAGCCTCCCTCAGTTGACACATGGTGTTCAATGGTGGTACCTTGTATGAACCATCCCAGATAAGCTTCGAAGCCGCAGGCTGGCTCGGAGAACCCTCATCCCAAGTAGGATGGGAACAAACACATCTTTGAGACGATCAGTCAACACTATTTAGAATGATTTTGTTTCAAGTCCTAAGCCCAAAGAAGCAAGCGATCTTTGGAGTTATTCCCTATAATATTGGTTTGCCTCAGGGAAAATATCCAAAAACAATATTACTATATTACTAATTGACATCTTCCCTATTAAAACTGACATTTTGGATCGCTTTGGGGCGATACCGGATTTTCAGATAAAACAAAATTAGAAATGTAGACTATACATACAAACCCACATTAGCTATATGTCAGTACATATATATATAATATACATTGATGGTTGCCATGTGGTTTGCCACACATTGATGGTTGCCATGCTTATTGCCCACATGTCTCGCCGCTGACTTTGCCACTGCCCTCATTTCTGCCTCCATTCTTGCCCCATATATCTGCCACACCCCCTGTGTGGATCATAGAAGCATATGAAACCATACCTTTTAGATTGTAGATAATAAATATATATATATTTATGATTATATATGTACTACCATCAATTATATCATTCCTAGGTCCCCATAACATCGTCTCATACTCAACTTGTTCGTTGGCTAACCACCAACCAGTGACTTTTTCTTGGACCCATGCGAGCTACTCCATACATAGGATTTACTGTTTCACTTTCTATTCGTTTCCCACCTCCAGGGTTCCAAAAAGAAAAAGTAGGATATTATCAGCCCTAATTCGGCTGGCGAATCACATTTTGATTGCTGGACCCATTGTGAAACCTCAAGCTAGGATCCAGTTTTCCCCTTCCCCTTCCAGATGTCCCACTTGGCCTCCATGTCAGGCACATTGGGGTGGTGAAACTCCGCCATGGCACCACCCCCGGCGCCGGCGCTGCACGAGAGCCCAACTGGGGTGTAGACTTGGGCCAAAGGAAGCATTTTTAGCATGGGAATCCATTGGTTTTGCGCGGCAATTCTTCTTCAAATGATGGAATTTCATATCTACAAGGTGGTGTCCCCCAGTTATAAGTTGGTTTATAAACCCCATTAACTATAGTTATATCTGCCATAAACCATAGTTATTGGAGTTATTAACCAGCTTAGCTATCTAGTATAACTGGTTTTGTAACTTTTAAGAACCATTAGGAACAATTGTATACACAGGAGCTGGGTGGTATGTGTGAAGATCTAGGGGATAACCCAGCTAAAAAGAAATTGTGTTCAAGCACTTAGTAAGCGCATTGCACATCAAAGTAGCAAACACCTATCGAAAATCATCGTCAAATGCATTTGGTCTGTTGTTCTTTTGCCAACATGGAAACCCTTTGCCTCCCAGTGTCGAAAGTTCAAGCAACAAGATTGGTGACATCAAAAAATGATGAGTCGCCAGGATGCCTGACTGGTAGCAACGGGTCCAACTACATTTTAAATTTGAAATTGATTGGACGCACAAATATAAATCATAAGATCTGGGAGAGTGACCGGCACGGTTCGGTGGAAACGGTGGGTTGAAGCTGATGCGGAGACACTCACAGCGTCACAAACGTTGTAAATGATCAGGGGATGGCGTGAGAACATGGCAGAAATTGTGAAAACGATTTACTTGATGCTAGGGGCGGTGTCATGAACAAAATTAATACTAACAAATCACAACACATCTTCAACAACCAAAGCTCATATGTGTGAACATATATGTGGGGTCCGCTTGGATGGCTGCCACCTATAATTATTCGTTTTAGGTCGGAACTATCCCAAGAACCAAAGTTGCGCTCCCCTGGGTCCCACCAACACCACTTCGACAGGACAGCTGCGGGTTTAGCAGGCCGATGATTTGACCCACCTGGGAGAAGCGATGGTCTTAGACAGAAAAACATAGAACAACAACGTTTCGAGCAGTGGTTGTTTAATGTGGTCAAACGCCGAAAAACACCTCCAATTGGAGATCATACGCGGCCCACATCTGGTCAATCAAAATTACGAAAACGATCGCTTTAGATGCTTGCCACAAAAACATCTAGTTGTTTTATCTGGCTGCAACTCATGAGTATCCAAGTTTTTAGTTGGCAAACGAAATCGGCCCTTAACCGCTCAGTTTCCCCAATCTTTTGGAACATGAAACGACCATCAGTTTTCCTTCACCAGGCGCTTTCCCAGCTGCGCAACGCCTTCACTTCCTTTCCATTGCCCCAATGTTCAAAGGCTCGGCCCGTGAGGATCACTGAGGCCTGGCACTGCATGTTGGTTTGGGGAGGCATTCTCATGAGGTTGAGATAAACCGGTTTTCCAACATTTTCTGAACTGTTCATGTGTTCAATCTGATCAGAATCTATGAATGTATATAAGTAAAATACGCATGCATATCCCAGCCGTTTGGGTATTAACTACCTGGTCTGGTTCCCGTGCTGTGGACTTTTGGGGCCACAAACATAGCTGCCTGTATAAAACATACAAACCAACAGTAGGGACAGCAGCGAAAATTGACCTGTGCTGGTGCTCGGACCACCCATGCCAAACACATAGACACAAACATATGCACGTATACCGTATATCCGCATTTTCGTTTAGAATCGCATGGAAAATATGTGCATGTTTGCAGCATGCCAAGGGGCCAAGTGCCTTCACACAGAACTCAGAATCATTGAAAACATGATGTCTCAATCATGAAATTGTGTGTATGACAGTTGGACTTACGTAACGTTAGTCGTTCGCAATCAAAATGGAACATGAACAACATGATGGTCCAAACAGCCACTGCAGACACGGCCGCCTGCTTGCAAATAGGCCAAATGGTTGAGCTTAGGATAAAACAAAATACAAACATTGGAAACTAGAAATCATTTGAACAACATCATGTAGTTCGTATCCCAATTTTTTATCTGCATTTCTTTGGGGACTGGGGACTGGGGACCCACCCCTATATTGCCAAAGCATATGGTCAAAGACCACTTGCACGGGATGTGCCTCTGCCGGGGCTTGGGGATCCAGATCCGTGATTTTCCATTCCTCGTAGGGAACAAACAATTGCAAGTTTGGAAACTTACCCTCTGGTTATTTAACATAGCCATGGAAAATCACCATTTTTAATAGGTAAACCATCTATAGATGGACCATTTTACATGGCTATGTTAAATAACCAGAGGGTATTCACGGGGAATGAAACCCCAAAAGCCTTCTGTGTGTCAGTTATGCTCAATTGTTGTTAATCAGGTCTGGAAACGCTAGACGCACATGACTGCGGGCTACATTTGAACAACCCAACAACTGCGTTGCGGAGGTGAACAACAAGGACATTTAGCACCAATAATATTGAAACGGGATGAAACGGGAATGGATCCATGTTATAGAGCTAACCGTCCCCAAAACACAATTGGTTTTCAATACACGCACAAGTGAACACCACTGTTGCCAAGTGGTGGGCCCATTGATGCCACAATTTTGACCAGCACGTCTATTGATAGGTGCCTACCTACCTCACTAGACATAATTGTCGCAATTGACGAAATGATGAGTGTGACATGACATGTGGTAAGCTGATCATGTCATGATGTTGAGGTTTCCATCATTCCACAAGCAATAGCGGCATTACGCCGAAGTGAATGACCAAAACTATTATCCGCTTGTTGGTGGTTCCCACCCGCCTGAGCCATCCGATATGAAAACCAATTAGGGTCATTGTCGAGTTTAAAAAAAACGATGACTGGTTGGTGGTGCAAAAACCATCTTGAACAATATGAAAGTCAATGGGAAGGATGACATCCCATATATGAAATGGAAAAACATGCTTGAAACCGCCAACCAGATGAATATTTGCAATCACAAGCCAGTTGTTGTAATATCACTGGTTCAGAAAATGGTTGCAACACTAATTCTATACTATAACCTGGTTAACCGCAGCTGTGGCTAATACACATGGCCAACTTAAATTATCTTAAAAAACAAGAGCCAAACTTCTGGCTGGGACGGCCGAGAAAAAACAAACAAATCGTCAAATTATGTATTGCTCAGCGAGGCGTGAAGGTGGTGCCCCAAAGATTGCGAAGTTTGCTTTTAAAAGGATTGAGTAGGGTTGATGGATGCTGATGGTAAACCATATACATGTACACTGTATACATATATATAATATATATATATATATATGAATATTGTTTATAGCTACGAATTTAAAACCGGAGTAACACCACTGGAGAGCACAATCTTGTACCCACTACTTCAAAGGTTTCACGCCAAGCAAGCTGACCCGTGACCCTCCATGACCGAGTTGCAGAGGACTTGTTGACTTCAGGCTTGCCGATGGCAAATAGGATTCCAATCACAACCTGCCACGTGCTATGACTGCTATAACAGCTCTGAATGTTTTCATTGCCGCTGCTTGGAAAATATATGCTATTGTTTCTACGGCAAGTGGCAAAATTCACCCTGGCTATACTGAATGGGTAAAACCGCAAGCAACCTGGTGGCATTATTGAAAACAAAGTGTGTGACATGATGAATTTTGTGGTAGTCGGAAAGAACAATGATTCCGCTTAATTCCAACCATTCACCTGCCTCAAATTTTTGGTTATTTTGGACATAGCTTTCCATATGCACACCATCATTTGCAGAGACGTTTGCCAATCAAATGGTGAACAATTCACGCAAAACTGTGGTAGTTTGATATTGGCACCCATAGTTCCAAACAGCTCCGTGCCAAATACCGGATCGTCATGACCAGCACAGTTGGTCATGACACCAACCGGAGTTTTAGACATTCGCATGGTTGGCTTCGGGGTGCAACCTGACAACCTGACATGCGGCCTGGTTCCACAGAATCTACGGTGAACATGCCAGCCTTTTCTGGATATATTCATCAGTCAATTCGGCTGATCATTCCTTGACACCTCCAAGAGCTCATAATTCCAATTTGCCGGGTAGAACGGGTAGTATTCCATAATCAACATTACTAATTATTACTGATTCAAATTTATCTTTGTGCAAATGCGAATGCCAAGCCAAGGGCTCGCAAATGATCAGCCAGTCATGCGAGCTATGTGCCTAAACATATCCGGAACCCAAATGGGAATGAGTTCGACCTGGGTCTACCTTGGGAAGTCTGGCCTGCCGTCTTGTGGTCCTTGTTTGCTCGTAGTTGTTTTGTAATTATGTTCTGTTTTTCGTTTTTGTTTACAGATTTTCCCTTTCCCTTGGACGTGTTTTTTTTGTTTCATCTTCCTTGAACACCCTCCCCCGCACCCTCTCCTGGCGTAGCTCTTCTTCTTCGTCTTCATCTTTCTTGACGATGTGCGAGGCTCAGCTCTGCCCACGTCTCGCCCACCACGCGCTTGGTCTTGAACATGTTTGTTCCGATTTCCACGTTTTTTTTCCGGATTTTTGTCTGTGTTTTCCAAGACCAAACAGAAACCCAAAGATTAGTAGCGATTTCACTTGATAATCTACTTTCATTCAATTTTCTTTTTAACCTAGATGAAATCAAAAGATTAGCAAGATTTCAAATGAAATCAATCTGCTTTCATTTTATTTCGATTTCCCCTTTAAACCTAAAAAAAACTAACTCCTATGATTGTAGTTTGCGTTGAGACAACAAAACCTTATTGGGGAATCTTTCTCAAGAGGTTTATCGGAGTCAAAGCTCTGTGTGAAACTTGAAAGGAGTGGTGTTCAAAGCATGTGACTGCATGTGACAAACAAAACGGATTTCCCTGTGGAGGTTGATTGATCGGTTGATTCCCACCCGTTTATTAATCAAGCATTGCCCAAACATTTTTCCTGTGTGGAGGTTGATTAATCCCTGGGGATTTTATAATCACAACTACACATTAGTCATCTTTGGTCGGTATACCTTAGCAAAATACACGGAATATGTGGATGTTGGTCCCCATGTTTCAGGATGTTTCAGGCCTTGTTGTTCTGCGACCGCAACCTCCGCCACGGATGTGGATGGCTGTGGGATGCTGTGGGGAAATCTTGCAGGCATCTTTCCAAAGAAAGAAAGGATCAAAACATCACAAAGCAGCAGCAAACAACATCCCAGATTTGCCCCCCTCCTGCGAGGGATCCTCAATTTCATTTCTCAGGATGGGTTAATGCCTAATATAATGCCATGTTGGGGTTGGTTAACATCCACGCAGTCTTGGGCGCTCACCAGGGTACCAAGTTTTGGCCAACCGTTTTTCCTCTACGCGACACCTGCAGGACCTGCCCGAGGTCAACCCTTCCGGGGCCCATGCAATCCACCGAGGTGTCCAATGGGCACCAAGTCCTGGCGACCCTCGTTGTCATCCCCGGTAGCGCGGGCGAAACGTGGAATAGTCACAGTCGCATGAAATCATGTCATAATCATATCCCTGAATGTGGGCTGACCTGTTGCTTGCAAACGCAATGTAAGTGCCTGTCCTTGCCCCTCATGGCGGCGTCCCACTTCTCCTGCGGCCAGGCCAGCTGGCCGCAAACCCGGAACATATGGTTCTTAATAAACATCGGGCGCGCCATGATTTCCCAACATGCTGCATGATCCTCGGGGCCAAAAAAACAACCCAAATGACATTGAAAAACATCGTCCGTGCCACGGCCCTGCCAATGCGTCCTGGCGAACGCAACGGTCCACAATTCGAAACCTGGGCGGAATGGCAACGAACAACAACAACAACAACAACAACAACACCAACACCAACACCAACACCACCACCACCACCACCACCAACAACAACAACAACAACCACAACCACAACGACAACACCAAACAACACCAAACAACACCAAACAACACCAAACAACACCAAACAACACCAAACAACACCAAACAACACCAAACAACACCAAACAACACCAAACAACAACCAACAACAACAACAACAACAAACAACAACAGACAACAACAAACAACAACAAACAACAACAAACAACAACCAACAATAACAATAACAACAACAACAACAAGCAACAAGCAACAACAACAACAACAACAACAAAAAACAACAACAACAACAACAACAACAAAAACAAAAACAACAACAACAACAACAACAACAACCAACAACAACAACAACAACAACAACAACAAACAACAACAACAACAACAACAACAACAACAAACAACAAACAACAAACAACAAACAACAAACAACAAACAACAAAC
>Ga0126342_10015583_pt1 | contig 13314 bp, 9 predicted proteins | sample Cyp1metagenome_FD_92528 | JGI IMG/M metagenome (GOLD analysis project Ga0126342, IMG submission 92528) | Coral microbial communities from Lord Howe Island, Old Settlement Bay, Australia - Cyphastrea 1 metagenome | ecosystem: Host-associated > Invertebrates > Cnidaria > Coral ...
CGGCGTGCAATTTTTCATCTCTTATCTGGCCAGCTGGCTCCGCACCCGCCGCTTTAGCGAGCCTACTTTTCGACCCTCCGGAGCCACAAATCATTGGAAAAACGCAGTGAATCGCGACTTCCTACCTTTTCGCGCATCTCCATCTTCTTTCTTCTTACTCTTTCTCTTCTACTCTTCTCTCTTCTGATCTTTCTCTTCTCTCTGCCTCTGCCCTACTCTGCTTTTCATCTGTCAATATTGTCGGAAGTTTGACTTCTAAACTTCCTTCGATAAATGTAATGTCGTGTAGTGTAATGTAATGCATGTATATATGTTTATATGTATGTATGCATGCATGTATGGATGGATGGATGCATGGATGAATGTATGTATGTAATGTATGTAATGTCATGCAATGCAACGCAATGGAATGTAATGTAATGTAATGTAATGTAATGTATGTATGTATGTGTGTGTGCATGCATGCATGGATGGATGTATGTGGGCATGCATGTATGTATGTTTGTATGTATGTATGCATGGTTGGTATGTATGTATTGTTGGTATGTATGTCTGGTTGGTATGTATGTATGGTTGGTAAGTATGTATGGTTGGTATGTATGGTTGGTAAGTATGTATGGTTGGTATGTATGGTTGGTATTTATGTATGGTTGGTATGTATGTATGGTTGGTATGTATGTATGTATGGTTGGTATGTATGTATGGTTGGTATGTATGTATGCATGTATGTATGCATGCATGTATGTATGTAATGTATGTATGGATGGACGGATGGACGGACGGATGGATGGATGCATGGATGCATGGATGCATGGATGCATGGGTGCATGGATGCATGGATGTATGGATGTATGGATGTATGGATGTATGGATGTATGTATGTATGTATGGTGGATGGATGTATGGATGTATGGATGTAATGGAATGCAATGCAATGCAATGTAATGTATTGTATTGTATTGTATTGTATGTATGTATGAATGTATGTAATGTATGTATGTAATGTAGGTAGGTAGGTAGGTATGTATGCATGTATGTATGTATGTATTTTCCTTTAAGATCGATATTGATAATGATATTGCTATGATGGAGACGCAAGGGGTAAATCTCCCAGCTGAAAGTTCAAAGAATGGGATCGCCAGGTGGCAAAGAGCTGGTTGCTCTTCGACCGAAAGAGGAGCAGCTTTCAATGATCGCTTGATCGCTTTTGACAAAATTTTGATTAGCAGGTGAATGACAGCTAATTTTTCCCCAGACAAATTGGAACTTGATAGCCGCTATAGCTAGCGGAGTTCAGTTGGAGGAACGAGGAATTGAAGACGCGGTGGTCAAAGGTCAAGGACTCAGCAGTGGAAGGGTGTTGAGCTCAAGGCACTGGCGTCGCGCTGCCGCACTTAGGCACCACCCGCGCCGCATTGCTGATGCCCAAAGCAGCAGCAGTGCAACTAATCAAGACATCGGAGCAAACAGTGGAAGATGTATCAACGAGGCCAGGGAGCACATCTGGAACCCACCAGACAGTGTCAGATCGAGGAACTGTGATGGCTTTTGGCCCTGGGTGATTTGGCACGCTTGGGTTTCAAATCCATCTCTTCAGCAGATGCATTGTGAATCATTGTGAATGTAGTCTCTGTACCAGGCTCTGTTGTCAGGTAATAAGTGTCAGGAATCCATCCGATGTGGAGCATTCCAACTATTCGGCGTCAACCGTCTTGGCAAAAAAGCAGCACTGCCGCTAAGCGTCCAACAGGTGCAGCAAATTGCTCCAGTCGATCAAGCCACCCTTGGAGGACCTTTTATCAAGACTTGCAGTTGCAATGAATCAATTGCATCAGCCAATAAAAGTCTTAAGTTTCATTCGGGAGGGGGATGCTTCTTCAGAGCGCATGGCCCTGTCGTGTTGGAAAAGTTGTTCAAAGTTTTTTTACCCAATCTTCGCTTAGTCCAGGACAGCATTGTGGATTACCTGTGTTCCATGATTTCGTCTTCATCATTGGAGCTTCGGCAAACACCATGAAGTTGTGGTGGAATGGCAGCCATGCTGGCCATGCGTATTTCCTTAGCTCGCTGAGGAAGATTTGTCCGAGATCCAAGAAACTGTTGCAGAGATCCTGGAGGCAGACACGGTGTGATATGCAAATTCTCTTTCTTTCATCAAGAATATACTTGATGCTGAGAATGCCGACCTCATTTAACATTACCAAAGTATTTCGAAGGAAAAATGCGATTAAATATATGTGTGTATAAGTATTTTTTTAATGAAATGCCGTATATTTGTGGCAATGCTCGTTTTTGTCAGGGGCATGATGTGCCAAGCGACATAATAAATCTAATTTCAAAGGAGTTTCAAATAAAAAATAAAATAAATTATTTTTATTTCAAATTTATTTTTTCCTGTAATTAAATTAAATAAGAATCCAATTATTTTATCGTAGATTCTAAATAGTGGATGGATTTAAGAAATATGGTAAGGAATAGGATTAAAAATATTAAAATTAATATTATTTGAAAAAAATAAAATAAAATATTAGAAATAATTAGGAAAATTTTGGGAAAATGAATAATGATAAGTATATTATTTAATATTAAGAAAAATATTTCAAATAATAGGTTTTTATAAATTTAATATTTATAGGTTTTTATATTTTTTTTCTTTATAAAAAAAAAAATATTGAAAACGAATATTTGGAAAATAATTTTATTATTTAATTTAGGAAAATAAAAAGGGAATGGAGGGGAAACAAGCTCTTGCGAAAATGGATGTATTATTTAATATATATTTATATAATGATGAAAAATAATTTTATAGGAAAATAATTGAAGATAATAATATTTAATGAATTATAAGGATTTATAACATTATTTAAAAAATACAATTTAAAAATAAATATATATATATATATAAATAAATAGGAAATAATAATATTAAAATAATAAATGGATATATTATTTGATTTGGGTATATATATGTATGAAAAATAATAAATAATAATGAATTAATTTTTTTTGGAAAATAAACCGAATCTATATATTAGTTGAAAAATTGAAATAATAAATAAACAAGGGAAATAAGGAATTTATATTATTTTATATAATTATATAAATAATAAATAAAAATAACGATCTTTAAAAAAAAATAGGAAGGAAAATATAGGATAATAAAATTTATATAAGGAATGAAAAAAATAATAATAATAATAAATTAAAAAAACAAGAAAAATATACATATTACCTAAATTAAATAATTTATGGGAAATTATAATTTTATAAATATATATATATAGATTAAAATAAGGAAAAATATTATAAATATTTAAACGGAAAATGTTTGGGATGGATTTTTGGAAATATAAAAGGAAATAAATATATATTATTTATTTAATATATATATATATAGGAAAAAAAAATAATATAAAAAATAATATATATATTTTAAAAATGAATTTATAACTTAATATAAATATATATAAAATATAATAATAATAATTACAGGAAATTAGGAAAATAATTTGACGGGAAAATAATTTTATTGTTTATAAATGTATTTGGAATATATGAATTTTATATATATATATTTATAATATTCCCGAGAGTATTTGAGTGTAAGATATTTTTAATAATAATGGTTTGTAAAATAATTTTTCCTTTTTATATTTTCTCGTTATTTTATCTTCTTATCTTCCCATCTTCTAATCCCACCAATTTCATATCTTCATCTCATCTTTTCATCTCCACATCTTCTCATCTTCACATCTTATCATCTTCATATCTTCTCATCTGCACATCTTCTCATCTTCCCATCCTCTCATCTACTCATCCTCTCATCTTCTCCTCTTCATATCTTCTTATCTTTTATATCTTCATCTTATCTTCTCATCTCCGCATCTTCTCATCTTCGCATCTTCTCATCTTCACCATCTTCTCATCTTCTCATCTTCACATTTTCTCATCTTCACATCTTCTCATCCTGACATCTTCTCCTCTTGCCTTCTTGCCTCTTGCCTTCTTTTCTATTTCTTTCTTGAAGGCGGCGGCAGGGGCAGTGCCAACGAAACGGTACGAAACGTAATTCTTTCGCACGAAATGAGATTCGATCACCAAAAATTAAGGTAAAATTGCGATTTCAATTTGTCCGCGCAACCTTTTCGCACGAAATGAGGTTCGATCGCCCAAAAATGAGGTAAAATTACGATATCCAACTTGTTTTGCGTAACCCATTCGTACGAAACGAGGTTCGATCACCAAAAATTGAGATAAAATTACGATAACTAAGTCGTCCCGCGCAACCCTTTCGTACAAAACGAGGTTTAGTCGCCAAAAATTAATATAAAATGGCGATTTCAAGGGGCTAATCGCAATCCTGTTATATGAAATGAAGTTCGATCGCCAAAAACTCGCCAAAACCGGATGTAAAATTCCGATTTCAAGGGTCCAACCGCAACCATTTCACAAGAAACGAGGTTCGATCACCAAAAATTAAGGTGAAATTGCGATTTCAAGGGTCCAGTCGTAACCATTTCGCATGATGCGAGGTTCCTTCGATTGTCAAAAATTGGGGTAAAATTATTATTTCTAAATTGTTCCGTAAACTTTGTAAAAGGGTTTGTACACAAAAGGGTTTATATATAAAAGCATCTACGTAAAAACCTTTTAGTGTATAAAAACCGTCTGTCTGCAAAATCTTCTGTATTTAAAAGCATTTGTGTGTAAAAGCGTCTGTGTGTAAAAGTTTCTGTGTGTGTGTAAAAGCGTTTGTGTGTCAAAGTGTTGCTTCTGTGTGTCAAAGTGTTCACGTGTAAAAGTTTCTGTTTGTAAAAGCTCCTGTGTATAAAAGGGTTTGCATATAAAAGTCTCTATGTATAAAAGCTTCTGTAGTTAAAAATGTTTGTGTGTAAAAGTATTTGTCGGTAAAAGTGTTTGTGTGTAAAAGTTTCTGTCTGTAAAAATGTCTGTGTGTAAAAGTATCTGTGTGTAAAAGTATTTGTACGTAAAAGAATGTGTGTTTAAAAGTGTCTCGTGTGCAAAAGTGTCTGTGTGGTAAAGCGTCTGTTATAAAAGCGTCTGTGTGTAAAAGCCTCTGTTTAAAATTAATTGTATGTGAAGGCGTCTATGAATAAACTTGTTTGCATTTTAACACACATGTGTGTAAAAATGTCTGTGTAAAAAAGCGCCTGTGTTTAAAAGCGGTGTTTGTCTGTTAAAATGTCTGTGTAAAAAAGGGTTCGTGTGAAAAAATCTTATGTGGATGAAATATTTACGATATAATTATATATATATATTTATTTATATTATTTTTATTCGATATATTCTTTGATATTTTTGTTTTTCCGTTACGTTCTCCAAGCATCGGTTTTCTAATTAATATTAATAACAAGAAATTAATTAATATGTAGGAAAAATAATTTCTCGAAAAATACAAATAAATAAATCTTACGCAATAAATAAATAAAATAAATAAAACATACAAAAAATGTTATTTAGTAAAATTACAAAAATTAAAATAAAATTGAATGATGTTCATCCATATATTGGCAACAATATGGCATTATATTTTCATCCATTGGGAGATGGCGGCAGAAAGAGAAAAGAAGGGCCGCTGTTCGAGATGCCTTGGTGAGTGAGTGAGTCTGTGTCAATGGGTCAGGGAGTCAGTGAGTGAGTCAAAGAGAGAAGTAAAAAAAAGAAGTTAAAAAAAATCACTGAATAAAAATGAATATAGGAACAATGTCCCAGGCCTGCCACAACAAAAAACAATGCAATTGCCGCACGCCTGGGAAGCACGTACACCAACACTCCAAACACCGAAGCTTTCGTCCGGAGAGACAAGACATCCATCCGACCCCTCAGGAGGATACTATTACTTTCCAGCTTTGAATGTGATTATTACAACCCGCCTGCCACTTGAAAGAGCCAGAGCAAGCGGGACCTTGTTGAATGCATCTGACCCCTTGGTAATGCACACTGATTAATTCACGTCCACCACGCAAAAGAGGCGGACCCCAAGGTACCCGGAGATATTTGCGACCCGGGACAATAAAGTCCTTTTTACAAGCGACCCCTGGGTGGTTGTGGGTGGTTGTGGGTGGTTGTGGGGTGAGTGACTGTGGGACATAACCAGTTCCTAAATGAGCGTCAAGGAGGCGGACGGGAAAATCCCATAAAGGAAAGAAAAAGCCATTGGCAAAAAGGTTATTTTGCTTTTGTAATAACAATCAAAAATAAAAAAAATCAAATATATTATTTCTGAACAGGAATTGTACGTTTTGGTAGAGTAAATAAATTAGAAAATGAAAAAAACAATAAATATATATAAATTCCCCAATAACATTTTGTAACCTATGAAGAAGTATTTTTTGTGCAAAATGGTGGTTTTGAAATTATATTTCCCTTTTGTGCAACAAGAACAAATGGTTTTTTTGGTAACACATATCTGTTATAAAAATTTTTGCGTAAAAAAAAAACATTGTACCAAAAATAACTTTCATTGTTTTTCTCCAAAGAAAAACCCACGTTCGGGCCTTTGACTTCATCAGCCCCAATGTGACTGACCTTCGGGGCGCCCTTCGACATGGCTTTACTTGTGTTACTGTTGCACCGACCACGTTTGATTGTGGGCCAGAAACATTTTTGCCGCGGAAAGTGAAAGCAGGCCGGGCATACGCACACCAGCCGAGAATTAAATATGAACAAGCGATGCAAAAAAATGGACCCCTGTGCAATAAATCCTGTCCCGGACCAAAAACCACTGGCAGAGCGGCGGAAATCAAGAGTAGTGGGGAGAGGCACAAACATATTTCACGAACTTCTTGCGGCAGCCAGTGCAAAACGAAGCGGAAAAACAAGGCCGAGTGATGTATACACTGCACACGCTGCACACAACAAATCTTCTGCACACACTGCACTGAGTTGCACGCCTGCAAAAGTCACCAACAGTGCAACAGCAAAAAGGACAAGTTTTTTCGTGCCAAAGCATGCTTGTGTATTTTGTGGGGCGTTTTTTCTATTTCTGTGTTGTTTGTCTGTTGGGCGGGTTTTGGAAGGAGATGCGTGAGGACACCAAAATATATTTCAGAAAAATATAATATTCGGGACAAACCACTTCTGAAGAATAAATTTTATATTTTCGCATTTCGAACCAACAACATTCCAAACAACAAGTATTTTGAAAAATATCGGATTTCAATTCCAATTATATAATAGAAAAAATATCAAATAGAAAAATTCAAAATCTTCAAAGATAGGTATATTACCTTTTTTCATAATAGACAATAAATAAAAAACTAACTTCGAATTAATTTTTTAAAATAAAAATACAATGTTAATATTAAAAATTTAATTTTCCGATTTTTTTTTTTGTTATATAATAATATTAAAAAAACAACTTCTTTATAAATATATTTCTTAACTTTCGTTTTTTAATGCACACTCTGCAAATATTATAAAATTCAAAACCTAATAAATGCACAATCAATTTTTCCAACAATGACTATGAAATGATATTCAGAAATGGGGAAAAAAATATTGATTTAAAAATTATTCCTATCTGAAGAGTTAGGTGGGAGACAAGTTTGTGTGTGAAGAGATCTTTAATGGTAACAAACACGTTCCCCACATTAATGTGCGGTGTTGATGTGGGTAATTCTGCATCTTCTTGCGCCTTCCTGTCCTATATACACTCCCAAGGCATTGGCGTCCCTCGGTCTCCTCCTTTTTGGCATGGGACAATGTGCACTGCCAAGTGGTTCGAATATACGCCCTGGGCGTGAAATATTTTTTTGCAAAAAGGTCTTATAATGGCCTTGAGGCGCCCTCGGGCTTTACAGCTGCTGTGGAAAAAAGCGGATTACTGGTTTGTTCTGTATAATTGTGGATCAATGTGTGAAGTACAATCAACACCCTGCTGCCCCTGCGCTTACACACAGAAGCTTTTACACACAAACGCTTTTAGACACACACCCTTTTACACCACAGACGTTTTTGCACACAGACGTTGCTATACACATAAACGCTTTCACACACGAACGCCTTGACACAAATACATTTTTGCACACAGACGCTTTTGGACAAATAAACGCTTATACACAAAGAATTTTTTTTACACGCTAACAATCAGACAGATGCTTTGAAATACAGAAGATTTTTGCAGACTGACGGCTTTTATACACAGAGACGGTTACACGCAGACGCTTTCACACACAGAGGCTGTCGCTTTGAGACACAAACACATGTTTTTGACATACAGACAATTTTCTTTGGACACAAATGCTTTTCAAACAGACATGTTTATGCAATTATATACTTTAAAATAAAGACATTTTTACACGCAGACGTTGTTACACATTTACAATTTTGAACACAAACACTTTTGCGCACAGATTCTTTTACACACAAACACTTTTATATTCAGACAGGTTTACACACTGACGCTTTTATTTACAGGAAATTGGTATTTTTTCCAACATCGGGCAACTGAATATATCGAATACAAAAGGTCGCAATTAGACAAGAGAAATTATAATTTCTCAACAATTTTTGGCGATTCGCGCAAAAAAAATTGCGTTTTGTGCTGCTAGTTGGTACTCCCTGCCTTCACAAGAAAAAAAAATTAAAGAAAGGATGGTTCGAGAACGTAAAGGACCCGGGTCTTCTCTTATAGTGCAGAAATATCAATTACAAAATAATATATTCAAAAATCTTATAAATGGACGAAAAATATCAAAATAATATATTGTAAATATAAAATATTATATTGCAGTACAAATATTGTCAATATATAATAATTTTTATACAGAGTAAATTTATACACAAAGAATTCCTGATACAAAGAAACCTTTACAGACAGAAATTTTTTCATACAAACACTCTTACACACAAACATTTTTATATACAAACAATTTTACATACAAACGCTTTTACTCACTATTGCTTTTAACAAAGACATTTTTGACAACTAAACACTTTTACCCACAGATGTTTTTTCGCACAAAAACTTTTACACACAAACACTTTTACACACAAACACTTTTACACACAGATGCTTTTATACACAAAAGCTTTTACCCACAGACGCTTTTAGATACAAAATTTTTTACACACAAACACTTTTACACACAAACACTTTTACACACAAACGCTTTACACAAAAACACTTTTGCAGATAAAAATTTTTACACACAAGACACTTTTATACGCAAGACACTTTTACACACAAAACACTTTTGCACACAAACACTTTTACACACAGGCATTTTTACATACAAACAATTCTACATACAAACGGTTTTATATACAGGCATTTTTACATAAAAACAATTTCCTATGCAGACGCTTTTATTCACCGTTACTTTTTACACAAACGCTTTTACAAATAAACGCTTTTACCCACAAACATTTTTACACACAAGACACTTTTATACACAAGACCCTTTTACGCACAAACGCTTTTTTTACACAGACGCTTTTATACACAGACGCTTTTCCACCCAGACACTTTCACACACAAAAGCTTTTTAATACAAAAAAAATTAAATACAGACGACTTTTACACATATACGTTCATATACAAGCACTTTTATACACAGGAAATTACCATCGCATTTTTACGTGAATTTTTAGCAACCGAATTTCGTACGAAAGGGGTTACGTATCACACCGTTTCGTTGGTATTGCCCTTTCTCTACCTTCAGAAAAAAATAGAAAAAAAGGAGAGAGCAAGAGGACAAAAAGATAAGAAGAAAAACATAAAGATGCAAAAATATAAAGATGTAAGTATAAGAAAATATAAAGATAAACAAATATAAAGATGTAAAAATTAGCAGATGTAAGGTAATTAGATGAGAAAGAAAGGAAAAGATAGATAGATAGATATATAGATAGATTAATAGGTAGGTAAATAAATAATTAGAGAAAAAAAAAGAAAAAAAAAAAAATCGGTCAATTTAATTTACTTTAATTTTAGATAATTAAACCTTATGTTATATAAAAGAATTATAATTAAACAAAAAACAATATAATTTTATTTTAATCTTTAGCAATAAAACCTCATTTAATATAAAAAGATTATGTAGAATAATTTAAAATCATAATTTTGCCTTAATTTTTAATATGTTATGTAAAATACTACTATCCCTAATTCTTAACAACCAAATTTTCCTATAGGTTTCTTATTTTTAAAATTTCTATTTTTTATCTTTAAATTTTTTTATTTTTATATGTATTTATTTTTTCAATCTATTTATTTATTTATCTACCTATTTATCCATTTATTTATCTATCCATCGCTTTCTCTTTCTTTTATCTGTCTATCTGTCTGTCTATCTGTTTGTTTATCTGTCTGTCCATCTATCTATTTATCTATCTGTTTATTTGTTTACCTGTCAATCTGTGGTGCAGTGTCATTCAGTGTAATGTAATGTAGTAGAGTGTCGTGGTATGTAGTGTAGTATAATGCAGTATAGTGAAATTTAGTGTAGTAGAGTGTAGTTGTAGGTATAGGTAAAGTGTAGTATGGAAAATATAGTGTAGTGTAGTGTAATGTAGTGGAGGGTAGTATAGTGTAATGTAGTGTAATTAAGTGTAGTGTAATGTAGTAGAATGTAGTGAAGTGTAGTTGTAGTTATAGTGTAGTCTAATATATTAGAGTAGTAGGTATAGTTAAAAATGTTATAACACCCTCATGTTCTGCTCACTTTTAACAAGGTCCACAATCCCTTACGCCTATTACGCGGAACGATTTCTAAACCTCCAAAAATAGTCCGTACATAGTATGTTTTATACATTTTCAGATCGAAATGTATTTCGCGCCACAACGGCATGCGCTTTTTCGACATCTAAATTTCCAAAAATAATCCGATTTTAAAGTGTTTTGTACATTTTAACTTCGAAATGTATTTCGCGCCACAACGGCGTGTACTTTTTCGAGATGTCAACTGCCAAAAGTAGTCCGAACCTAGTGTGTTTTGTAAATTTTAATTTCGAAATATATTTCGCGCCACAACGGCATGTATTTTTTCGACATCTCAAGTGCCAAAAATAGTCCGCACCCCTAGTGTTTTATATACTTTAACTTACAAATATGCTTGGCACCACAACGGCGTATAATTTTTCATCGCTTATCTGGCCAGCTGGCTCCGCACCCGCCGCTTTAGCGAGCCTACTTTTCGACCCTCCGGAGCCCCAAATCATTGGAAAAACACAGTATTTCGCAACTTTCCTCCCTTTTTATATATCTGCATCTTTTTTCTTCTTACTTTTTCTCTTCTCTCTGCCTCTTCTCTCTGCCTCTTCCCTGCTCTACTTTTCATCTATCCATATTGTCGGAAGTTTGACTTCTAAACTTCCTTCGATAATATGGCCAAATACATTCATTTCACTTATTAAAGTTTTAATTAAAATTTTCCAAATATATTTTTGATTTTTACTTCAAAATAAAAAAAAATTGCTTCAATTCAAATGCTACATATTCTCAAATTCTTTATTTCATAATTAGATAATAATACAAAGGCCGACAAACTTACCAATCTTAGAAAGCCCCAATCATCGGGAAAAAGATGGCGTTGTTTGTTTTTTTCGTGAATAAGAAAAGCAAGAACCCTACACAATGATGAAGGGAGTGATATGTTCGACTGGAGACATGCTCACAAAACATATGTTTCCTCTGGGCTTTCCATTAATTTGTGAAGTCTATCTCGTTCTTGCTCCAAGTAAAGCACCTCCCAAGCCAGGTGTCTCTGGAATGGTATCATGCAGCAGGAAAGAAAATCTTGCATAAAAGGGGGAACTATATTGATCAACAGCTAGCTTTTGTGGGCAAAGAACTTGGCCCTAGCCCATTGTTTCCCATTTGGCCTTGTAAACTTTCCAGATAAGTTCAGTGCCTCAGGTGGGCAAACAAGTCCTGAACTTGCTGAACAAATCTACTTGGTTGTGAACGGCAAGACCATAAAAAGACATCAGCGTATCCGAATGACCGCCAACACTCCAAGCTTTTCAAATGTTGCAACTGTTCTTCGGCAATGCTGCTGCATCAGATTCCGCGCAAGTCTTGCCTCACCCTAGACCACTCCCTCGATTCAATCTCTTTCGGACAAGCAGCTCTCAGTGGGTAGATGCTCGAAAATGAAGGCCTCAATCTCGCTCTGGTCCTGGTGCCGCCGCCCCATGATATTTTTGACTTCATACAAACTTGTTGACATTTTTGCTGTGACCACCCAGTCGTGGAAATCAAATTTAAGAATTTGTGAAGGATGCATTTTTCCTTTATTTTCGAAATTGCGCCACTACTGTGATGTCACATCAGTAGCACAACAATCTCTAGATCCCCCAATCAAAGCATGGCACGCAATGTGCAATCAAAGACCTTGAGCTTGAACTTTGAACAACAGGGTTGGGACATAAATATTTTCTGGGCATTGTGTCAAGATGGAAACATATGGAGATACGCAATGCTTTCAGCACCAGGACTGCCAGCACTCGTGCCTCGTCTGTCATGTCGATTCTCATCTTCTCCTTTGCCCGTGGATGATTGGTTTGTGCCACGGAGCGAACTAATGTTGTAGCAGTGATGAAAATAATGTTGATCTGCTGTGTAGCCAAAAACAACATATGAACATCTTTACATCTTGATATACCTGACATGTACCACAGTTTCACAAACTGGTATTTTGAAGACCTTTCCATGAAGCGCCTGGAAAAGCACGTAGAGCTCGTCCCAAACTTTGCGGGCTGAGGCATCTAAGTCCCTCACAACATCCATGTACCTGAAAGCAGCACACTCTCGGAAAGGGCCCGTGCGAAAGCCAGGTATGCACAACAAGTGCTGCAAGGCTTCATTCAATTACAGTAAATGGTCTACTTTGGAGCCGCTCCCTGCCACACCAGCGCGGTTGTTTCACATGAAAGTGAAACCGGCCTAGCATCCACATACTGTATATGAACCGGGGCACAAGCGCGAGATTTGCGCCGACAGCCGTTCCACTTGTGCAGCTGGATCCGGAAGCGCAGCAGAAGCCGGCACAGTGATTGCATCCACCTGTGTCAAGTTGGCGGTTCTGAGATGCACATAGGGAGCGGCAAATCTCATCCTTGCGGTAAGTTCTGGGAATGCAGAAAGCGGTGACCCTATGCCGGTTGAATTGGTGCATGGGCATTTCCAGACCAGAAACGGAATGTGATTTCAATACATAGCACCTTCTGATGCGCAAACTAGACGACGGATGGCCCGAGAGCGTAGAGGAGCAGAGTCTTCTGTTGTTAGTATGGAGACACGCTTTTTACACACAGGCTCTTTTACACACAGACGCTTTTACACACAGA
>Ga0126342_10015584_pt1 | contig 13314 bp, 10 predicted proteins | sample Cyp1metagenome_FD_92528 | JGI IMG/M metagenome (GOLD analysis project Ga0126342, IMG submission 92528) | Coral microbial communities from Lord Howe Island, Old Settlement Bay, Australia - Cyphastrea 1 metagenome | ecosystem: Host-associated > Invertebrates > Cnidaria > Coral ...
CTCACTCACACTCTCACTCACTCACTGTACATGAACATACATACATACACACAAACTCACCCACCATCACCGCTCCATCACTCTTATACTTCCTCTTCCCTTCTTGCTCTTCTATGGTCAGTCCAAGTCTAAAGAAGTTGGTAACATGTGGGGTTATCCGGTCCTTTAATGTTTTTGATCCGAGGCCCAAGGCTCAGTTCCCTTGGCCCAGCATCGCAGGATGAGCAGGGCCCCACCTTGGCCTCTGATAAGATGCGAAAGCTCAAGACCGGTTTCGGGGGCGGCAGGGGGCGGGAAATCACCGGGTTTTTTTGTGTCGAAAGTGAAGGGATACCCGAAGATCATCTAAGACCATCCTGATACCCATGAGTTCCCCCGGTAATGATGAAACTGAAACTGGGGCCGGGTCAGAAGATCATTCGGCTGTGGATTTCTGGATTTCTGATGATTTCTGTGTAATCCACAACTTAAAGAGATACCCCGCAAGTCTTGACATTCCATGGCTTGGTATGACTCCCTCCGTCTCAAGCATCAGATGTTTGGAACATGGCTGTCAAAATGTGAGTGATCCGCAAGGGTGTGATTCAGGTTTGCCTTTCCATTCCAGGCATTTCCAAGCGGGAAAGCAGGTCTTTTAACCGGCAGAGACTTGTCAAATCAGGTTGAAGCCATACCCACTTCGGTCGATTTATATATATTTATATGCTGGTTTCAATCCCGGAGCTCATGTGGAGATTCTTGAAGTTGGAACTCAAATGGCGTTGCCATTTTGCTGCTGAAGAATTGCAGGAAAGACCCATTTGAGCAAATGATCATTCAGGAAACGCAGTTCGGGAGCCCAGCATGGCCGACCAAGTGACCAAGTCCAATATAGTCCAATAGCCACAGATGATGAGGAGGTTTAGCATAGCACACCCTAGAGTGGTCTAGTGGAATGTAGTATGCTATATCAATTCCATTGTAGTATATAGTTGGGAAAGCACAGAACGGGGCAGGATAGATTACAATAGATTAGATAGAGAAGATAGATAACCTAGCAAAGAATCGATACGACTAGATAAGAACAAATAAAGATAGATAAGAACAGGTAAGAATAGACAACAATAGATTAGAATGAGAAGAACAGACAAGAACAGATAAGAATGAGAAGAACAGACAAGAACAGACAAGAACAGATAAGAATAGATAAGAACAGATAAGAACAGATGAGAATAGATAAGAACAGATACTAACAGATCAGAATAGATAACATAGATGAGATAGACAAGATGAATCAGATAAGATCAGACAGGATAATGTATGGGAAAGCAGCATTAGGTAGATAGGTAGATAACTAGATAGATAGGTATACGTACAGACATGTACAGACATAGGTAGTGAGGGGAACGAACCCATGACCACAGGAACCTCGGATGGAAGATTGGTGGGTTGGTAGCGGAGACGGCCAAATGGGCTGCCATGGTGATAATCCCCAGCTACCAGGATTAGAGTTGCGAAGCACATTTTCCGACACGGCTGCGCAATCATTTGGCATCATTGAACATCATTGATTCATCAATGTCGGCATGCTGGCTGATTTTTGTGACTTTCACCTCACATGAAGAACATGGATGCACAGATTCAATTCATCCACAATCCACTTCCGCACCCTCTTGCACTGATTCCTGCCATTTGGGTCCTTCACCGCATTGGGTACGCATTGGTCCCCAACATTCGCGGCCAAGGCCAATGTTCACCAGGAAGAACATGTGGAATTTGCACCTCAGCTGGAGAAATTGGAGCCATGGTTTTTCGCCATCGGTTGCTGCTGTTGGGGCCAGGCTGGATAGCGATGAAATCCAAAAAAGTCTGAAGCCAGGTGCTTTCCCAGTGGCCGAGTGGCACGAGACTCAGATGCGAAACGACATGGGTTGAAAAGTTTCAGGTTGTTTAGAAGTCAAGTTGCATGGTACAGGATGGCAGGATGGTATTTCTCCCTTGCATCAATACTCCCTAGGCTTTCATCCCAGAAAATCGCAACTGACTAGCCAATCATGATGTTCAGTCTCTTCAGTGCCCGACTCTTGTGATTTAATGTGATTAGCTAACCAAGCGCAAGTGGTTCAAGTTTGTTTGTCACAGCCAACTATGGCTACTTCTCCCATTCTTCTCAGTAATATCCGCATGGTCAGAACATCTTAGAACTTGGTGTCTGCATTGTTTCAACGCTACTCGATGGTACTCATAACTTGTATCCCCACTGTATCATTATTGGTGACCGGTGACCTCAATTTCTGCTCGGGAGTGCAGCTCTATAAGTGGCTAGAAATGGCTACAATGTTACCATATATACTTGTAGGCTTGTTATGGGGGACAGTTCCATAGATTCCCCAACTTACCCCATGGCGCAGTTAACAGTTCGCTATGGAAGCCATGGCCCAGTTAGTTCGTTGATTTACCTGAAAATTACCTATGAAAAGTGGGTGATGTTCATTCGTTTTTCTGTATGTTTACCAGAAAAACGGGGATGAAACTCCGAAAGGTGCCCGACCCCTGCATCAAGCGCTTCGTCAACGGCCTGTTCTTCAAGTCGCAGGGAAGCCCGGGCAGAATGGCAACCCAAAGATGAATGAATCTGAATGAAACTTGAAAATAGACAGATAATGACTTGAGATATAGAAGATATATATATATATATAGAGCAGAGAGAGATAATATGGAAAGTAAATCCTAACATAAATAGTGGTGAATCACGTGTTCTGTTTCTTTGGGGCTTAAACCATCAGTGTTGTCTAGTCTTGGGTCAATGTTACTGGACCAGAAGCCAAACGTTCCGCTAGACCGGCTGGGGCCAATCCGGATGTCATGATGCTTTCCTCCATCCAGGTATGATTCTTATTTGTCTAAATGGATCCATTTTTAACCAAATGATAGGAGATGAGTTTTCGGCATTTTTCGGCCGGGAGTCTGTTTTCCGGCCCAACTCAGCAGCAAAGTCGTCCTTGAGGATTACCATGATCGCCATCGCCGCCAACACTTTATATTTGGGCACCTGGCCTCAGAAGCCTAAACTGCTCGGGTTTTTGCTGTGGAGAACCGTGGCGGTTCTGGCGAAATGTGGCGAAGCTGAGGCTTGGTGGCGGACAACAACGTGGGGCTGCCCAGATGGCACATTTGTTGTGCAGACCTGAGGCTTCTCCATGCTTACATTCCATATATTATGTATATAATTTGTATATATATATATATACACAATATATCATTATATATGTATATATATATACATGATATATAAGTATAATTATACATCACAGATAATCTGGTTGATGTCTCCAAAGACATAATTAAAAGCGGTTATCAGTTGGCCAGTTCTTGTTCCTGGTTCCCATGTTTCGATCAAAATCCTCATGCAGCACTTGCCGCACCCACGTTGTGGCACAGGTGAAGAACAGCTATCGACGCTTCCTAGGGGATACAGTCCCGAAGCCTTCAGTACCTTGATGAATCAGCTGCGCAGGAGGATTTGGAGATGGTGTTGGCACAAGATAGGAGGACACACACATGTCACATATATATATATATACATATATAAATATACATATATATATATATATATATGTGTGTATATATATATGTATATATATATAATGTTATACTTGTACATTATATACAATAAATATATATATATATATGTACATTATATATATATATATATATATTATTGTCATACATTCCCAGAAATGGTTAAGGGATCTTTAAGGTTTTTTTTCCCCAGGACAGCCCTAAGACTAATGATGGCAAAGCACTATTTTGCCAATCAATTGATATCTATCGGATTTGATGACCGTGCGCTTTTTGAATGATTGTCCAGAAAGATACTGAGTATTTCAAAACAGGGGAATGTGTTCAAAAATAATGGATATAGAAACAATGGAGATGGGGATGAAAGCAGAATCAAGACAGGGAACACAACCCGCAATGATATGGGCTGAGGTACCCACAAATCATGGGATGTGACCGACAAAAGATAAAACATATCGAAAGATGTTAAGTTAAGTCAACCGCGGATCAATAAACCCTGCTTGATGATCAGGGGCACTACCCGCAAAAGCGAGAATCTGCTACTAACACAGTACCCCCGACAATTCGACAATTATATAGCTTATTTCATCTGGGTTTGACATGAATTATGTAGAAACATATATAGAGACATCACTAAAGGCACGTCACTCACAAAAAGGAATATACTTTAAATATCCCTACATATCACTATATCACAATATATCACATATATAATTTACATTAATCAGTAAGTGGTTGGTGGTTTCAAACATGTTTTATTTTCCATCATATATGGGATGTCATCCTTCCCATTGACGAACTCATATTTTTCAAGATGGGTAAGTCAACCACCAAGCCACCGCTCAGGTCATTCCAGACATTTCCTTCACAGGCAGTGCCGGATCGCCACGGAAACCACTGGTGGCTGGATGTTTATTTTGGGTTATACAGTACTACCTATTGTTTATCCAAAACAATAGAAAAAGCCAGAGCAGGGATACCTATTATATACTATGAACCATAACATTTGTCAGTACCACTGGGACCCACGGGGTCGGTTTCATCGCTGCACCGATGGGAGATTTTTTTCCCGCCGCCAGCTTGGTTCTCTGTGGAGATTCTGATCAAAATGGCCGCTGATCGATTGCTACTGGGCAAACATGGCGGAGCCACTTGTGGTGCCAGCTACGCATTGGGCATCATGGAGCCACTGTTGAGCATTGCATGTTAGTTGTTGGCCAAAGACAACTAGTATTGATGGCCTCAGTATTTAGGATTTACTGACCGTCATGGCGACAGTTTGAGAGGTCAAAGAAATCGGAGATACTGACAACATTCATTTGAGTCAGTACTATTTGAGCATGATTCTGGGGCGAAGGCGCTTAGGTTTCACGGCATTCCACAGGCACATTCATTTTGTTTTTTTGATTTTGGGGTGTACTCAAAACTGACACTCTTTGACTATCTTTGACTACCTGTTGTAGTAACGCAAAGCCTTGGGGTAGCCCCATCTCCATGGAGCGCCCAGGGATTTCTTCGTTGGGGATGAAAAGCCCGGGGGCTCGATTTACGATTTCAGACGACCTGCGTTTCGATGGATTGATATGGCAGTGGAAACTGAAGCCTGAAGCTGTTTGTATTGTGGTGATAAAGCACTTTGGCACACACCCCAGCAATCCCCAGCACAAAGCGAATTTGGGTGGAGGTCTGCTCCGGTAAATTCATGATGTATCTCAGCTTGAAATTGCCGATGATTTCGGCCAGCGAAGGTATTGGAATATGTTCGACATGGCTTTGGTGGCTGAAGCCATCGTCGGCCTGTTCTTTGAAGGTGGGAATGCCGGGGCGAATGGTTTCCAGTGGGTTCCACTAGTCCAGCATAGTGGACTCATAGTGGATTTCGATTTCATCATGCCACCCGCCACCCTGTGATTTTCGTTGATCTGATGCCAGCGGAGGTTCAAAGCTCTCCTTCCTGCGGATTTTTCGCGTCTTTCGTTTGGCCTGGCTGCTGAGTATGGGCGGGTCAAACTTGTTCTTCGCAGTTGGATATGGAGGGCTATTTTTTGGGTGATGTTATTTTCCGTTTAGTTTTTTGGTTTGGATTTCTATTTCCCTGCTTCTCTGTTTTGCTGCTTCTCTGCTTTGCTGCTTCTCTGCGTTTCTGCTTCGTTGCTTCTCTGCTTTTCTGCTTTTTCCTGCTTGCTGCCTCTTAGGCCTAAGCAAACCCTAAGAAACATCATATGTATATAAATATATATATAGAGAGAGAGATAGATAAACTCTAAACCAACCATAAATAACCCCCAAACCAACCCTGAATAAACCTCAAACAACCCTAAATAGATCCTAAACTAACCCTAAATAGATCTTAAACCACGCCTAAATAAATCCTAAACCAACCCTTAAATAGATCCTAAACCAACCCTAAATAGATCTTAAACCAAGCCTAAATAAATCCTAAACCAACCCTAAATAGATCCAAAACCAACCCTAAATAGATCCTAAACTAAGCCTAAGTAGGTCTTAAACCAAGCCTAAATAAAACCTTACCCAACCTCTAAAAAGAGACCTAAAACCAACCCTCAAAGAAAACAAAGCCACCCCTAAATAAACCGAACCAATCCTAAATGTATCCTAGTTGCAAAAAGTCCATGCAACATGAACAGTTCGATGTTGCAAATACCATGGAAAATGAGAGGTTCGAACTCCAAAATGCTAAAAATACCATTGAAATGGCAGCTTCCAGCTCCAAAATGCTGCAAATAGAAAGAAACACGGACAGAACAAACGGACAGAACAGGAAATCCATAAAAGCAAACAATTCTGGACCCGGTATATATTAACATATATTAACCATTATTAACCTATTGTTTAGCCATTTTGACCCACATTGATCCATACTACCCAGGTCCGAGTCGTCAAAGTGGTACGATCGGTCAAAGCGTTGGCGAGACTGTCCGCAGCCAAGTTGCGGGGTTTGATTTGCAAGGAAAAGGTGGGTGGATGGTGGGTGAATGCTTGGTTGATTGATGTTGGTTTAATTCATGATTCCATATTTATTTATAGATTATGGTCAATGATTTTGTTCATGGTTTTGTGGAAATTTATAGACTAATTGTTATGATTTTGATGGGTTGTATCGCCCCCATCAAAGGGTAACGAATTTATGACAGACCCTGGTTTGGTAGGTTTATGGTCTACGGTAGTTGTTCCATGTTTGTACCTCAAAATCCAGAATTTGCCATGTTCAACAAGGCTTTAAAAGATAGCGTTCAGTTGCCTAAAACAAGTGGCTGAATTCTATAGTTTATGGTGGATATAACATGATACAACTCAACTATAGTTAATGGATGTTAATTGGGTTTATAAACCAACAAACATAACTGGGATGGCCCATCCTGTGTTTCACGAAAAATATTTTCCGAGATGCCATGGGATTCAAAAACGGCAATGCCGGCAATGACTGTTGGAAGTTGGGCTCCGTGACGCTAAGTGGACTGAGGAAATCCCAATAATCCCAGTGGCCAAATGGAATATGTTTATATAATTTTAGCATACTAGATGCATATTAGCAGCTAGCATATATTTGCTGGAAACCTGTGTATGAATGGATCGACTCCAGACAAGCAATGCTTGTGAGGCGGACGATGATTTTTGCCATCCTCTCTTCATTTGTTCCTGGGAAGCAACCAATGACGGTGTCAGGCAGATAAGCCGACAAGGCAGCCTAAGTTGATGCCTAGGGCGTTGATTGCAGGTGAGGGTTCATGATTCTAGCAGCTCCTGCTACAGTAATACTTACTCTAATACTATCATCATTTCCATGAGATCAACCATTTACCAACCATTTAAAATACCAACCATTTACCAACCAGCTACCAACCAGTTACTAACCATTTACCAATCATTTACCATTTACCATTTACCATTTACCAATGGTGGAGATGACCATTTACCAACCATTGGTGTAAGAGGTAACGTGTCGAAACTTTTCGAGGTAGATCTGCTTTGGGCCTTTCTGGTGGAGCACCCAGTGTTTCAGGGCGGTCCTGCCGTTTTCTGTTGGCAGTTGACGCTGCTTTTCGACAGTGGTGGAAGTATGAACTATTTCTATGGTTTTATAGTTTTATATTTATAATATATTTATATTATAATATGATATATATGGTGCGTATATATATATACACATGTATATGATCAATAATATATGTATATCATATCGAGTATAATATATATATATATATAATTATATATATATAATGTGATTAATATGTGTATATGCAGATATATGATATATGTGTGTATCTCGATGCAACATCATCTTCTGGTTCCTTGTGCAATCTCCCAGTTCCCATGGTCTGGAGTGAATAAGTGAATAATAGCCTTCCAATGCCTGAGTGTCAGACTTGAACAGCCAAGGTGATCGTACTTATCATCTTTGTTTTCGCCATCGTCTTTGACAATGCCGTGGTGGGACCAAACGAAAACCTTGGAGCCTTTTCTGTGGAGCCTGTGAAAATCTGAACGGCCAGAGATGGGATCAAACTGGTATTAATCTTGATGGTTGAGATGGAGTGTGAAGAGAAAAACATGTAACAGATGGTTGATGTTCCCGAACATCTAGTGAGCTAAAATCTATATCCACAAAATCCTGTCTTGATTACCGACATGCAGGGAACAGAGCTATGGGTCAAGGCTATTGGACCCTATGACTTGCTGGTATGGGATGGCATCCAATAGCAAAACTTGGATTTTGCCATCAGCAAACTGGGATTCAAGTATCAAATTGGGAGTGCACCATCAAACACTGCAATCTAACCATCCAAAATTGGGAGTTGAACATGTTTGAGCCAGCAAAAAATTGGAGTCATCCATGCAAATGCAGGTTTCACCGTCAAAATCGCGATTAAACTATCATAAAAGGAGATGTCATTATCAAAATGTGGGAGGAGTTAGCCACTCTGACCACTCTGGTAAACTAAACTAACAGTTTGCCATGGTTTACGGTAAATCATCGATCGGCGAAACTGGAGGGACACCATCCGTTGAAGGCAGACTACTTCGATGTCCTAGACCGGAACAACCCAGTTTAGGTGGGAAAACGGGGTGGACCACCCCCTCTTGAGGGATGAAAACACGACTGACAAACCTTTTCCCATGTCAACCGGTGAAAGATGGGATTCCGTTTTTTTTCAATGTGAAATTGACCAGCAAAATTTTGGGACTTCAAATGATTGACTGTTTGAAGCACTAAATGGAAAGATAGAAGCCACCCTTGATCATGTTGGATCCACTGGATGTTGCCGAGTCGGTGATGACTTGAAAATGAGGGTAGATCTTGGTGAAGGCATGTCGCCTTGGTGGTAGGCCATGCGGCATGGTTTTTCTCAACATTGGGGGTCTCATTGCGAAATCAAAGGTAATGTATGGTCATGTACATAACTGATGATAAGTGCCAGTTATTATGCAATATTCACCAACCACAATCAGCCATAATCATTATCATATGATATGTTGATCATTGCAAAATCACAGGGAATGTACAATAACTGCCAGCTATTTTGATGTTCACCAGGTTTTTTTTTCCCTAGCCATATTAGTGCAGAAATTGCCAGTTGCAAGACGCCAAAGACATGGAGTTTTTGCGCGGGAACTCAGGATCCAGATGGATCGCCTCTGGTAATGGCTGACATAGCTATTGAAAATGGCAATTTATAAATGATGTTCCCATTAAAAGCATGGTGATTTTCCCATGTACCCTCTGGTAAACATAGAAAAAGCTATTGAAGCCATGGCCCAGTCGAAATAGTGGATTTACCCATTAATAGCATGGTGATTTTCCATAGTTACGTAACAGTTTACCAGAGGGTAGGTGATTCGGAATTTTGGGAAACCGTTTTTTTTTGGAAATCGGCACCCCAATTTTGGGATATGTTGGGAAACACTAAAAAAATGTCCACATATTGTATTCTGAGTAATCTTCCAGACTTCTTACGGAAGACATTCTTCGCCAGGATGGTCTGGGGGACAGCCATCATCCACATGATATGACCTCAAACCACCGACATTTTTTATCCCAGCCATGTTGGCTGGTGGTTTTAAAAGGTTTCCACTATATGACTGTCCATGAGATATCTTGGACTATCATGACCCCAAATAGACTACAAGTGACTTATGATTTTCAGATGAGTCGTTTCACCATGCACCAGAGTGGCTCGAGGTTCGGAAATCTCATAGAAACCATGATTTCTCTATGGTCTGCCGTGAGCGGTGGAAACGACTGGATGAACTACGGCGAGCTCTTGAGGCTGGTACACCTCCAGTGGCGCGGATGGTTTCACAATATTTCATGATGTTCGCATTATTCATAAATAGTTATAAAATGTTATAAACTTATATATATATACATGGTAAACTTGTTCTTGCCAAAATGGAACGTTTGGAGTGATGTGACGCAGTGATCAGCGGCCAGGAAAGTGCCAACGGGTGACCTTTATTTCGCGATCTTTAACTTCTATGTCGCGTCTGCACCCTGGGACGATTCTGTCAAGGGACGTTTCCACTGGTTGAAACTCATCCCATCCTCCCATTTGAGATATGAAAATATCTCTGGTTGGTGGTGACTGGAACCATGGAATTTGATGACTTTCCATATATTGGGAATGTCATCATCACTGACGAAGTCGTATTTTTCAAGACGGTTAAAACCACCAACCAGATCTGAAATGATATGAGATAGTATTAGATACCTCCAATTTTCAAGCTTAGTCACTTAGTCTTCTATTGGATCTTATTTAATTATATTGCTACAAATTTCTGTAAAACCATCAAACCAATCAATCAAACCATCCTCAAGTCATTAGGTGGAGGTCATGCCAAGAGCTTAGGTTCTGCGTCGTTGGCATGTTCAATGTGGTCACTGGTGTCCCCTGGCCTAAATTCATGGGGCTCCTGGCTGTATGGAGGTTTCCATACGTGGGGTCCCAAAAATGGATGGTGTAGAATGGACAATCCTACTAGAATGGATGATTTAGGGGTACCCGAATTTTAGGAAATCTCCATATAGAGGTCACCTATAAGATAGTAATCATATAACGTTGTTGGAATGATAAAGCAGTGGGGACAGAGGTCACCTATTTCCAGACAAACCCAACTGGTATTGACAAATCCATACAAATCCCACAGCAAAGTTATTTAAAGAATGCATAGGGACTTTTTAGAGGAAGATACCATTGATTTCCCCACGGAAAATCCTTGGCGTTCCGCTGGAAAAGGAACGCTCCGCTGGTCACGTCTCGGAGTCCGTATGGCTTGGCTGCAGGTCTTCGTTGATTCCGCCGTTTGTGTCCGAACTGGCGACGAAGTGGTGCAAGGCGCGGTTTTTTTTTTTATGTTTTGCATGTTTGGCCTGGAGGAGTCAACATTGGGCTGTGCCGCAAAGAGGAATGGCTCGTGGTTTTGAAGATCTTCCAAATTCTTCAATCATGTCTAATAATGTCTTTCTTTATGTCTAAATAAATCTAAATAATGTTTAGTGATGTCTAATAATGTCTAATGATCTTTGATATTCTTTGATTCGAAGTCTGTTGTTCACAACGGTGACCCAACGGGTATGACGGGGATGGCACCAAGATAGGAACATCACAAGAACGACGAAGAGTGTCCAAAGAAATATGGCTAGGGAAGTACAGTAGTTTGAATCTGAAATATGATGAAATATGATGAAATATGATGAAATATGATGAAATATGATGAAATATGATGAATATATGCAGTTTATTCCAAAAACTGTGAGTTTTTGCCGATGATCTGATGTGTGTTTTGCAAATCGGGGCGTCGGTTGCCAGGGTCGATCAACTTGAGGCATTTACAGAGCTTTTTTACTTCGCTGAAATAATTTTTGGGCGTTTGCACCCACTACTGTATTCTTCACATCATAGTGGTACAACCGCGGTTGTTTGAGCTCTTTGGGAAATCACCATGGATATTCACGGCCTGGTTGGATGTCGCTGATTCCTGGCCGCGTTTGGCGAAGGTTATTTGGATGATCTTCGTCAAACCACTGAAGAAATCAAAGGATTTTTCAAGGAGGCTGATATGGACGGCTCAGGCCTGAATCAGTCGTGCTGTGCTAGCCCCCCAGGATTCTAGTGGAAAATTCTGTGGATCCAAAATTAATTCTAGCTACCAAGATCCAAGAGGTCTTTGGGTGTTCACCTCTGGCCCGTTTGGTTATCTTTTCAGCGCCGCACCGAAAAGCGACGGCTTCCACTGAGCCAGGAACATTGAATTGGGATGAATTTCAACACCACATGCAAAACCCAGCCGTGAAGGCGCGATGGGTGCTTTCGAAACGAAGCTGCAACTAGTGCCCAAGGTGTTCAACGCTACTCCAGTGGGGTTGGTACAGGTTACCGCATGTTACAGCAACTGATATGGAAAGACTAGTTGAGATTGCAATGCTTTGCTTAGCACTTCCTGGATGACTCCCTTCTAATCCCCAACCAGGAGTGGCTGGGGGTAGGGATCCTTTGGGCACGGAAAATGGCGCCAAAGAGTTGTACTGGTACCACACTCCCCCCTGAAACCTACCTTTTTGACATATTCATAAGATGGTTGGGTCAAAAGGAGGTTACCTTACATACATGCTAAGGACATGTTATATATATATATATGTAATTATACATATATATATATATATTCCAATAGTGCAATAAGTATGCTATTGAGACTGATTGAACTTAACTTCAATGATAGCATTCTGGGAAGAATGCATTCAGAATGCATTCTCTGCATTCTGGGAAGAATGCATTCAGAATGCATTCTCTGCTAAAACCAAGAACCAAAACCAAGAACCAAGAACCAAGATTCCCCCAGGACTCCTGAGCAAATCTTGGTTCGAACCAAAACCAAGAACCAAGAACCAAGATTCCCCCAGGACTCCTGAGCAAATCTTGGTTCTTGGTTCTTGGTTTTGGTTCGAACCAAGATTTGCTCAGGAGTCCTGGGGGAATCTTGGTTCTTGGTTCTTGGTTTTGGTTCTTGGTTCTTCGTTTAAAATCTAAGATTCCCAAAAGACTAGATAAAGAATGCATTCTGAACGCATTCCTGCAACCAAGAACCAAGATTCCCCAAAGACTCCTGAGCAAATCTTGGTTCTTGGTTCTTGGTTTTAAATCTAAGATTCCCCAAAGACTCCTGAGCAAATCTTGGTTCTTGGCTCTTGGTTTTAAATCTACGATTCCCCAAAGACTCCTGAGCAAATCTTGGTTCTTGGTTTTAAATCTACGATTCCCCAAAGACTCCTGAGCAAATCTTAGATCTTAGATCTTAGATTAGGGAAAGAATGCATTCTGAATGCATTCCTTTGGAAATGCATCCATCTTGGGTTTCCCTTAAGCAGATGGGATTGATTCAACTACCACGGAAAAGTTTCAACTTTGGGTCTTTTCCCCAAGCCTGAAAAATAAATGAACACATTGTGTCAAAGCAATGTTGCATTTTCTTGAAGGAATGCCCCACCATGTTTAAGGAATGCATCACTCTTGTCAATGGAAAATTGCAAAAAAGTAATGCTACACTACAACTCTTTTGGAACTATTATTGTTTCCAGTGAATACTGCATAGACTAAGAGAGCTTTCTTATTGAAGTTATGCTGTGCCGTTTCAAGTCACTTTTCTTCAGAAGGGGCACTGTCAATCTCACAAAGGTAGCATTTGTGATGTTTTTGTTTAAGCAAAGACGGCTCACATTTGTTCATTTCAAGTATA
>Ga0126342_10015585_pt1:2500-13313 | contig 13313 bp, 12 predicted proteins | sample Cyp1metagenome_FD_92528 | JGI IMG/M metagenome (GOLD analysis project Ga0126342, IMG submission 92528) | Coral microbial communities from Lord Howe Island, Old Settlement Bay, Australia - Cyphastrea 1 metagenome | ecosystem: Host-associated > Invertebrates > Cnidaria > Coral ...
TTTTTCCAGAATTGAGGTCCCCTGCAACTCTTTTTGTCTTTTTGGTACGTGTGTGTTTTTATATGTTTTTTCGATGTTTGTTTGTTTTTTCTAATTTGGGGCCCGTAGGACCTGGAAAATTATATAGTTTTTCTGTGATTTTCTATGTTTTTTCAACGCGTTTGTTTCTTTGTGTTTTCCCTCCAACTCCAAGGCTTTATTCCTAAGCAAGACTTTAATATACTACTGTATATTTGTTCGAACACACATCCTGGACCTTAGGAAGAAAAGTTGCACATTTAGTGGGTAAGGATACATTAAGCTTTTTAAAGTCCGTTTCTCTAAAGCCGGTATGCGCTCATGTTCCAAAAGTAATAGAGCATACTGAATATGAAAAGTGTTGGTTTTAGCAAAAAGGTTTCCCACCAAGGCTACCTGTTTAAGCTACCTGTTTAAGATCAACAGTGCCGCTTTTAACGAAAAGTTACTGTCTCAAAGAAGGAGTGCTAACGCTACCTATTGAAAAGGATCGGTTCAAGGAAGGAATGCTGCGTGCTCTGAACAAAAGTGTTTGTTGATCAAGCCTGCTCCTGTCGATTGGAATTACCTCTTTAAATAGTCCTAAAATCTAGGACATCATGTCATATCATGTCATTTAAAGCAGTACTGCATCTATTTGATAATCCCCTGGCCTCTTGCATGTTTTGAGAATCACCCCCAAATCGAGACAGTAGATAAAGCCATCAAGACAATGATGAGGTCAAGGCGTACCATAAATTCCCAAAAATAGGACCTGCAAAAAGATGATTTTAACAGTAAAAAATAGTGAACAGTAGGACCATCGCCTTACGCAGCTGATAGCGTTTAAAGAAAAGGTATTGTATTTATAATGTGTCAAATGTGCGAAAACAACCAGAAACCGTCGCCATTTTATAATGAGCCACTTCCAGCTACAGTGCAGCATTGCTTTTGATGTTCCTTATGTGCAGATGTGCGCTTGGCGTTTGGCGCGTCATACTTTGAACAGCAACATACTCTGTCGTGCAGCAAAGAGAATGTTGGACTTTGCAATCAATTTTTGGCATGTTGTATAAGTCACCGGTGGCATCCACATCACATAGTTCTGCATGGTTGACGTTCTAGCACTTGCAACACAAGAAACTGTATCAACCACAACATTTTAGGAGTCTTGTTCTTTCATAAAGGGTTCAAGTAAGATAAGACTAGGTTACCACCTTCCCAGCCTCATAAAGTGCATAAAACATTGTAAAGCACAGCATGTGTTTTCCCAAAATCACGGCCCCACAGGTCTTTGGAAAAAGGGAACGCCCGCATGAAAAATCCAAGTACAGGCAGCATTTTTGTTGATGCTTGAATGCAGGATCAATCCACCAGGCCGAGAGTGATTGCTCCAGGTCCAATATGTTTTGATGCACAAGCATACAAGTGGATCAACCGGAAAACACTGGGTCAGATGTCAGAAGCTATTAATCAGGTATTTTGGTCGCATTGTGAAAAATATTAGCAGGGCTGGTGTTGTCGGCCCTTACTCTTTTGTCTCTATTTTCTCTTTGAATGTGTCTCATGGAGACTCATTGGAACCAAAGGGCATATGGAAGCCTTGACAGGCCGCAGTGAAAATCAGAATGTCAGAAGTAGCAGCAGAAGAAGCGACTCCTGTGAAAGTATGATATGGCTAAGGCTACTTGTATCTATTGACAATCACCCCTCAGTTCGACGAAAACTTTGCTTCTCTTTCATACTTTTTGAATCTTTTCGAAATGTTTGGAAAATCGTTTCGTGGTTTGGTTGCTTCTGTGGATTGGTTTCTGGAGGTGGGCAGTACTGTAATAGATTTGTGAGCTTGATGATTCTTTCTTGCGTGGAGCCAATATGATTTTGACCAGACGGCGCCAAAGACATGACAGGGGAGCAAAGGCCGAAGCAGCAGCTGATTCTTTTGTAAACACATTCTGCAAACCATGTTCTTAAGCATTTTTGAACCATGAATTGGAGACTATCAACGGGCATGCGGGTTGATTCTCAGGCAGTATGTGCATACTAGAGATGGATGGATGGACGGATGGTGGATGCATAGATTGGGTTAGGGTAGATTAGATTGGATTAGGTAGATAGGTAGATATATAGGTAGATTGGTAGATAGGTAATTATAGATAGCTAGACAGAAAGACAGACAGAGACAGACAGAGAAAGAGACAGAGACAGAGACAGATGGAGACAGACAGAGACACACAGAGAGACAGAGATGGATAGGATAGGATAGGGTTTGTTATATTACATAGATTAGAAAGATTGGATAGATTAGATAGATTAGATCTTACATAAAGTATATAAATTAGATAGGTTAGATAGATTAGATTGATTAGATTGATTGGATTGATTAGGCTCATTAGACTGATTAGATGGACTGGATAGATTGGATAGATTAGATAGCGTAGATAGACTAGATTAGATAGACTAGATAGATTAGATAGACTAGATAGACTAGATAGATAAGATAGATTAGATAGGTAGGATAGATCGGATAGACCGGATAGATAGATAAGATAGATAGGATACAAAGGATAGATAAGAGAGATAGGATAGGACAGGATAGATTAGATAGATAGATAGATCGATCAATAGATAGATCGATAGATAGAGAGATAGAGATAGATAGATTAGATAGATTAGATAGATAGATAGATTAGATAGATTAGATAGATAGATAGATAGATAGAGATAGATAGAGATAGATAGAGATAGATAGAGATAGATAGAGATAGATAGAGATAGAGAGAGATAGAGAGAGATAGATAGAGATAGAGAGAGATAGATAGATAGATAGAGATAGAGAGAGATGGATAGATAGATAGATAGATAGGATACAAAGGATAGATAAGAGAGATAGATATAGATAGATCGATCGATCGGTCGATAGATCGATAGATAGATAGATAGATAGACGATAGACAGATAGATAGATAGATAGAGACAGGTAGATCGATAGATAGATAGATCGATAGATATAGAGATAGATAGATATATAATGATATATATAGATAGATAGATAGATAGATAGAAAGTTCGAGACTCATGCACCTGCACCCAGCGCATTGTTTTTAGTATATTGGTAGTACATTTGAATACATCAGAACATACTAATCTCACATAACCTCACTGTTTCGCTGGTTTCAGATAGTTTCGGCTTGCTGTGAGCAAAAACTTGAGGTCATTGGAGACATTCGCCGTAGTGGCCATGCTGTGGTTCTAACCAGTCACTCGATGGAGGACTGTAGTCTGTTCAAAATGGTTGATGGATTTGGTGCCTCCTTCGACATGCAGCATTCCAAAGCTTCCCCTCGAACATGATGCTTTGGATCTTTGCGCAACAGTACTTTCAATCATACCAGCATCGCTGCCTTCCATGCAAGAGGAGTGTGAAGTTCTCTGCACAAGGCTGACAATCATGGCGACCTGGCCAACACTTGAGCAGGATCTTGTGATGGGTTCGTGTTTTGATTTCTTTTTGTGTGTGTATGAGGGTGGCCATATCTGGACTGGGGACTTCAAGTTTCAATTGAAAAGCAACATATCATGTGGGTCCTCTGTTGAGGAAGATATCTACATACTTGATGTTTTGTGTCTGATTTCCAGGCCTGGCCAAGTTGCACGGTTTGCATCTGCCAAGCATGTTCACCTTGTTGCTTTCAACAGGACGTCTAGGAGTCCAGGGGGCTCTCTAAGCATCGTAGGTCAGAGTGTCCCAACCTTTCCGCAAGCGTTGGCAATTTTGGGTCCATCAGAGGCTTGCTACGAGGTCTTGACCACACTTAAATGCAGTATAATTAATTGCTCATTTTCATTGCTGGCCCTTTCTGACCTCGACCACTGTTTTTGTTTGTTTGTTCGTTCATTCGTTTGTTTGTTTATTCGTTCATTCGTTGTTTGTTTGTTCGTTCATTTGTTTAGTTTTGTTTAGTTTTGTTTCTTTTGTTTCTTTTGTTTCGTTTGTTTCTTTTGTTTCTTTCGATTTCTTTTGTTTCTTTTGTTTCTTTTGTTTTTTTTTGTTTTGGTTTGTTTTGGATTGTTTTTGTTTGTTTTGGTGTGTTTTTGTTTGTGTGTTTGTTTGATTTGATTTGATTTGCTTTGATTGATTGATTGATTTAATTGATTGATTGATTGATTTAATTGATTGATTGATTGATTTGATTGATTGATTGATTGATTGTTTGTTTGTTTGTTTGTGTGTGTGTCTTTCTGAAGGGGTGTAATTTTCACGATTGCTATATAGTGCTATCGCAGCAGTTGGAGCACTTTTCAAATTTGATCACTGAATGGCCACAGTGCCATTTCAAGCCACAACAAGCACACGGGTCAAGCAAAGCTGTGTATTGGCGGGGTTGGATAGGAGCCTGTCAGATTAGCTTCAAGAAAGTCTAATCAGAACGCCTGCCAGAAAGTCTACGTGTATAGATGAAATGCATGATTGAAAGATATGCTTCTGGCAGAATCTGTTAGAAGGACAACTACATCACTTGCTCATTGGCTCAATTCCTCAGTGCAAGAGCAGGTCCATGGACAATTCAGATGCCTGGGAAGCCCGATTGAGTTGAAGGAGCGCTTTTGCACGGAGACCACACCAAATTGTTTCCAGCATTTTGCATCGGATTATTGCAAGCAAGCTTTGCCTCCTTGCATATCTTTGTGCCCTCGACTTGACTCGGCGCCGTTCTGGAGGCCAGATACGGTGCAGGATACAGCCTTTCTGTCGGAATCACAGGAAGGCTGCTGAAGTACTTTGAATCAAGTCATGGGAGTTTGTCACGAGTCACAAGCGCAGCAGTTTGCATCACACGTCTGAGATCTGGTAGTTTGCCTGCCATGGCGGCGCATCTTAAACTTCATTCAAGTGAATAATGTGTACCGCAGTGTCAATTTCAATGGGCAAGGGCTGTTCCAAAATTGAAGACAAGCTGTCAGAAGCCCGTTTGTTTTCACACATCTCCATCAGTTCTTGCTTTCCAATGTCGGTTGAATCTTTTTGCATTATGGTTCGTTCATGCTGATTCATGCTCACTTGGTCATTTTCGGATTTTCCCATGAATGTGCTGTGGGATAGACATCAAATTGATGCATTCCCCCCTTCATCCGACAGAATCCCTTAAGCAACAAAAGCCTTAAATGGCTGCATTGTTGTCGACTGATGTAAGCAACATGCACTCGGAATGATTGAGGTTAAGAGCCTTCCTGGGCAGGAGACCGGCAAAGTCTCTAGATGATGGAGAGATATCAAGAGCAAAAGTGGATTAGCATGATCCATGCTATACTAGAAGAGGAACAAAAGAACACGTTGAATCACGTTGAATGACCTCTCACTAAGTTTGGCGGTTTGTTCTCTTCATACAGATTTCCTTGTTCTATCTGACAGATTTCCTGGTTCTACCTGCTGCCCGTAGTTGAACACAATCGAGTAAGAATAATTGAGATGAAATGGGCTCGTCGTCCGCAGTCTGACCTGTTGCATTCGATTCAAGCCAGAAAGTTTGCATGTGTCACTCTAACTTACTTAATCTAATGTTCAGATCACGCTGCTTGAGACTTATCTGGTGGGTTTACACATGTTTACATTGTTGTCCGGTTGTCGGGTTTGGACAGGACGCCCTCGGCACAAGCACTGAGGACAACCTGGTCACTCGCACAGACTGGCTTAAGGGGGCTCCGTGGAGGAAGTAGGAGCAGGAAAGGGCCCCCTTAAGAGGCAATGTTGCGATTTTCTGTTTGGGTTTAGTTCCAAGCTCGGGGATGAAGACCTATGGAGCCGACACCATCGGGTTTTGTAGTCGCATGTTGTCGCTCGCTCTTTGCACGCAGGCCTCAACTGCGCATTTGATGTTGCTGCTGCAAGTTCTAACGTGTTCACATTTATGGTACACCAGAAGAATGGCTACACTTGGACGCCGATGGACACCGGCTACTCAGGCTCAGATTCGTAGCTTTGTGAGGAAGCAGGCGGGAATCCAGGCAAAAAGTCTTGGATAGGAAATGTCCCAGCATGGCACATTGAAACATTAGTTGCTGAATTATATAGTTTCCATTAGTTTCCTATGTTCGCACATGTTCGCACCCTCTGGCTCATTCTGGCTCATGTTCTTTCATTATGTTTCATTCCTGTCTTAATGTGTCATTCCTGTCTTAATGATTCCGGGCTACCATCGGAGACGAAGGTAAGACCACACTCATCAAGCCATGCAGCACCCAAGTCACAAACAAAAACGTCAGAGGGAATGTCAACGTACTGTATGTTAACGAGACCAGGAGTGATGCAAGACGTACAACTGCAGCGAAGCAGCACGCCGTACCCTACTCCTCACCTCATCTTACCTTCCTGGTAAGGCTTTGCATGAATCAGATTGATTGTTGCAGAGGCCGTCTTGGAAATCCACGGAAATCTTCGCAAGGTGGCTGAAAGATCTGAAGGGCCCATATCAACAAGCCAAAGGCACCAAATGGCAGAGTACATACACACACACACAGCAGCAAAGATCATGGCAGCAGCAGCAAAACCATTTTTTAAGGAAGTTGTAAAGGGATAAAGCCAAGTTCGGCGCGCAGAAGTGAAGTCCACAGAAGGGGTTGCGGAAGAGTAGGTTAGGAATCCGATCGCGGAAATGCCGCAGAAGACGAAGTCATGAACAGTATGGCAGCTCATTTGCTTCTTTTCGCAGTAGCTGAGCGGAAGAGACATACATTCACCCACCATTTGTGGAAACTAACGCAGACAGACAGACAGACAGACAGATAGACAGACAGACACATAGACAGCTAGACTGATACATAGGCAGATAGATAGATAGACAGGTAGAAAGATAGATGGATAGATAGATATATAGGTAGATAGATGGATAGGTAGATAGGTATACGGATAGATTGATAGATAGATGGATAGATAGATAGATCGAGAGATAGAAAGAATGATGATTAGATAGAAAAATGGATAGAAGGGTAGATGGGCAGATAGACAGATGGACAGATGGATAGATGATAGATATTTAGTTAGATAGATTGATAGATGGATGAAAAAAGACATGGATAGATAGGAAGATGGGCAACCCGACAATCCAAGAATTTGTCGATCCATGAGTGGGTTCGCTCTGCCATCCGTGATTCACAACAACCAAGCTCTCCCACGGGTTTCCTATTTTTAAAACCTCCGCCATGGCCTTGTGCGGTACTACTCGTATTATTGGGTAACATTTTTGGCTACGGCCTTGGACAGTAAGAACCTGTAGCACCAGAGTGGCTTATCACACAAGCTAGCCTACGCTACCTGGATGCCATTTTTAGCAGATAGAAAGAAATAGTTCACTGGTTCGGAGGAGAAAAGAAACGAGTTTCTACTTGGCTGGGGTGCGTGTGGCTTCGGCTGCTCTAGTCTATGTCGGCTCTGCTGCTTGGAGTGTGCACTGCTGCTATTTAAGAGATTTTAGCCGTTTGGGGTGGTCACCCCCATTCAACTCTCCCCCATGTCCGCCCTCAAGCGGCTTGATTGTAGTTTGACTTTCCTCTGTGAGGGATGTTTGCCTCATGTGTGTTTGTATTGTGTGTGCGTGTGTGTTTTTATTTGTTTTTCTTTGTGTGTGTGTGTCTGCGCGTGCATGCCGCGGTCATGGCATACTGTCCTGGCATGGGTGTGTTGTGTACTTTTTGATGTTTTTTCTAGCTGGTTCAGTTCTTGCACAGCATCGTTTTCTATTTTGTATGTCAAGCCGGAATATCGACGAGTCGACGGGTGCGTTTTTCTGTCAAAGGCGGTGTGTGATGTATGTCATGTCTGACATGCCTTAAATAAAGATAATAAAGCGGATTGTGTATTTGGCCGATTGGCTTGATGTGTTGGGTTTGGTTTTTGTACATTAGCTTTGTTGCACGTGTCCAAGCAAACTTGCCAGTTTGCTTGAGGGTGGTCCTTTGTTTTCTGTCGTGGGCAAGGGCTTGCATGTCAAGTAAGTTTGAACCCTGGTTGGGCAAGTAGTTTTGTCATAGGTTGGTTTTACATCCAGCTACCCCCCCAAACGCAGAAACGATGCTTCCGCCCAAGTCATTCTTCCTTACAGTAATATGGCAAAGAGTTTTGGCGCATGCTGCGACAAACATGGTAGCAGGCCTATGCCGGTTCTAGCAAGATCTGACAAACCTATTCTGAGCACTTGTGCGACAAGGGATTGCAAGGGTCATTGAAATATATTGAAGTTATAATGATATATTTATATACATATATATATATGAACCTAAATTTGGCCATGAGCCTGGAAAAGCAAGGTGCGATGCGCTTATTTGGCCGAAGTCAGCGTGGGCCTGTTGGGCCTCAGTTGGGAAGGGGGTCAGAAAATGGTTGGTCAAAGAGACCTTGGAGACGCAGGAAACGCAAGAAAGACGAGGTAAGACTTTAAGAAGCCTCAGAACTGTGAACTATTGGTGGGGAATACGCGCAATGCTTTGGAAGGGTCACCAAGCATTGCGCACGTTTGTTCTTTGTTGTTCTCTTGCGGGGTGTCGGCCTAGGACACTGTCAATGACTGCACACGAAAACGGTTTGCACCTTGCATGAGTGGTCCTGCATAGTTTAAATTCTGACACACCCATTGGCAAGAATTGCGAGGGCATGCTGAGGCCAAATATTGCTTACAATGGCAGTTTCAACTTGCTTAGTCGCTTCTTCACACTTGCCTTTTGCTCATTACTTCCTATTCCTTGTCTGAATGCAACGGAGCCTTCCTATACGCCTTCTCATCCTCCTTGACTTTTCAAATCAGGAAAGCCCCAATCCTTTTGATGCATTTGCTGCCAGGGTAATATAGGCACATCCCAAATTCACAGCACAGCTCTGACCCATCATTCCGGTGAAATTTGGATTGGCATTGGCATTCTCCCGTTCAAGATCACCGAAATCCAAACTATCTTTTCTTGAATCTGCGGAGGCTGAGATATCGGCTTCGTTCAAAGAGCGATGAGGACACGGAAGCACCATGCAGAAAGACTGGGCGCCACATTGTGCTTATTCATGCGTGTTCCTGGACACTGATACTCCATGAGGGGAAATAGTTCACGTGCATGTCAGAGTATGTCAGAGTATTATTTTGATCCTCCATTCTGCGTTTGATGGGTTGAAACAGGGTTGCAAGTTCATGCAAGCCCCATCCAACGGCACAGGCTGCGGTAGGACAAAGTGCAAATACAACGTCATTTGGTTGACAACTTTCTGTACTGTTTCTTGCGGTTTTTGGTATCTTCGAGACTCTGCAAAGCTGAATGATGCACAAAGTTGCAGGAGCTGCCATTGGCAGATGTCTTTCGCAGCTTTGAAGAGGCCTCGAAAGGTCGACTTGAAGGCTACCTTGACTGCCTTTGCTTTTCTGGAACACTTGACCCATTGACTTACAGAGACAGGTGCACCGCATATGCCTGAATTCCTTTAAATTTGAATATATGTGCATTATATTTTCCATATGTCAACCTCACAATGTTGCTTTTCGGTGATACTCGGTGATTAATTTGAGTCTGAGCGGGGTGCACTCGACAAAGCAGCCTGCCGTTGGTTGCTCTGCCAGGTTGCATTTCAGACTACTCCATTTCACAGACGTCCCTTGAAGAGGCAGGCAGCTGAATGTTGCCTACTGAAAAAGTCAGCGCGATATGGTAAAAGCGGCAAGCTCGCCTCTTCTACATGATTGGACATTTCCTCTTCACAGAGAGAGAGAGAGAGAGGCCAGAGCAGACAAACAGTATGCAGAAGATTGCGCAAAAACAATGATAGCACATAGAGTGACAAAGCAGTTGAAGTTTTTTCCCGGCGATCGGTCCATGTGCGGAAGTGCTGCTGAGGTTTTCCTCCACTTTTCGCGAGAAGCCGGTGTGGTGGAGGCCTGAAAGCGATGCTGTCAGACGAGGTTGTTTTAGTTCATGTATAAAGTTTGCCTTGGGATTGTGCTTCTGTTCTGCAAACTGTTCAATCAGCTATGAGGTCCGTCAAGTTGCAGGCATAGGCTTTCCAGCTTTTCCACCCAGTGTTTGAGGTTTTTCCGTGAAGGGATTACGATTGCCTTTTGGATGGACGTCTGACTGATCATTGTCCTTTTGGCCACTCAAATAGAATGGTTGGAGGATTTGGGATTGATGAGCCATGTGCCTGTCCTTTGCGCATTTTGACGAACGAATGACCGAAAAGCCCAAGGCTTGCGTTGAGACATTCTATCTCAGAGCACCCACATGAATGAACCCATGCTGGCGCTGAAGTTTGTGAGGATCCAGAGATAGCTCTTGAGGATGTTGAAGACACCTCTCCTCCAAACAAGGAGGGAGCATTCGGAAATAGAGCAAAGCAATACCAGGTTCTGTTTTGGAACCATTGGCCATTGGGTGAATTCGTGTTCCCACTCAAATCTTGTACTGTTGTGCAGAGGAGACGCCAGTCTATGCTTCAGATCTGTTCGGCGGGCCTGGGTGCGATGAGGCTGTTTAGCTCAGGGTTACCAAAGTCCATGTTTTTGCTTCGTTTTTGCATGAAGCAGTGGAAATGTTGCGTTGATACTATGTCGACGGAATCCCAAATCTGACTGCAGGAGCCTGCTGTAAAGGAAAGAGATGAGGAGGAGAATGCCAACATTGCATGTGACATTCAAGCAACGGAAGACACTTTATTTCGGTCAGCGTCAATGTCATCAAGTCCCAAGTAAATAGCAGTTGCTATTTGAACACAGAGTCACACCTCACAAGCCTAGACTGCTCAATTTGTTCAGGAGCCACAAGTGTATGCTTCAGATCTTCTGGATGA
>Ga0126342_10015586_pt1 | contig 13313 bp, 15 predicted proteins | sample Cyp1metagenome_FD_92528 | JGI IMG/M metagenome (GOLD analysis project Ga0126342, IMG submission 92528) | Coral microbial communities from Lord Howe Island, Old Settlement Bay, Australia - Cyphastrea 1 metagenome | ecosystem: Host-associated > Invertebrates > Cnidaria > Coral ...
GGGGTTCGGACCACTTTTGGAGGTTCAGATGTCGCTTCGCGTGGCAGGCGCAAGGGATTGTGCACCTTGTCAAAAGTGAGCAAAACGTGAGGGTTTTGTAGCATTTTCAACTACAACCACCACAATGGTACGGTGAAACCACGACAAGCATATGCACAAGTGGTACCACAACAGCATGTGTATATAATACAATAACAAGATGATTATTAATAAAATGTTAACTTTCTGTCCTCTCCAACCACCACTACATCACACTACACTCCAACACACTACACTACACAACAACTACAACTACAACTACACCTTCACTACATTCCACTACTACGCTACACTCCACTACACTACACTGCACTCCTCAATTACACTACACTACATTACATTGCACTGCACTACACTCCACTACACTACATTACACTACACTACTCCCACTACACTTCACTACATTACATTACACTACACTCAACTACACTACAACTACAACTACACTCCACTACACTCCACTACACTAAATAACACTACACTACATTACATTACACTACACTACACTACATTCCACTACACTACATTACACTGAATGACACTGCACCACAGATAGACAGGTAGACAGGTAGACAGGTAGACAGATAGACAGATAGACAGATGAAAGAGAGAGAGACAGAGAGAGAGAGAGAGAGAGAGAGAGAGATAGATAGATAGATAGATAGACAGACAGACAGATAGATAGATAGATAGATAATTAGGTAGATAGATATGTAATTAAATGAAAGAGAGAGATAGATCGATAGATAGATAGATGCATAGATAGATAGGTAGGTAGGTAGATAGTCAGAGAAAGAGAGAGAAAGAGAGGAGACCTCAAGCACCTTTCGGTCCATCAGTGGCTTCGCTCTGTCATCCCGGATTCACAACAACCAACCTCTCCTATAGGTTTCCTATTTTTGAAACTTCCGCCACCGCCTTGTGCGGTACTACTGGTATGTTATGATTATGTTTAATTTTACTTTGCTTCCTTGTCGAAGTTTTATGGATTCTTCCGCTGCCACAGCGGGCGTCCACAGCTGCTTCTCGCTGTTTCGTCTAAGATTTCCAGTGTCAGCTGCGAAGTCCAACGGGCATTTGTGGAGGTGCTTGACCTCTTCCCACCTCTCTGTGGTTCTCACAAGACATCAAAACACCGTTATTCCCAGTCCCAGAATTGGCTTAAATAATGCATGATTTTCCCCTTCAACCAAGTCATGGAATCACACAATGTCATACGCCCAATAATTTTCCACAATTTTCCAACAGAATTCAATGAGAGATATGAGAGGTTGACACACTCTGACAAGGGAAACCCAATGGATCCCAATGGCAAGCGGCAACATGCGGCAACCCGAGGCTTGCAGAATGTGGCCCGAGAGTTGCAACGGCGCCTGGAAGAGGAGTGCGCCAAGGCGCCACGCCTGTGGCATTTTGATGCAGCGTACAGTATGCAGTTGAAAATGCAATAGTATGCGGTTGAAAGTTGAAAACATGTTGCATTGGTTATCATATGTTATCATATGTTTTGATTATTTATCATGTGTTGGATAAAATTTGATTAGCGTCACGGAATTTGGCAAATTGTGGCAAGATCAGAAAGATGATAATGATGATGATCAATAATTAAATACGTTTCATACTGTATATATACGTATTACTTCTTGTGTGCGTGTGATATTCTTGACCATTTGTGACCAACATTTAGGACTTTCAATGTCGTTTTGATGCCTTGTTTTCTCAAAAAAGTTCAAGAGACCCGACAGACCTGAAAACTCCGCTCCCCATGGAGAGGCAAATGTTTTGCAAAAGACAATTTCCAATGCCATCAGCCGCCACCTTAGTAGCTGACTGTAGCTGATACCAAAGACTGATTCTGCACGCGGGGTGGCTTATTGTTGTGAGGCCAAAACGCAGCCAGCAACGGCTTCCAGGCGGAACTCACCTCGGGAGGTCAAATGAAATTCCTACAATGTCCGACAAGGAAATGCAGCTTGGCGTAGGATGCAGCAGGACGGCATCCAAGGCCAGCACTGCGGTAGCAGATGATACTGTAGCAACTGTTTTCACTTGCCTTAGCAGACTTAGATAGATTTAGCAGATGATGCCCGTCGTTACACAATGGCACGTCTATTTGCTGCCACCGCCCGGCTTTCCAATGCTGCATGGTGGTGGGCAGCTTACCTGTGACGGTAGCTCTACATGCTGTAGCCATTTGTAGTCATGTCTTCATGAGCACGTGTCTTCAATTGTGTTCTGCCATAGCGAGCAGATCGCCTCCCGGAATGATAGATTCTAGAACGGAGTTGTGAGATAGAAAGATATATACAAGGGCGCAGGATGTTATGTCAGATTGCAGGATATCGTAAATTACATTTTCCTTTGTTTGAAGCAGTGTATGTTTTATGTTTTTAGCATCCTTTAGCCTTGCAACAAGCTTTGCAGCTTCGAGATTTCACACAAGGGGCGCCTTCCTTGTGCCATGGCGGTGGTGGGTTGGAGGCTATGAACGCCGAAGATGACCTTCAGGCCGACGCCACATTCACTTTGATTTGGAGCTCCATTGCTCTTAAGTGGCATTGCTTTGTGTCAGGAAGCTCTGAGTCCTTTGATTGAAAGTCATGAAATACTATGAAAGAGAGAGAGAGAGATATACATTTATTTCTATAATATAATATAATTATAATATACTTTTATTTAATATAATATTATGTTTATGTTTATGTATATATATATGAATTACTTCCAACCGGATGTTTTGCAGCTGCAGCAGCCACTGCTGTTTCACGGCATCACCATCGCTCTTGAAGGTGAATATCCCCCCATAGATCTTGTCTTCTAGCGCTATTTGTTTGCCGTGTCACAAGCGAAATTCGAGTCCCAGGCAGAGATCGAAATCGCCCTCACTGCAGCTATGACAGACCCAAATCTATCGTCACTGCCTCAGCCGACAGACATGATCGACTGTCGACTGCAACCAGCTGGGCAGCATGATATAGCGGCCGTAGCGAGGCAGGGAGACTATTATGACCTTTGCGCCCGCTTGCCTTCACACTGCTGGGCTTATGAATTTATTTCGCCCAAACCAGGAGCTACTTGGCCGCATTCGAGAACTGTTGGTGGTGATCGGGTCCATTCTGAATCTCCTGTTTGAATTTGAGGTGCTACAAAATTGCTGCTTTATTCCAAAGATTGGCGCCGAGGCAGCACCTTAGCATGCCTCAGCATGCCTCAGCAACTTGGGAACGGGCTTCCAAATCTGTCAGGGTCAGGACAAATATCATCGGCAGTTTACGATGTATCGTGAGAGCCTCCAGTTCTCTTTGGACCAAGGTAGGCGTACGCTGTCTGCATGTGCAAAATTTGGATGGTGTATGTGAAGTGCCTGTTAACATCTGTTAACCATTTGTCCATCAACCTGAAGCAAAGGTGCTATGGGTTTGATTGGTCGCTGTGTTGCAAGCTTTGGTGCTGATGTGGTGCTGAGCATCGGCAGCAGCTGGGCATCACTGAGTGCCTGTTAGCACAGATGGCGGGCCATGAGCCGCTCACTCTCACTGATTTTTGTTTCCCCTACACTTTGGGTATGAAATGGTATGAAACCGAGGGCCAATATGAACGTGTGAAAAGGAGAGGGTTCAACATCTTGCAGAGGATTCAGAAGTATGACATATTCACAAGGGTGTTTTAAAATGCCTGTAGGGCTCCTAGTAAGGGATGTGCCTAGTCAACAACCAATATGGGGTGTCGTCTCGTGCACTTGCCTTTGGGAAGACTGTAACATGTCACATGTCCATGTGGCAACATACTCAGGCGGCGCCGGATTGCTGGAATGGTTGTTATCACCAAGGTTCAAAGCATCTTTGCCTGCAATAGAATTATCATGAATTGTCAATGTTCTTGTTCAGACTGTTCTGAGGTAAGGAAAGTGACAAATAGTGAGACGTCACCTTCCTATGAGAGGGATGTGAGTATATGTGAGTACGTGAGGTCATTTGCGTCGACTACTTTTACACGGTTTCAGATTCAGGCCATTCCACGGCAAGCTCTTTGGGCAACAGTGTGGCAGCACACTCTATTCCACTGATTTCCTTTGAGCGTTTCACATCTCCAGGACGTGGGATGGTAGGAAGAAGATGGAAGAAGTATCTGACCTTTTTGTTACCTTTTTGTAGAAAGCGGATGCAACTAGTAGCAGAAATGCGCACGGAGGTCAAGGCCTCTCTCGCACACATTGACGGCCCGCAGCGTCTCCAAAATTCGGCCTGAATTATTGAATTTGGCAGCGCAGCCTATGAGACATCGGGTGCCCTGAACCCATCCTCCTGAAAAGGATGCCAAAGGGTGAACCGTTGCGGTTCCAATATGTTCCAATAAGGCGTCCATGAAGTTTCCTACGAGTTTGCTTGGGTTTCTGCGGGGGTGCACGGTTTTCTACCGGTTTCCTTAGGTTTTGTGCGCGTTTCTGTGAGTTTCTCGCGTTTTTTTTTTTGTCAAGGTTTCCATTGGGTTTCCTGAAGGTTTTGTTGTTGGACTTTTTGTGGCTGGGTCTGTGCGATTCGGTTCTAGATGCGCATAGCTCTGTTTACATAATATAATCGTATCCGTATACAATTACTTGCCTGAACCTCTTCCCTGCCAGCCCTTAGGACTTGGCCACCAGGCCTAAAGTCAGGGCCTGATCCAACCTGCTATAGAGATCTACAGAGTGGATACCCCAGAAATAGATAGAAATAGCACGAAATAGCACCTCATAGCACCTCCAAAACAAGTCAAGTCAACCTCGTCAACCTCCATCGCAATATATCGCAATGTACAGGCGACGTGAATCCATGGGTCATTCCGCAGCTACACGATGCCGTGCGGAAGCTCCATGAGCCGTGGCTGACCTTTGTCACTTGCAGCAAATTTTGGCAGATTCCCGTTAGATCCAGAAAAAAATGAAAAACAGAACCGGATTTAACGTGGTTGTTGCTATGGATGTTCACCAGACCCATAATTCGCATTCATTTGCACCACACCGCTATGTAATTAAGCCTCACAGCCTCGCCATTCCATGCTGTTTGCTGGAGTGATGGTCCAATGGTGAGGTCAACCCAGATGATGTAACTTGGCAAACTTTGCATGCTAAGAAACGGGATGTATTTTACAGTGTGATAACGTGTGATACGTCATTTGCAAATATTTGAAATCTCTTCTCGTTTCTCTTGTTACTTGCTATGACTTGCTATGACTTGCTATGACTTGCTATGACTTGCAATGAGTTGCTGCTTCTGCTCAGAAGATTGGCGGCCAATTTGCATTGATTGAGGTGTTTGATGATAGAGACTGTGGCAGTGCTGTACTGCTGTGCTGCTGGCCCCAGTGGCTCAGCTGTGTCTCAGGGCTTGGAACCAGCAACTTGCGATGACAACTGTGCCACGAGGCAGTGGCAGTTTGAAGAAGGGCTGTGTATGGCTGGGTAACTACTGGTAACTGTGATGCTTGTGGGATGCTGCGGGCATGAGGCTAAAGCCGTCACAACTGCAGCGATACGCAGAGCATTTCTCGCTAGCTGGCTGTATATTTTTGATTGGGGAGAACTGTGGCGCACTCAGAAGACCTTGGACTTTGGTGTTTGATGACCGAACAAATTTAATTGATTCTTTTACTTGCTTCTTGTGCAAATTTTCCGTGTTTGTCGCTGTTCACTGGTATTCATTTGGCGTTGGAATCTCCCTGGTGCCTACTGTACGTGACAGATGGTACATGCAGTACTGGTATGTTTATTTGTTTTGCATAATGCGATATGATAATGATACTGCATATGATATTATATGGATTTATATTGTTTGAACATGTTTGAACTTCTGAACAGCATATGCATAATAATACTGTATACATCTGTATACTGTATAATCACTGTATAATATTGTTAATATTCATGTGGTATGTACGGGTTGGTCAGGGCTTTTGCGAATGCATCGACTTCCGAGGTCACCCGGAGCCTCAACTGGCGGCAGAGGCTTTGGGATGCGACCTGCCAGGCTACAGTGAAGAGGTGGGGAGCACAGCACTTGTCTCAGAATGATGATTTTCATCGGGTCTGTGAGGCATGAAAATTAAATTTGAGATCTACAATCAGAATAAATCATAATCAATCATATAACATATACATACATGATCCATGTGAATAAATATAATATATATCCATATACATACGCGAGGACACTGTGTGTATAATAAAAACGATATACAATATGGATCCTGGATGAGGATGATATGCTCTGACTCTGAGAGTATCATATATGATCGTCATTCTAGCGATATCTTGCGATGTCTTCCATCTTGCAATGCGCGTTGGAGGTTGATTGCCTGTCTCAGCCTTGTGCCCTGTGGAGCTTTGCCAAGTCACCAAAGAGTGAAATTCAGCAAGCAGAAAAAGGGCTGGGCTGTGATGCCAAGCTACATGCTGCGTTACATGCTGGCAAGGAAACAGATGAAACCTGAACCTCCATGAACCTCCAATGTGGGAGTGGGTATGGACCATTGAGATATATTGAGATTATCCCAATATATTATAATATATTCCCGTTACATCTCATGACGTTCAATGATGTTCCACCGTGTGCCATGATGCTGATGCTGCTTTGCAACTCATTTCAGGCCCCAGATTTGACAGGGAAGTCAGGGCAGCTCAGACCCTAGCTCTCCATTCTTGACGCTGTGGACTTGATCTGGTCCGCTTCAGAAACGGTAGCAGTGAACCAAAGCCAGTTTTGTGAAGCGATTGCGACAAACTACAACATACTATACACTCAATTCATCTTAATTCATTGCACAGGAACTCTGAAAGAAGACAATCGCCTCTTAGGTGTCAGGATGTGTCAGGTGAATCGTCATTCCATGTCATTCCCTAAAGTGGGGAGCGCAATGGCTCACTAGTCCAATTCCGCACATAATCTGCGTCCAGTCACTTCCTGCTCTGCTGGTTTGTCAAGTCTACATGTCATATAACCTTTTCAGCTGTGCTCAGTGGCTTTGTGCGTCCCTGAAGCAAACTGAAGTACTTCTGCCCCATGTTCCCCCCATGTTCTCCCCAAGGTTATCCTGGTTTGGCTGAGGCGTCGGAATCGTGATGGAGTAGCAGAGAAGGCAGAGAGTTGAGCTCCCGGGGAACTGGCAGGGCCCACTGCACAGCATGGCTGATGGATCGGATGCTGTAGCCCAGCGCTAGTGGTCTTGTGGTTGACTCGGAAAGTGTACAAAATGTATCAAAATGTGATCATGGCGTCTTCACTTGCGGCCAGCACAGTTGGACAACATGGGCAGAGTGACCCCAAAAATCAGACATATTTTGTCAGTTCTTGTCATATCTGATCTCTTGTACAATTGTCCTTGTTACATTACTGTTGCATTATGATATGAAATTGTGTGTCGATCAACTTGCGCCAAAACATGGCCTCTTTGCGACAGGGCGCTGCGCACCTGGACGAAATATTGGAAAAGAAAGATGAAAAGATTGACAAGGACGACACGAATGAGATGCGGCCAAGGCTGGTGACCTGCTAAGTTACTAGGAGGGTACAGCAAAAGCTTATGAAATCTTAGCTTCCTAACCTTGGTGATCTGAGCGAGTATATTTCCTAAGTAGCTGACGCCTGGATAGCTTCGAAAATTTATGACAACTTCCTAATGATCATTTGCTGTTATTGCCTCTGAACTCTGAGAGGCGTCGAGCGAAGTCGGTGCCTTAGCTCCTTGCACCTGGAGTGACGGTAAACTGCAGACGTCATGCAGTGCTGGGGAATGCTGGGGGTAGTTTAAGATCACTGCAGATCGGGTTTCTGGACTATTTGGCTCAGTTTTGTAGCAGGAGAACTGAACCTATGGATTTTAGGTTGAACGCCTCAGCAATGGGAAGTGGCGCAAGTAGTAGTATTGGCATGTTGAACTCGCAAAGCCATACTCTGAAGAAGAGCGTTCATCAGCAGAAGGGCAAGTCGTCAGCATCACAGTATCAAGTGTCAGACACCACACGACCACTGGGACATTACTGGCTTCAATTCAAGAGACCAAAGAGGAGGATGATACTCAGTGTCGCAATCCCTGCCTGCAGAACAATTTCATAAACACTGGCCTTGAGTGGCTCTTGCTTTTGCATGTTTTGCCGCCACCCGCTGGCTTTCAAGAATTTCACATACGACCTGGCTGCTGGCGTTTGTTTTTGCTTTATATTTTCCAAGGCCGCAGAAGCAATATCCAAAGTGTGGCCTGTGTTTGAATGCACTTCACTACTTGGCATGTTCCAAGTTACAGCCAAACACAGGCAAAGTGCTGGCCTTTTTTTGCTTGCAATTTTCCTCCAAGGCCGGACAATAGTCCAAAGATGTCCAAAGTGTTTGTTACCCGACTCCACTTGCTCGGATGGAACACTGCCAATGTTATCCAATGTTTGCCACAAGTCTTGCACGGGCTGAAGTGCCAGCATGTAACAGCCTGCAAAATGCCATTGCAAGGGCCATGGCTTCAGTCCAAGATCACTCTTGTAGCAAAAAAAGACTGGGCTGCTTCTGTCAGTGAGTTCTTGACCATAGGCAGCTTCCTAAGATTTCCCAAGCAAGTAAGACATTGGTAGAGCTAGAGGAAGGGGCATTTCCCTTTGAGGGTGCATGGACGACTGAGATTCGCAAAATCGAAGGGAAACAAGAGTCCAGGTTGCTCCACGCCCCACACATGCTCTGACACTTGTGGGCGTTCTTGGCTTTTTCATGCTTTTGACATTTTTTGAATATGGCCAATACGAGGCTTGGTCTTGAGCCCTTGCCTGAAGAGGGTGAGGCAGAGGACGGCGAGGCGCAGCCTTGAGGTCACTATTTGTGAAGGGCATCTCTTGATGAAATCTCATGCGACTCATGTGACATGACTGCAGCTGCACCCCCTTCGCCTGCCTCCAAAGATGAGTCAGAATCGGTGACTCGCCTTTCTGACGCAAGATGGATGGAACAGAACATTGCAGTATCTTGCAGTCATTGCAGGATCCAGTTCCTAGGCACTGGAAGGGGGGAATGCGGTTTCCAGCCGAAGTGCAGGTTTGATAGTTTGAAGGCCTTTATACGCCTTTCAGAGGTTAGAGAGAGAGGGAGAGAGAGGGAGATGCAAAGTCTGATGCCCAACATCATATTTATGCACAACAAGATAAGATTCCCAGCTTATTTTTGAACGAGGAAAACTATCCTGTTCTCAATGCCTCTCCTTACCAATCTAAACTCCCGGATCCAATGGACTTTTATACTGCAGCTTGCTTTTGGTTCGAACTGCCCTTTCATCTGGAAAAGGTGTTGGGAAACTACAGACTATTGAGATACACAGTGCTCACGATCCATGGGTACATGTATTCTGCATAAAATATCATATAAAAGATATTAAAATATAAGATCATAGGAGAATATATCATCCACTTACTGTAGATTTACTTAGTATAATGAGATAGTGAAGCAACTGGACTGGGACAGTGACGCTAATGAAAGGCGTGCCGGTAGCAGAGTTCTTGAAACTGGGCATTCCAGGTGTTGGACCCATGAGCAAGCATTTGAGCGTGAATATACAGTAGATGAAAACAAGTAAATCAGAGTTGAAATACATTGAAATGAAAAGGTATATGAATGGCTGTATACGGTATACGGAATATGTTGGAAATCCTATTTGAATATGTGTTTGGCGTTTTTGTGCATGCCCTTCGGCCTGGCATGGACACTCTGGGATCGCTGACCATTTGTTCACTGCGATCGGTGGCTACTGTGTCATGCTGTGCAGCTGTGGGTGTTTACGCTCGCCGTCAAGGTGTGGCGGTGGAGAGGGGGGAAGGCTAGATCATGACATGTTTGCTTGGTGGCAATGAGGATTTAACTTGTGCTGCATGTTGCTGTCTATCTAACGACGCTGTGTTGCTGGACATGGTCTCAACCCTTTAGTCAGAAACTCCTTGTATTGTTCATTGTTCCCAACCATAAACAAACCCGGCCAATTGGCTAAGTCTAACCCAGTTTCCCGCGCCAGGCATTTTAGATGACTCTGCTGAGAAATTTTTGGACAAGCTTCTTGGCAGCCGTTAGGCCAATGGGCTGGTTGTCCTGAGGGGATTCAAGCAGCCGCAGCAGTTTGAACCCACCTCACCTCAGTTCAGAACAAGCAAATGCTGAAATGCATCCTGAAGGACTCTATGCAGCTTATATCAGCTATATAAAGTATACAGTAGTGACTCAGTAGTATACACCTTTTGCTTTGAAGTGGTTTTCAAGCTCTCCTGAATTTCAGCATTCTTCATGAAAGATCAACATTCAGAATTCGTCCAAGCCAGTCTAAGCTGTTTAAGCCTTCATCACTCGTCAAGTGCTCTGAGGCTCGTTTCTTCAGTGTGTTTGCCGTGCTTGATTCTGGGCAAGGCGGCGTGAGACTGTAGAAACATGTAGAAACGAGGGTGCCACTGTGTGCCAGGTTCCCAAGCCAAAGGATCCGAAGGAAAAAGATGAAAAAACATTGAAAAAAAGCATCAAAAGGCTGAGGCCAACTTGCTCAAACATCTCCAGCCAAACTGAAACTTGTTCCGACATGTGTCAATATGTTCCAACCATGCTCTGTAATTTACAATTCACATGCGACCAGAGATGGATGGGGAGCAGCTTTGTCGCGCAGGTTCCACCACTTGTCACCCTGCACGACCTGCTGGCAATCTGGCCCCTAACACTGGGTTGCCTTTGTACAGTGATGCATCTTAGCTGCAAGCCGGCCACTTCCACAACGCTGCCAATGCAATGGGATTTCCCCAGCCTAGCCCCATGAGTTCCTCATGAGTTTCGCTTCAGGATGCTTCAGGTAAGGAAGGTCGTGTGAGGCTTCAACATGCTTCAACGCAGTTAGGAATGTTTAGGATGGGATATGATGGGATCGCTCTTGTCAGCTATGTGCGTCCCGCACATCATTCGTAGATGAATTTCCTTACCTCCCAGCTGCCAGCGGAAGCTGAAGGTTTGGTCTTGCCGCTGGCGCCATTGTGGCATGGTGGTTGAATCTGCGTGGCTCGGACAGTCGTCGTATTCGTTTGAAATTGAATGGGAAGGAAGGCGACTTTAGAGACTTTAGTGAATAGATTGAAGGAATACGACCCTCATCTCCTACAGAAATACAATTAAAGTAATTTAAAGTACATTAATACAGGCAAACCCCCTAGTTTGTCCACGCCTACGTCGACGACGTCCCCGAAGATCAAAAAGCACTGGGTTTGTGGGAGAAAATGCACATGTCCGTGATCTTTGCTTTCATCTTGCAACGCGCGGCTTAGGCTACCTGTGCGTTGAATGTTACATCTACATCATCATCATCATCATCATCATCATCATCATCATCATCATCATCATCATCAACCCTAAAGTAAAGCTGAGGGCTCGTTACCCACCCTGGAGAGCCCGAAGCTGTCCGAGCGATCAGCGAGCGACCAAGAAGCGCGTCACGCATAGGCCCAGGTGAAGCTGGGCCGCTTCCAGCCTTGCCACGGCAGTGCCACAAATAGCCATACCTGATGCAGGCAGTACAAAGGTAAAGACCCTAAACCCAAGGGTTTTGCTCACGCGTCCTGGCCCCTCCCGGGGGCTTGGCAATCTCAAGGGCTCAAGCAGGCCCTGCCCACACAAGGCCTTCAAGCAGGCCCCCGCCAGATGATTTGCCCCCAAAAGGTGTCCTGCCCCCAGAAGGTGTCAGAAAGAAGGTGCTTGGACCAAGAGTCAAAGGGTTCAAGGATTCAAGGCTCTAAGGGTTCAAGGGTTCAAGGGTTCAAGCTTTCAAGGGTTCAAGGATTCAAGGGTTCAAGGGTTCAAAAAGCTATATATTGGGAAGCTTCAGGGCAGCCCCAAAAAGGCCCAGGGTCAGGATTTGGCGCTGATCCCTGTAAAACGAGCATTTTTTAGTATTGAAATCAGCTCCGTTTTGGCGCCTGGAAATTTTGTTTTTTTTATGCCTACCAGACCGGGTTCAAGGGTCCAAGGTTCCAAGGCTCTAAGGGTCCGAGGGCTCAAGGATCCAAGGGTCCAAGGGTTCCAGGGTGCAAGGGTTCAAGGGCTTGAAGGGCTCAAAAAGCTATATACTGGGAAGCTTCAGGGCAGCCCCAAAAAGGCCCAGGGGTCATGTAAAACGAGCATTTTTTAGTATTGAAATCGGCTCCGTTTTGGCGCCTGGATTTTTTTTTTTAATGCCTGCCAGAAGGGGTTCAAGGGTCCAAGGCTCCAAGGGTTCGAGGGTTCAAGGGTTCAAGGATTCAAGGGTTCAAGGCTCCAAGGCTCCAAGGGTTCAAGGGTTCAAGCTTCAAGGGTGCAAGGGTTCAAAGATTCAAGGGTTCAAGCCTTCAAGCTTCCAAGCCTCCAAGCTTCCAGGCTTCCAAGCCTCCAAGCATCCAGCATCCAAGCCTCCAAGCCTCCAAGCCTCCAAGCCTCCAAGCTTCTCAAGGCCCCAAGCTTCTCAAGCTTCTCAAGCCTCCAAGAAGGGAGTTTGATGTGCAGCTTCTGTGTGTAAAAGCGTCTGTGTGTAGAAGCTTCTGTGTCTAAAAAGCTTCTCTGTGTAAAAGCGTCTGTGTGTAAAAGATTCTGTGTGTAAAAGCTTCCGTGTGTAGCAGCTTCTGTGTGTAAAAGCATCTGTTTGTAAAAGCTTCTGTGTGTAAAAGCTTCTGCGTGTAAAAGCTTTTGAGTGTAAAAGCTTCTGTGTGTAAAAGCTTCTGTGTGTAAAAGCTTCTGTGTGTAAAAGCTTCTGTGTGTATACGCTTCTGTGTGTAAAAGGTTCTGTGTGTAAAGGCTTCCGTGTGTAGCAGTTTCGGTGTGTAAAAGCATCTGTCTGTAAAAGCGTCTGTGTGTAAAAGCGTTGGTGTGTAAAAGGTTCTGTGTGTAAAGGTGTCTGTGAGTAAAAGCTTTTGAGTGTAAAAGATTCTGTGTGTAAAAGCTTCTGTGTGTAAAAGCTTCTGTGTGTAAAAGCTTCTGTGTGTAAAAGCGCCTGTGTGTAAAAGCGCCTGTGTGTAAAAGTGTCTGTGTGTAAAAGCTTTTGTGTGTAAAAGCTTTTGTGTGTAAAAGCTTCTGCGTGTAAAAGCTTCTGTAAAAGCGTCTGTGTGTATATAAAAGCTTTTGTGTGTAAATGTGTCTGTGTGCAAAAGCTTCTGTGTGTAAAGGCTTCCGTGTGTAGCAGTTTCGGTGTGTAAAAGCATCTGTCTGTAAAAGCGTCTGTGTGTAAAAGCGTTTGTGTGTAAAAGGTTCTGTGTGTAAAGGTGTCTGTGAGTA
>Ga0126342_10015587_pt1 | contig 13313 bp, 11 predicted proteins | sample Cyp1metagenome_FD_92528 | JGI IMG/M metagenome (GOLD analysis project Ga0126342, IMG submission 92528) | Coral microbial communities from Lord Howe Island, Old Settlement Bay, Australia - Cyphastrea 1 metagenome | ecosystem: Host-associated > Invertebrates > Cnidaria > Coral ...
CTGGGTTGATCAGACCCAGTATCCCATGATTGTGGTAGCTTCGTTGAGTGCGGTCCCACAATCATGCCGCACTCCCCTGCCAAATCAATATTTAGACTGCATGTTATTAGCAGTGTACACACATACACACGTTTTTACACACAGAGGCATTGGCACACAGAAGCTTTTACACACAGATTTGTTTTTACACACAGACACTTTTACACACAGAGGCTTTTACTCACAAAAACTTTTACACACAGACACTTTTACACAGACGCTTTCACACACACAGAAGCATTTACACACAGAAGCGTTTACGCACAGACCCTTTTACACACAAACAGTCACATTAAACGTTTTACACACAGGCCGCCCCTTTTGCACACAACGACTTTTACATAGAAACATTTTTACACACAGACTCTTTTACACACAGACGCTTTGTCACAGACCCTTTTACACACAAACACTTTAAACGCAAACGCGTTTGCATACAAACACTTTTACACACAAGCACCTGTACATGCAAACCCTTTAACAGGACCAACGAAACTCGCAAAAAACCATCAGTTTTTGACACTCGAACCTCATTTCGTGCGAAAGAGTGGCCATATCGTGGCGCCTCGTGGGCACTGCCTGCGGCCTTGAGAGTGAAAAGAAAAAGAAGGAGAGAGACCGTGACAGGGGGCAAGAGAAAAGAAAGAGAGAGAGAGAGAGAGAGAGGAGAAGATGTGCGAAGATGTGCAGATGTGAGGATGTGAATATGTGAAGATGTGCAAATGTAAGGATGTGAAGATGTGAAGATGTGAAAATGAGAAGATGTGAAGAAGTGAAGCTGAGAAGATGTGACGATGTGAAGACGTGGAGATGAGAAGATGTGAAGATGTGAAGATGAGAAGATGTGAAGATGTGAAGCTGAGAAGATGTGAGGATGTGAAGAAGTGGAGATGAGAAGATGTGAAGATGTGAAGATGATAAGATGCGAAGATGTGAAGATGAGAAGATGTGAAGATGTGAAGATGATAAGATGCGAAGATGTGATGAAGATGTGAACATGTGAAGATGTATAGCAGACCACCACTTTTAGAAGAACCCTTCGTTCAAACGCTCTCCGGAAAAAATCCAACCAATGCAAAGTACCAGCACCAAGAATGCCAGCAAAATAAACGGTATCATCAAACACTTAAATAAAAAAGCATTGTGACATTCTGCCAGGCCAAGTGTCTGTTCATCATGTTCATCATCTGTGTATACGTCCCCAAGTGGTATGTCTTTGCGATGACCTGTGTGGCAAGCAAAACGAATCACAGTCTGCGGAAATCTATGCCTCGCCCCATGAGCAAAACGTTAACTTTTCACAATTTCCAGATGGCAGTTCAACTCGAAGCGTCAAACACAATCAGGGTCTTGACAATTTGACACATTTGGTATACATTCGTTGTGAATCACATTGTTCCACAAGCAAAGCCGCAGAGCCAAATGGAAGAATTGATATGTTTCCGGGACATTGAAGTACACATTTGCTTTATAGAGTTTTTTTTAATGAACCTTCAGGTACACAAAAGCCAGACACCAGTTCGGTAGGATAGAACGGATAGATGATGTCTTGCCGAAAGCAAACCATTCAGCAACGACCATCATCTTGATTTTGTAGCACGAGTTCGCCCGGGTACCGGTTGATATGAAGAGATCGTTTCATGAAAGCTTGATTGACTAAGCACAGCTCGGGCACTGTGTATCGTTTAAGCAATCGACACCTAGCATCAGCAGCAGCCGGGATATACATTTTCCTAAAATTTACTGCCCGAAAAAGAACACATCTACCCCTGCATGCCTTGTGAAGAAATCCCGCTTGATTTGGTTCAGGCGTGAAGTGTGTGGGCTCAGAAAATCAGGAACAAACATCCAAAAAACAAATCGCGTTCAGCATTCAACTTTGAGTTCGTGTCACCAAGTTTCTTCCGTTTGGAAGCAACGTATCATTTGCATTTTGCGGTCATAGTTTGCCATTTGGTGGTCCGATGCAATGTTGCTAAGTTACATCAAGCAAACTGGCAGTATTTTGTTGCTGTGACCCAACATGTAGCTATAGAAGTCACATCAAAAAAATGTATCAAAACAAACACTTGGCAGAGACCTGCTTTTCGATCAGCAAGCAACTGCTCAAAACATGCCAGAATCACACATCGGAGTCGAATGCCCGCAAAACGAGCATCTGAGGCGCTTTTTTGGCGTCTGCGCCAAAACGCAATTCTTCTCTAATGTTGCCCCGGTCATGGCAGAACACGAAGAATCGCTTCCGGACGCACTTGTGGTCTCGTACGTCTCATCATGAGAAAGAGACCTGGAGAGGCTCCACAGCCGGGGCAACCCAGCAAGTTCTGCCATGTCGAATCTGTTGGATCAATAGTTCTGGCCTCTCTTGATACTGAACTCACATGAAACGGGAAATGGCACATTGTCCCCATGGGACAGTCATCAGCACAGAGAAGTCACATCAGGTAAAAACACGCACCACCTCCACGGCGTGTTTCAGCTGTAATGGTACACAAAGCAAAAACTGGCCAAAGCGTTGCGCAGAGTGATGATTTTGAAGAATACAAGTCAATATAGGTGGAGTATTGGGTATTCAAACCGTATTGGCATGAGTATGTCATGTTCTTATTTTGATGTCCTGTTTCTAGTGGTGCAGCCCTTAAATTCATTGCTACATAAAAATTGGTTAACTGCAGCAAATCCTATGGGCAGGGCCATGATGTCTCGATGTCTTGCTTCCGTAGCCATATTCAAAATAATCGAAAAACTAAGTAATTTTGATGCCTGTCGCATCATTGGTGCCATTGAACTTGATGTTTTGGAAAAACAATATGTAAACACTTCACCAATGTGGGTTTGAGTGAAAGGAAATTATAAAGGTTTCTTTAGACAACGTTTCTTGGCATCCTCACATAACAATGCAATTTCGAGAGTAATTTGAAGTGTATTATGAAGTTTTTTGACGCTGTCCCGGTTACTATCCATCCAGCTACCATTCTTCAGGCATTAAGTCTAACGCTCACGTTATGCCAAGGCAAGTGTCTGTTGGAGTGCATCCTCCTCATCTTCGTCCTCTGAAACGATGTCGCCCAACGGAATAGAAGTCCGATGGCCTATAGACCCATTTGGCACATGCTGCAGGGAAGCACTGCTGCGCAGCGTGAGAACAAACTAATTGCGTCATGGAAAACACACTGACATGACTGACTAAGCTCAGAACATTTGGGGCACCATCTGCTGTTCAAGCATGAGGTGCCTGGCATGACCAAAACTTTCCGGCACATGCCGTAGTATACTACCAATCCAAACGTCGCAAAATGAATGGCAGCCCCGAGCCAGGAATTATGCACTGGAGCGTTCAGTACACAATTCAGCGCAATTTGGCATACGCAGATTGCACTGCGCTTCCAGCAGAATTTGCAACCCTGGGATTGGGATCCGGACAAAACGCAAATCTCTAAAGTGCTGAACTTGTCACAGAAATGTAAGCCTGCAACTCGTTCAAGTGCTGTGCCCGCCACGAAACCATGACTTTGTCTCACCAACGTCTCGAAAATCGTTTGCGCCTGCCACACCTACTGGTGATTAATAGGACCAAACCTGAACATTGCATCTAATTTCATTTTCCTATTTATTACTAACCCCCACCGAACTAATAGAAACAAATCTAGATAGATCAAACTTGTCATTTTGACAAAATTAATGTTGGTCAATTTGTTTTTTCTTGGCTATCTTGAGAAAATACTAAAATGATCTAAAATGTCTTTTCATCGAGGTATAGATTTGATTGTCAGGGTAAAACTTCGAGAGCCAAATCTTGACAATAATCCATATATTTTCTAAAAGGGATTCGATCGAACATTGCGTTGAAAACACATGGTAAAACCATAATATGCCCAAATAGGAAGCGGGTTTAGGGCTTGCGGGCTGCTGTAGACTGTTGCGGATGGTTGCGAACCAAAAAGAAGGTCGAGGCCATCATGTTCCAAGGCATGACCCAGGTAAACGTAAAAACATAGCGACGCGTTTGGGAAAAAGAAAAACAACACAATATCAATTTGCTGGATAAGAATGGCACTGGATGTGGAAAAGGCAGGGGCAGGCATCCAGTCACTGGAACAAGCAAGCAATCTCACAATGTCAGTGGACATTCAAACTGCATGTCTCTCCAGCTCAGGTCTTCCAAACCTTCAAAATAGTTCAAAATATCTGGGCCAATTTTCTATGGTCTCAGCCCTGTGTTGGCGGCCCTGGCCAGGGATATAGAAACTGTTTTCTGCCATTTGATGGGATGGACAAACGTCTGCTCGTGCCAAAGAGCGCAGCTGCAGGCAAAGCACATGCAGAGACTCAAAGAACAATCTCACTAGCGTTATTATCAAGCAATGCTTGCCTGATGGGTTTGTCCGCAGACACGTGCGACAAACAGGGTACAATGCAAAAAAGTTGGTGGAGTGGCCGAAATTGAAGAAGTATATACTGTAATTACGTTGCTTCATTATTACAATGCGCTCATATCCAGCTTACTGGGTGCTGCACGATTTATTACTGGAACCTTTGCCGCAGCAAAAGTCCCTTGAGTTGTGCGAAGCGAATGAGGCTGAGACAACCGACAAATGCTTGAAGCAGGCCAGGATCACACATCCGAGTCTGATGTCCACACCGCGAGCAAAGAAAGAGCTTGGCTGGCGTCGCCAAGCAATGCTTCATCGTCGTGAAGCAACAAACTGCCATGGCCCCTTGGGGATTTTTTTTTCTGCAAATGGCTGCAGAAACCTGCGGCTCAATTTGAACCAGCAGATGGAAACTTACCAGGTCCAGATTATAGCACGGATTCGCGGATTGATAGCTCTACCTTGATTCTAATCCAGGCAGGCGGCCACAGCCACAACATTTCAAACTGCACCCATGTTTGCCTTTTCAAATCTTGCAGAGGTATGTTGTAAACATGTAGTTCAACAGGAAAAAAAGGCCTCACCTAGTCAAAACCATTGAAGCACTTGAGACCTGATATACTTTGCTTAAATTCTTGACTCAGGCCAGCATACTCTGGATTTCAAAAGAATGATGTCGTTTCATTGCTTAATGATTCGCTATGATTGGTTGAAGAGAAAATCTGCAGGACAACATTGGTTTTTCCAGCCGCGGCCTGGCGAAAGCTCTCCACGGACCACCAAGGCGCAGAGGGGCTCCTGGTCGTTGGACGGGGTAGCCTCCAATCCAAATGGCCAGTTTTGTGGAGGGAAACTGATGATAAACTATATAATGGACTGTAAATGATTGTAACATATTAAATTTCATAATATCAAATTAACAATTTGGATTTTGGGATACCCAAATTTTCAGACAAACCCAGATTGTGTTCTGTTCTACTACTCTTCCAAAACAACAGGGGCGTATTGTTCGGAGGAACACCATATGATATGACCAGTGTGGGATTTCTTCGTGCCAGCAAACCATCAGCTCCTCGATAAAGGACGGCAATGCGTTGATTCCCTGGCAGGTAGCAGCATTTTAGAGACGCTGCAGGACTTTGTACAGGAGCCATTTTGCCATGTCAATATTTCAGCTATTGCACTATGATGCCAAACAAGACAAATATAAACATCACTCAGTGTTTTTTGCATGCTGAAGAATGAAGAAAAGAAGTTCATGAATCTCTACGTCTCACCATCCTGGTCATTCACACAGCAAAGATGTCGTATTCAAACTCCAACAATGATCTGTCTTAACTAGATTGTCAAAGATTGGCTAGGTTTGTTTCAACCTGTATAGTCAGGGAAGACATTTTTATCTAGGGCACATCCCGGAACGTCCGACATCCCAAGCAAGACCTCAGGTACGGGACGAAGCGCGTCCTCCAGCATTTCACGATTGTCTCCATGTGCCTTTGCAAGGGCTGGCAAGCCAGCAACTAAAGGAAACAGGCTGATAACGCTGCGGCTTTGCTTGCCCTGGCGTTGGTTTGATTACCTGAGCGTTAGTATCCTTGTTTCTGCACAAAGAACCAGAAAGCATCAATGCAGTGTGAAAATATTATCCATATTTCGAACGCGTAGTTTCGCACCCGTAGATATTCATACCTTGGACTTCAGAGCCAGCTCTCATTTTTTGACCCTTCAAAGGTCCTGCCATAATGAACTGATCCACCACCATCCACCATGATCTACCTGTCCCACACCAGCCCGACATTGCCTCGATACGTTGATATGCCCGTTGCAGCTCGTGGCCCAGCAAAAGCCTGTCCAAAGATGCAGGGGTTTAAATGGTTTCAAACAATTTGTGAGGGTGTGTCAAAGTTACCGCCTTCAAGAATTATGCATGTGAAGAAGTCAAACAATAATTGCTTCTGAAAAAAGAAGGAAAACATTCTCATATAGGAGAAGTGCAGTGTCATTTTGAGCAGGTCTATAGCCCCCCAACAAGTGAGATCATCATCAGCCGAATCAATCAGTTCGCTGATCCGCGGCGTTGGCGGCGTACTGAGTTGCAGGATGCAAGCGTGGCACGAGGCTCAAGCTTTCCTGGCCATGTGCAGCTGGTCTGGACCTGGATGGACCTGGTTTCTAATCCGACCAAGATCATCACATAATATGCTGTATATATATATATACACATATCTATTGTAAAAAAAAAATATATATATACATACACAAATAATACATGTATATATATAAATTTATATACACACATTATTTGATATATAAATTAAATATTTTTGTAAATATATATATATATATATGTATATTGTGTATATATATATATTAAATGAATATATATATAATATATAATATAATTAGACAGTTATATACAATTACTGTCCATGACTCAAATTCATGCATTGCCAGGTTTACACACAACTCCCTGTTTCGTAGTTGTTTGTTGCCTCATGTTGTGATCTCCTGTCATCTACAGTATGTACTGCGGTGTGAACACTTGTAGCCTTTTAATTACCTACAATTCATACAGTACAGTGTGTAAACAACAAGTCATGATCGAACAAGGCATTCATGCAACACGAAGCAACCGAAAACTCAAACATCGAGATAAGGCAGGGCTGGTTGGCTGTGCCCTCTCGCGTAGGATCCTCGGGGTAAAATGACTTGAAAACTGAACACCAATGAAAACTCTTGTCATGTACAAGGACTTGAACCTCCGCGAACTGCAACAAGAAGCATTGAATTGAAATGAAATCACACATATTCACAATGACTACATGTTTTTTTAATGACATGACGGCATATTGCTACCAAAAACTATTGCTCTTTACCTGGCACCGAATTGCCGCTTCTGCCTTTCCTTCCTGGGCCTCTGGCAAGAAATGATAGCTCGGCCCAAGGCGAGCAACCTCTCTGCCGCTCTCTTCGCCTCCAGACTTATGCTCAGGGGACAAACAGTGAAACAAGCCCAGTAGCTTAGCGGTAGGTGTTACTTAGCATCTGCGCAGCCAAGTGCAATGAACTTGCTGACCCAGCTCAATCTTGGCCCCATCAGCAACACAGTGGTATCACCCTCGATATGCTCTTCATTTCATTATCAAATTCAGCCGTCGTTATTGCCTTGCCAGGGTTTCCGTGCAATGATTATAATGCAGTTATTGAAGATGCAACATTGGAGTTGTTGCCTGTAGGCTGCATGTAGCGCAAAGCCACGTTCAAACGCGCGATCTTTGAGTTTACTCCTTTCCGTTTTGCATTGACTGGATTCCACAGGCACTCTGTTAGAGCGCCACAGTGCGTGAGACGGGAAACTACAGCAGTGAGACGGTTAAGAAAATCAATTACCAGGTTCCCTGAAGCAAACACTGGTTTGCAACAAGAATATCATCAGGGACCGGGGACCATGTTGTTTTCATTTGCAGTTTGTGTACTCCAGCATCCTGCAGCTAGTTTCAGCAAACCAAATCTACAGATTTGTTTCAGAAATCACTCGTTGCCCGCGTGGATGTCTTGACAAAACGACCTCGGCATTGGTCGGACTTGCTGCAAAGAGCTGAAATCGAGTCTTCGGAGTATGGAATCAATAGCTACAACCAGTTGTTTCAATGGAACACGCTAAACATGCCACATCCTGCCCAACCCAGCAGTTCTTTTCTGCGACAAGCATTAGCTCGGTGTGAAAAATACAGAACTCAGCCAGGAAATTTTGGTCTGTATTGAGTGTAGTCAGCTGCAATCAGGTCATCCAATGCTCAATGATTCAGGAACCCATCTAAAATATCCCATGGTATTCGTATTGCTATTTTGTTCTTTTTTGCAGTTTGGATGAAACACTGACCAATGCACAACGAAGCTGTGTTGATGCCAACATGGATAAGAGCCTCCTTCATTGAATCATGAGAAACAGGAGCCGCAGTTTCCAGATTCATCGGAATATGATCATATTGAAAAAACAAGATGCAGCCCACGAACCCGAATGTAGTCACGTAGAACCCTTTGTGAAACAAGTTATTTGAACAGTCTTGTACATTTTCCCCTGTTACCGCACCAGTGCACTGAAACTGCGGAATACAGAAGAGGGTGGGGTGCAAAGTGCGGAGTGTGGAATGTAAAGTGTGGAGTGCGGAGTGTAAAGTGTAAACTGTGGAGTGTGAAGTGTGGAGTGTGGAGTGTGAAGTGTGGAGTGTGGAGTGTAAAGTGTAAACTGTGCAGTGTGAAGTGTAGAGTATGGAGTGTAGAGATCGGAATACAAAGTATAGAGTGTAAAGTGTGGAGTGTAAAGTGTGGAGTGTAAAGTGTGGAGTCTAAAGTGTGGAGTAGTAGAGTGTAAAGTGTAAAGTGTGGAGTGTAAAGTGTAGAGTGTGGAGTGTAAAGTGTGGAGTGTGGAGTGTAAATTGTCAATTGTAAAGTATGGAATGTAGTGTGTAGAGTGCGGAGTGCGCAGTGTAGACTGTAAATTTTGGAGTGTAAAGTGCACAGTGCAGAGTGTAAAGTGTAAAGTGCGGAGTGTGGAGCGTAAAGTGTGGAGTGTGGAGTGTGAAGTTTGGAGTGTGGAGTGTAGAGTGTCGAGTGTAGTGTGCGGAGTGTGGAGTGTAGAGTGTGAAGTGTAGAGTGTTAAAGTGTAGAGTGTATATAGCGTCCAAAGTGTGGAGTGTAAAGTGTGGAGCGTAAAGTGTAGAGTATAAAGTGTAAAGTGCGGAGTGTGGAGTGTAAAGTGTCAACTGTAAAGTGTGGAGTGTAAAGTGCGCAGTGTAAAGTGTAAAGTGTGAAATGTAGAGTGTAGAGTGTGGAATGTGAAGTGTAGAATGTAAAGTGTAGAGTGCAAAGTGTGGAGCGTAAAGTGTAGAGTGTAAAGTGTAAAGTGTGGAGTGTGGAATGTAAAGTGTAGAGTGTAGAGTGCAGGGTATAGAGTGTCAAGTGTGGAGTGTAAAGTGTGGAGTGTAGAGTGTGCAGTGTGCAGTGTCAAGTAAAGAAATGTAAAGGCTGTAAAATGTGGAGTGTAGAGTATGGAGTGTACACAGAAAAGTGTGGAGTGTGGCCGCGTGTAAAGTGTAGAGTGTGGAGTGTAGAGTGTGGAGTTGAGAGTGTGGAGCCTGGAGTGTAGAGTGTGGAGTGTGAAGTGTGGAGTGTAGAGTGTAAAGTGCAGAGTGTTAAAGTGTTGAGTGTAGAATGCGGGGTGTAAAGTGTACAGTGTCAAGTGTGGAGTGTAAAGTGTGGAGTGTGAGGTGTGGAGTGTAAAGTGTGGAATGCAGAGTGTGGAGTGTAAAGTGTAGAGTGTGGAGTGTAGAGTGTGGGGTGTGGAGTGTAGAGTGTGGAGTGTGGAGTGAAAAAAATGTAAAGTGCGGAGTGTAGAGTGTAAAGTGTAGAGTGTGGAGTGCAACGTGTCAAGTGTAAAGTGTGGAGTGTAAAGTGTAAAGTTTGGAGTGTAAAGTGTAATGTGTGGAATGTGGAGTGTGGAGTGTAGTGTGTGGAGTGCGTGGAGTGTGTGGAGTGTAGGGTGTAGAGTGTAGATTGTAAAGTGTAAAGTGTAGAGTGTGGAGAGTAGAGTGTGGAGTGCGGAGTGTCATCGCATGTCACAACATGCCACGCCTGCCACGGTTTTTGCACAATGTCACCACTTCACGCAGCCCTGACATCGCAATTCGCAAAAACACGCAACACGGCATGTCTAAAGCGCTGCGCCTGCCACGTAAAATGATGATGGAAGTCTTCAAAGTTCTGCGCCTGCCATGCAAAAAGTAGCTCATTTTGCTGAAGACCTTGCAAAAGTATTGTGCCACATTATTGTGCCTGCCACACAAACAAAAAATCGTCACTTTTGCAAACACGTGAGAATGTCACCAAGTGCCACGCGTGCCACGCAAAACGACATGACATCCTGCTTGGAAACCTTTGAACAGGAGGGGTGTATAGCAGCTTCCCCCAAAGACACGGACGTTACGAAACACGTCTGAGTGGTGGCACTTCATGACGCCTGCCACGCGAAACGAGGCTGCGCGACATGTGAAACCTCCAAAAGTGACCCCTGTTGCAGAACTTGCCATAGGCACGGCCATAGCAACCTCGCGCGGATGGTTGCAAACGGTTGGGCAACGTCGAGCGAACACACCCTCAAGCCACAGACCCCCACAGAGTGAAACGGGAACCCTTGCCAATACGCATTCGGGAAAAATATTCTGCATATCTGTACGAACGACCAAAAAAGATGGGGAATGGGCAAAATGGATCAACCAAGTTCATGGCCAAAGAGATCCACAGAGTCTAAAGAAATTGAGCACCCCTTCGCAGCGCTTCAGAGTTTCCCAGCCGAGCTTTCCAGCTCGGGCACCAAGGCTCTGACCCTGGGCCCAGGATTGGTGCCACGGCCGTCCCTTTGGGAGGCCGACCAGAAAATCGACGTGTGGTGCTACCCATTGGACTATACTGGACTGCGGTCATGGAAGCAGTGGGGAAATAACAACACACACTAACAAATTAGAGCAAGTTCTGCCCAAATTCCATGAATTCCTGCAAACAGATTATTCAACAAAACATGGGACTCTGGATGACGTTGGCCTTACCATGCCTTACCGTAACATCGTTTACATTACGCAGAAAATGTAGAATTATTCATGCCATTGGCTTGACATCGCAAATTAGTCCGCATCAGGTTTCGTAGCAAAAAAAACACGCGGGAGTTGGGGTGTTCAACCGGCGCTGTGAAACTCTGCTGGGCACAAGCCCCCAAATTTCGCGCAGCGTCTCTGCAGCCTCAGAATGTCTCCTTTCAGGTGACCCACTGACCTCCCTTCCCAGAAACCTAATCCAATCACCAAATCCATGATAGCTCTGTGATGCTCCATCATAAAAAACACATATATATATATAATTACTCCATGCATCTTATTGACCTTTGGAGTATTTCTTTAGGTGTCAGCTTCAGGCTGTTATCATTTGTGTGGCTGCACTTGCGGCTGGCAAGTGAAACCACCACATCTGCAGCATGAGACCCACTGCCATTGAGTTTCTTTTGGGGGAAACCGGAATACGAAGCGCTTGTGTGGCACTATACAATATGTTTTGACGAGGACCTACGTAAAGACTTACACACAGCCAGCAGCGAACTTTTGAAAAAATGATCCAAATTGAAACAAAATGTTCAAATACTAAGTTCATATTCTTTAAGCATGTCGAAGAGTGGTCTTTCAGGCAAATCATGACTCTCGATGACCAACTCCCTGTCGCTCCTCTTGAGGAGATGGTTTCTCGGGTTTGATCTCGGGTGTGACTGGCTCCGAATCCATGGGCGCCACCGGCTTTGAGATTGTGGGAAACCCTTTGCTGTCCTGCCACATGGAACGTGTGCTCAACAACTACCTTCAGCTCTTTGAACATTTGTTATCAGCAACGGAAAAATCCCACCATAGGTTCATGTCTAGAGATGATGACCTTGACAAAAACGCATACAAAATGGCATGATAATTATATGAACAAAAATTATTAAATAACAAAAGAAAGGAATAAACACAAAGACGCACCACACAGCATAACTCTCACAATGCTTTTCACTCCAGTCCAATCCCACCAAAGCCCGATATACGTAATCGAAGGAAAATTTGAAAACAAATTTCCGACTTATGGCCAGAGGCAGAGAAAGAAAGAGTCAGCAGAAAGAAGATCAAATACGAGAAGTTAGAAAAGTCTCGAATGACTGTCTTGTCCCAGAATGAATGCTTTGTGGCTCCGGAGGGTCAAAAAGTTGGTTCGATAAAGCGGCCGCGCGGAGCCATCTGGCCGGACGAGAGATCGAAAACTGCACACGGTTGTGGCGCGAAACACATTTCCAAGTCAAAATCATAAAAGCACACCGGGTTCGGAGCACTTTTGGAAGTTCGTCAGCTGCGCAAAAAGTGCACGCCGCAGTGGCGCGGAGAACGTTCCCACAGCACAATGCTAAAAACGACTCAGCTTCGGAGCACTTTTGGAAATTCAGTGGTTGTGAAAGCGCACACGTCTCTGGCGCAGAACGCATTTCGAAGTCCGAAGCACTTCATTCTCGGAGCACTTTTTTAGAAGTTAAGTTGTTGAAAAAGTGCATGGCGTCTGTGGCCGGAAGCAAATTCCGAAATCAACATGGTAAAAATATCACATGTCCGCTCACTTTTGAACGTTCAAACATCGTTTTTCAAGGCAGGGGCAATGGAGCCTGCGCTTTCAAAAGTGGGCCAAACGTGTGGTTTTTTGTTGCAGTTTCAAAAACAAGCAGGTGCTCGGCCTTCGAAAGGATCTGCAAAGATGCATTTCGCATGGCAGGCGCAGCGCAAGAGACATCTCCATCAAACATGTTAGGAGGCCAGGGCGCTGATCTCCTCGCAATGGTTGCGTTGTGGAGCATCAGATAATTCAAGTTTGCTTCGCTGATTTCGCGTGACAGGTGCGGCACTTTACACATCTGGAGCGGACAAATCGCAAAACGCATTGGCACTAGGCTGTCAGCTCTTTACTCAACTTTTCATTTTTTGAGGGATGTCTCGCAGAATTGGTCCGTTTTTGATGGTGTCAACTTCGGCTTTTTGAGGAAATCTCGTTGAATTGCTTCCTTTTTGATGTTGTCCGCTCAGAATTTTGGAGGAAATCTTGCATAACTGCTGCCTTTCAGATAGATAGATAGATAGATAGATAAATAGATAGATAAATAGATAGAGAGATAGATAGATAGATAGATAGATAGATAGACCAATCGATCGATCAATCTATCAATATGGAGGGAGGGAGGGAGGGAGGGAGGGAGGGAGGGAGGGAGAGAGAGAGAGAGAGAGAGAGAGAGGCAGAGAGGCAGAGAGGCAGAGAGGCAGAGAGGCAGAGAGGCAGAGAGGC
>Ga0126342_10015588_pt1 | contig 13313 bp, 10 predicted proteins | sample Cyp1metagenome_FD_92528 | JGI IMG/M metagenome (GOLD analysis project Ga0126342, IMG submission 92528) | Coral microbial communities from Lord Howe Island, Old Settlement Bay, Australia - Cyphastrea 1 metagenome | ecosystem: Host-associated > Invertebrates > Cnidaria > Coral ...
GCACTGGCCCAACAATCAATGCTAGATTCTGGGATAGAATCTATCAATGGATCTATCGCCACAACATGTCCAAGTGAGACATAGCGAGCAGATGCGAGATGAACAAAAAAGTCTCTGCAAACTTTTCGTCGTCTCTTGACGAAATTGCTGATTTGAAAAATGACAAAACATGAGGCGTTTTGACACGTTGATGTCAAAAAACACATGGTTGTGTAAATCCGTGCTACCATGTTTTTGGACTGCCAATTCGACAAAAACGGATGACTCACCCGGCTTTCCAACGCCAACCCAGTCCAGGCTTGATAGGTCAGTCCATGGGCCAATCTGACCTTGCACTTACTGTCATATCCCCATTACCCTCTGGTAGACATACAAAAAACTATTGAACATGGCCATTTATAGTGGATTTACCCATCAAAAACGGTGATTTTCCATAGTTTTGTTTTAGTCAAAGCCTAATTTTAGTCGTTTAAAGCTCTAGCTTATACCATTATAAGCTGATTATATTGCCATTCATGGTTTGGTTTTATACCTTTATTGATGGTAAAACCCCGTAAATATTATCCCCACTTATTGATGGTCTATTCACCCGTGTAGTATGGATTGTACCGGTATATCCCATTATATGCGGAAACACATCATTGAACTAGCATTGTGGTTTCACACCTTTTGGCATTTCTTTGAGGGTTGCCCTATTACATCAAACATCAATAGCCAATAGCCATTTCAAGAGCCTAAATTGGAGGTACCTACCATATATAAGGCCTATGTAAGGGAATATCCCCACAAAATATGGCCAAAAATATGGCACAGTACATCCATTTTAGCGTCCGGAACTTCCCAGTGATAACATGTCCCTTGAATTTCGATACGGCTCATCCCACGAATCGTAAGAAGGCTATATCTCTGGTTATAAGTGGGATAAGTAGATATAAGTAGGGCTAATCCACTTATAACTAGGCTCATACCCTCTGGTAAACTAACATAACTATGGAAAATCACCATTTTCAATGGGAAAATCCACTATAAATGGTCATTTTCAATAGCTATGTTAAATTACCAGAGGGTAATCTACCAAGTAGGATGAGCCACCAGGTAGTTCAACATCTTGGACATCTCAGGACCTGCGCTTTCCACAGGAGACGAGCTGGTTCACGGCAGGGGACCCCGGCGGCGGTTACATCCCCATGCCCAGATGTTAATGGTTAAGTTAAAGGACCATTTGTGTCGGTTTCCTCCCCATCTTTGAATCTTCATTCTTGTTGGGTAAATTCCATTTTTGGATGGTTCGTTCCCCATTTTTTACTCCTCCAATCTCCAGTTTGACTCATTTTTGCATATTTTTGCATAGTCTATGAATATTCATTGGTTCTTGAATATTGCAATTTTGGCTGATTATATATATAATATACAGTATATATAATATACAGTGTATATATATACTATACAGTATATATATAATATACAGTATATATATAGTATACAGTATAATATATATATAATATACTGTGTATATATATATAGTACAGTATATATAATATACATTAAATATAAAATATACAGTATATATAGTATACAGTATATATAATATTCAGTATATATAATATACAATATATATAGTATACAGTATATATAATATACAGTATATATATAATATACAGTATATATAATATACAGTATATATAATATACAGTATATATAATATACAGCATGTAAATATATAGTGCAGTATATAATATACAGTATATATATAATATACAGTATATACAATATACAATATATATATATAGTATACAGTATATATAATATACAGTATATATATATATATAATATACAGTATATATAGTATACAGTATATATAATATTCAGTATATATAATATACAGTATATATAATATACAGTATATATAATATACAGTATATATAATGGCCGTTCCCGGATAAAGGAATTTTGATCAACCACCATATATACATATCAATTTTGGCTGTTGAAATCTCTACTTTTTTGTCGTACATGCGACAAACACTTCCTGATATTTTCGCTGGTAATCGAAGCCCATGAATTTTGCCTAGTTAAGAATTGGTATGTATATATACCATCTGGTAAATAAACATAGACCCTGAAAATAACCAATTTTTCATGGAAACTAATCTTCCAACTCCTATCTGCCAGGGTCTATGTTAATTTACCAGAGGGTATATATACTGTATATTATCTATACTGTTCGCAGTTCATATATAATTTATATAATTGACCAATCCTATGAGGTTCATCCCTCTGCCGCTTCCGTTCCCAGCATCGTTGGATTGGTCTTTTCGGGAACACTTCACAAGCAAAACACCCTATGTTTGATGGTAAAAAGTCAGCATGTTTTCCCAAGAAATTAATCCTTTTGGGTGCAAGGAACCCAACAATTTTGCTGAAGGCAACCAAGTTTTTTTCCGTTTCAAATTACCAATGAAACACATCTATAAAAGCACCAGATAGGGTTGTTATTCACTCATCACTACCCCATGATTTTCCTGATCAACTCATCCGTAGCTCCGTTGGTTTCCCATGACTTTTGCGGTTCAATCCCCATGGCAAATCCCCAGTGAACTGTGAAGAAAAATCCAGTTGTGTCTCATTGAATGACATGGAAAATCCCATGAATTCCAACTAAATCTCATGGAAAATCCTGGAAAATCCCATTGAATCCCATGGAAAATGACATGAAATCCCACGAAATCCTATGAAATCCCACTTTTAGTCAGCCCTAAATCGCGATGGCTAGGCCAAAATCATCACCGGCAAGGCCGAAGTGTCAGAGATGGGATACCTTGCGGCCCAACAACAGGAGATGAGACAAAAGTGGCTGGGCTCATAGACTTGGTGTCCCTATGGTTCCAAAGAACGGTTTGATGCCCGGATTATCCTGGACCTAACAATGGGATATGTTGGAATATCTTGGAATTCACCAATGATGGAATATGATGGATGGTGTGCCATTTCACCAACTATAATGGGAATACTTCATGTAATAGAGCCACCAATGTTTTAACATGAGGGTTTTAAAGTTCTCAGAACAAAGCCACTGACAAAATGGGTTTGGAGGAAGAATGCTGCGAAGTTCGTAGAACTCAGAAGAAGAAACTGCCAAAAGTTGCAGTCGACTCGAACGCAACATTATTGAAGCCGATCTGGAGATCTTTCTGTATCCAAGCAACGGTGACGAACCCACATTGGGGGTCAGCAATTCATTGATAGAGGTCTATATAGCGATTATACATATTTGGAGGTTTCCCAAAATGGAGGTACCCCCAAATCATCCATTCAAAAAATGATTTTTCATCATGAACCATCTATTTTTGGGTACTCGTACCATTTTAGGAAACCCCCATTTCCATGGCATGGGTTGGATGACCATACCCCATGACGATGTCACATTTTTCCGGTAAAGATTGCCTAACCGACATTCTGATGATCGAACGTAAATCACATTGCAGATTGCCATTGGATTTATGGATGATTATTTAGGCAACAAAGATGGTATAGTCGGAATATGTTGGAATATCATGTGATATCATGGGGATTTGTTAAATCAAATATGATTTTGGTTGATGTTTAGTTTGGGGTTATACCACAAACATCTGCCCAATATATTGGTGATCAACTGAGCAATCAGTCCGAAGATGGCCCCTTCCAGGAGGAAACACATGTTTTTGGTTATAAGTTATAATAAACTACACTAATGCGGTAAAAAAACATCAACTGCCCATTTGGGAATGGTTTATACCACCCATTCATGGTGAAATTGGGGATGGTTTATGATTGTTTTACCAACATTAATTAATGTCACAACGAGGTCAAGACGTCAAGACTGCTTTTCTTCAGTGTAAGTATCCCAAAATGGACGCAGGTTCAACTCTGTAAACCAAAAATCCATGATTGGAAAAAAGATCAAGGTTCCAACAGTGTATGACAATGGATATTAACCGAGTTACTCTTTCCAATAAGTGGGACATAGTAGGAGTTAAGAAAAACAGAGATGACAGATATTGCTGATTGTGGTTTTTCTCGGTTTTGAGGGTTTACCTCCAAAATTGGGATTTCCCTGTGCAATTTGTTGGGGGATGAAGTCTGAAGCTATCATTTCATGTCAAGGATTCGCATGTTCTTTTTCGTTGACTCATTGACCATGTCATGGCTGGTTGGTGGTTTCAAACATTTTTTATTTTCCATAATATATGGGATAATCCTTCCCATTGACTAATATTTTTTTTAGAGGGGTTGAAACCACCAACCAGCATGTTTTTTCAGTATTTTATCAGCGACGGCCACTGCTCCAATGATAGACTGGGACGAGCGTCCCTCGGCTAGGGTGATTTTTGAGGATCTGGTAGCATATAGTCAAGCCTTCAGACGCTTGTCGAGTCATGTGTCATGTGTGTTGAGAAACCTAACTTGAAATCAGCTTAAAACATTGCTGGAACATGATCCCCAAAACGTTGCAGGAAAATGCGGGAAAGTATGTCCAGGATGGCCAGGTGATGATTTCCCACATCGTCCAACTTTTGGGAATCCATTCTGGGGCTGATGAAACATGTCCGCCCTAAGAATCGTGACCTACAATGAAACATGGCTGGGGAAACGCAATTTTTCTGGATCTGGAAATTGTCTACAAGTGCTTAGAAATTGAAGTTTGCGACAATGTGGGTAAAACAATGCCATAAACCACCCATGACTGGGAATGGTAAACATACCACCTATAAAAATGGTGATTTTGGGGATGGTCAGATTACCAGAGGGTACCTGATGACCATAGCTGGGTTCCCCCAAATTCAAAACTGCGATAGGGTCAAGCCGGTATTAAACCCTGGTTGATGAATTGACCAGTGGCCAAAATCCGTTGATGAGTTATTATAGGGGGCTGTAGTATCCAATATATCATATCTCTCTATAATTCTCTATATATATATACACACCCTCTGGTAATTTAACATAGCTATTGAAAATGGCACCTTTAGTTCGTTGATTTACCGAACTTAAAGATGGTGACTTTCCATAGCTATGTGTCTGTTTACCAGAGGATAATTAATTCCATACCCTAATACTGTATTAAACACCCCCATTGTATGGTCCAAAAATTACGTGGAAATTCCCTACATCCACCATGGTTTCCCATTTAGTATCTTGGGGATTGTTCATAATCTATGAACTGGGAATCCCGTTGGTAACCTGGACAAAAATAAATCGAGACGACAGAAAATGCCTCGGATTACACAGCTCCAACGAGGAAGATCCCCCTATCAAAATTGGCAGATCTCCATGAAGAATGGAGGTTGTAATAGGGAAAATATGGGAACATATGATCAAAAGTAGGGGAAAATCAATGAAACAAATGGAGGTGTTGCTGGAAAATCCATTATCTATAGCTGATTTTCCCAGCTGTAAACCTCCATTTTTTCGTGATTTTCCAGGCCTTTTTCTTAGTGCCAGAAGGGTCTCACCGCCGCTCCAAGGGGTAAGAGCAACGTGGGGTCGTACCGTCACCAGGACAACCGGGGCCTCTGGGGGGTTTTGGGGGGAGCGGTTGGCGATTGGCGATTGATGGATTAAAAAATGGAAGATTGGCTCAGTGGAAATTCAGTAAATCCATATCGACATACACATGCACATTAATACAAATCATATGTGTAAATATATGTATACATACACTTTCTGGATGTGTAAATATCGATTATTGATTACTGAATATTCATGTGTAAATCGATATATATATATATATATATATATATATATCTGGGTAAATTATAACGACCTCACTGCGACCTCACTGGAATCACGGTTAAGAAGGGGAATCATCCCCAAATGGCCTTAATTCAGGTTAGTGAAATATTATAATTTACCCATATACATATATATATGAATGATCATATGTGTATAATATTATATATATATACAAATATTATATATGTATATGTATATGCCCACAATATATACTATTTGTTTGAGGAACGCCCCTTTAAAATCCTTTAAATATAATAGAGTAAGGAAATCCTGGTTTTGCATAAACTACCCACTACATAGGTGGGGGTTTCCTTTAACATATCCTAATTTCTGGGAATGCATATCGACCAGGCCTGGACATGGTCTTGGGGATATGAATATGATATGAACATCAGAATGCTTTGTGAACAGGCTACTCTTTGGCAATTTTGATGGAGGCCAACCTCGAATCCTACCGTAAATATCCATAAATGGCCTTCTGGTTGGGCGGTATCTGAGGTTGAAGATGTAGCTGTATGCGCAGCATTACAAGGAGCAAACATATGAATCTAGAAGCGAGATCATCAGTGGGTACATGGCATTGATCATAGGTCCCCTTATTATAAGACCTGCAAAAAAAGGCAGTATCAGCAGTTCTCACAGGGGCGATTGCAAGACCCCTTTGGCTGCTTCACTAGGAGGATTTTTCCACATTCCCCAGCAAAATTGAAACTGCTAAGCGTGGGACGGCTGATTCTTTGGTCATCTTGTTGTTGCATCCATATTCTTCTGCTTGGTGGTTTGGAACATTTTTTATGAGTTTCCATATATTGGGAATGTCATCATCCCAACTGACGAAGTCATATTTTTCAGAGGGGTAGGTATACCACCAACCAGGTACTGTATCCCTCATTTTCAAAGATTCTAAGGCAATCATACCACCAACCAGTCTTGTTTTATAATGTTGGATTGACTACTTTCTATCGGGCTTTTCGCTGACAGGAGTCCAGTTAAAAGCGGATTAAATCTGCACAAAAGGTCGGTGAAAGTCTCCAGTTCTTGGTGTGCCTGCTGAAATTCCAAGTCCATGTGCTTACATCTCCACTTGTCTTGCGGTTTATATATTTATAATATATATATATAATATATCTGGTTGGTGGTTTCAAACATTTTTTATTTTCCGTAATATATGGGATAATCCTTCCCGTTGACTAATATTTTTCAAGATGGTTAAAACCACCAACCATATATATATATATATAATATGAGTAACCGACAAAATTAGCTGAAGACTAAAGTAGTAGGGAGTGGACGTGGGATGTTCAACTTTGTGTGAAAACCTTCACAACCGATAGGGGACCACCCTCTTACCGATAGCCTATTTTTACACATAGCATGGAAGTACAAACCTTGGCAACCGATAGCGGACCACCCACTTTGGCCATGTCCATTGCGAGTAGTAAGTAATTTTGTCCGCCACTCATATATATAATATATATATACATATATAATGTACATATTATATACATATTATATACAAAGAGAGAGAGAGAGAGAGAGAGAGCGATAGAGCGAGAGTAACCCGCAAGAAGATAGAAAAGTGATGCACCGCTATGTTGGACACAATATTTCACTTTTCTATCAAAGCTGGTTTTCTTATCATTCTGGTGCTTGCTGTGGCTTCTATCCGGCCGCTGCCTGAGGAGAAGAGCGAGATCAATGTCATCCGAGACCACACCATGGCGCGGGAGTGACTACCATGGCTGGCTGATCTCCATGAAAAATGGAAAAATGATAAACATGGAGGTTTAGTTTGCTGGGAAAATATGGTAAAATCATTTATAAATGGTGGGTTGAATGGGAAATCCCACTATAAATGAAGGTTTATTAGGGAAAATGATCTATTGAGGGGGATTTTCCAGCAAACCATGTTTGATTACAGGAGTGTACCTTCTGTGAACTTCAGATAGCTATGGAAAATACCCCTTTTGAATAGGTAAATCAATGTAAATCATCAAAATACATGGGCCATAGTTTCCACAGCTATGTTAAATTACCGGAACGTAGCAGCTGGATTTGGCACCTGAAAATTTAAGGGAACCTTCCTCAATCCACTGGTTGTCCTCATAATTATCATTCATTTCCCAATATTGTCACCTTGTTTTTCCCATTAAAGAAAGACCCAATTTTCAGAAATATTTATAGTGATCAATAGAAATTATAGGAACTATTTTTCGGGGCCCCATTTTCAGAAAGACCCAATTGCTTAGTGATCATAGGCATAACCCATGTATATACAAATATACATACACACATCGGATAATTCCCATGAATCGGAGACTTACGATCACCACGGTAACAGCATTTCAATGCACTTACGCATTCAGGATTCCAGTAGGAATGGTTTTCTTTTCTCTAAGGAGTAAACCCAAGATTCCGAGTTTGGTGTGCGAAATTCATGGCCCATCTGCTTCCCAATGAAGTTTTTGCTGCCGCAGCGAAAAAAACCGCTTTTCGCCAGGTGCAAAGGAACTCCTTTTGCTGTCGCATCAAAATGATGAACGTCAAAGGTCAGAGTAGTCGATTCTGTCGACCCAGGACCTGGCAGCCAGTGCTGACGTAGAGAGCGACTTTGTATGGCAAGTAACAAGTAAAGAGATAGACAGATAGATAGCTAGATAGATAGATAGCTAGCTAGCTAGAGACTATAAATATATACATATATATAAATATATACATACCGCAAATTCCTTGATGTTTGTGCCTTCCAGAGGTGTGTTCTCTGTCACAGGTCGAATTCCTTCCCCGGCACTTTCTCAGTTACCCCAAAGAGGTACACACACACACACACCATTGATTCATGCATGCATATCCATGTGAGTCAAAATACAACCAGACACATGCACGCACACATGTCATGCATACATGATATTTACATATATATGTATATATATATATACACACATTCATTCCTTCCTTCCTTCCTTCCTTCATTCATTCATGCGCATGCGCATACACATACAAACATACAAACATACAAACATACAAACATACAAACATACAAACATACAAACATACAAACATACACATACATATAAAAATATAGATAAAATATATACATAAAATATATACATAAAATATATACAAAAAATATCTACATATATACATATATACATACATACCTACCTACCTACCTACCTACATACATACATACATACATACATACAAGTTGTAAAAATATATGATACGCATGTGGTTGTCTATCTATCTAGCCATCCACATATCCATCCATCTATTTATCCATCCACATATCCATCCATCTATCTATCCATCCATCCATCCATCTATCTAGCTATTTATCTATCTATCTATCTATCTATCCATCTATCTATCCATCTATCCATCTGTCCATCTATCCATAGCTATCCATATCTATCCATCTATCTATCCAATTATCCATATTAGATGCAGAATATACATATGTATATATATATACATAATATGCACACGTATCAATACACATTGCCATGCACACATTTATGGTTTCCAAAGACAAATTCATGGCCTTATTGCATGTATTTGGAATGCATAGGTATATGGAGTATATGTATATGTGCGATCCAATGCATAGCTATACATAGTTTGTGTTAGGTAGTCCAAACATGTATTCTTACACGCACACATAGTACATATATATATATATGTGCACTGGTCATGTGTGTGAGAGATGGAATGTCGTATGATGTATGTGTGAACTGAAAAAACACTTGCAGTTCATGTTTCCTTCATGGGGTTGATTCTACAGCAAAAACATGTTTTTTTTCTGCAAATCAACATTTACCATGCCTGTCCTATAATTGTTTCCCTTCAAACACTTCAAAGATTCCATAAGATTCCTACTTTCCCAACAATGGTTTAACAACAATCTGCAGAGGAACTCTATGATTATCCCTTAAACCAATGGATACATCTTTTGCCCACAAAAATCCGCCAAGCAGCAGGACTAGCAATTGGTATCGCAGCGTGCTGTCCAGCGTTTTCCCTGAGGTGATCGGTTGGTCGATTGGATGGGGTACCTTAGGGCAAAAAAATGATACAATACTCAGTAACCCTACTTAATAGAAACACATTAGAAACACTGCTGGTTGGTGGTTTGGAACATTTGTATACATTTGTTATTTTTCGATCTATTGGGAATTTCATCATCCCAACTGACTTTCATATTTTTCAGAGGGGTAGGTCAACCACCAGCCAGACTATTGTGGTAGGATTTACTTTTCTATCTTTTTTTCGGGTCGCTATATATATATATATACACATGTTCTTCTTTGCAGGGCATCCAAGATTGGCCACGTATATGGATACAAATTTGAGCGAGGAAACATTGTGACGAAGAATTGGATTTTAGCTGTATTCCAAATTGTGGAGAATTTATTCGTTTGAGTACTGTCCTACACAATATGGAATTTTGTGAGGTGATGTAATTCCATATTTACGTATCTCTACACAGATTTGGGTTGAAACTTCTGCATCTCTCTCTCTCTCTCTCGTTATCTACAAACCAGAATAGTCTATGGGACATCCTCGATTTCCTTTCTTTGATTTCTAGGATTTTCTAGGCATATTTGTAGGAACACATAGAATACAGCAGCTGTTCACCACAACGATATCTTGCAGATGGGTTGCTGCAGAAAGTGACTGGGCGAACTCACTGCATGGGTATTTTGGCGCTCTAAATTGTTGCTATGAACGCGGGCATATTAACTAAAACTGCTAGTTTTTTTCGGCTAAGTAATGTGGTAAACCCTGGCTGCCATAAACTTACCGAGGATGATAGTGACCACCCATAGAATTCGTGATCTTAGGGATGATTTTTGGGTTTGAGGGTTTACCACATTGTTTGCGTCCAGTCTTGGTCCGTGAAATCTCATGTTTGATGAGTTTGATGTCGATAAAACATGATAAAACCCATGGTTTCGTGTGAAAATATCCTGATGTTTGGCTGGTGAAACTGAAATGTTCCCATGTTTTCATGCTGAAAAATACCGTCAACTCACTGCTACAGATCAACTAGCTGGCGCACTATTTTTCAATAGGTAAGTCATCGAACTAAATGGGCCATAAAAAAAGCGTAGCCATGTAAGAAATGGAGGCCAACAATGATTTATATGTTTTACAGATTGCTATACTGGTTGGTGGTTCGGAACATGAATGGATTATGACTTTCCATAGATTGGGAATTTCATCATCCCAACTGACGAACTCATATATGTCAGAGGGGTAGGTAGACCACCAACCAGGAAAAACATACAAAAAACCTAGACATATCATAGATGTAGATACCATCCTGCGACGGATGGAACATCTTCACCAACTGGCAGTTTCCAAGTAACCATGAGGGTAAAGCCTGTAATTTTCCCTTAATCGCCTTAAACCAATCCATTGACATAGTTGAAATCCTGGTAATAACATGTAATAACTACTTTTCTGCATCTTTGAAGACCTCACTTGGCTGAAAGCGCAGGTCGACAAGCTGCAGAAAGTTCATCCGTCGATGGATAAGACTTTGGTGAAGTCTGGGGACCTGGTTCGAAGACCACGGGCTGAGAAAGTGACCGTTAAACGATGGGCAAAGTAAAGCTCCAAAAGTTGGACAAATATCGGATAGAGAAAAACCAGCTTTCCGATGACAGGGTACCACGGGGACCTAGTTATCATCCATTTAAGAAGAATGGACTTTCCATGAAATAAACCATCCATGAATTGGGGATCCCCCGTTTATGAGAACCACCACATGTATATAAAATTATATATATACAATCTGGTTGGTGGTTTGGCACATTTTTTATTTTCCATTTCATATATTGGGAATTTCATCATCCCAACTGACGAACTCATATTTTTCAAATGGTTAATATCTCCACTTATTATATTTCACTGGAACTGCACCTTGAAGGTGGTGATTGAAAAGCAGGTTGAGGCCGGCCCCCTGGGCATCTACGGTTGATCATCATTTTCCCAACATGGGCAGATTTTTTGAGATATCCCCCATTTTGGGCAGATCCATATCAGTTAAAAATGGAGGAGTGTACCGGGTGTACCAAAAAATAGTGATAAATGATGTAATAGTGGGGATATCTCGAAAGATTCTTTGGTAAATGGCTGCAGAAGGGGACATACATCATTGAAATTAAGCATGGAACCGACCATATATCCAGTGAAAAGAACAGTTGCGGTTGATTATTAGCCCATAGTTCTTACTAAACCATAACAACCTCACTGCAACGAAATCACCACAAATTATGTTTAGTATAGGGAATCATCCCTAAATTGCCGATTTGTTTTTAATGTTGGGATATTTATCAACAAGACATGTTGTTAAACAAACAATAGTTGGGTGAGATCTAGAATGAGACAAACATATCCGATAATTCAGGGAATGTTACTGCTTGGTAAACTACTTTTTGATGGATTTTTGATAATGTTACTGTTCGGACAAGCACTGATTGATTGGGAAATGGCTCGTTGATGAGTAATAGAGTCTTAATTGACAACAACTAGTATACCACATGATATGAATCAATACTAGTGGTTTCACTTGTACCTACACATAATATACAGTACACATATCGATTGAATATCAATCACCAGTACAGTTGGAATATCTACCATCAACAATCTGACTGGTGGGAATAAGATTGGGGTAATCAACAATAGTGGGACTACATCCAACAAATTTTGGGCATGTGACTGTGGGTGGTGGTTTCGTCCCGAACCTTGGATGGGTAGCTGCTAACGCCGTGCTGGGTGGCCTGTGCGTTTTTGTTCATTTCTGCGTTTTGTATCTATCTATCTATCTATCTACCTACCTATCTATCTATCTATCTATCTCTCTCTATCTATCTATCTATCTATCTCTCTCTATCTATCTCTATCTATCTCTATCTATCTCTATCTATCTCTATCAATCTATCAATCTATCAATCTATCAATCTATCTATCTATCTATCTCTCTATCTCTCTATCTATCTATCTATCTCTCTATCTATCTATCTATCTATCTGTCTATCTATCTATCTATCTATCCTATCTTATCTTATCTTATCTTATCTTATCTTATCTATCTATCTATCTATCTATCTATCTATCTTATCTATCTTATCTATCTTATCTATTTTATATATCTCATCTATTTTATCTATTTTATCTATCTCATATATTTTATCTATCTTATCTATCTTATCTATCTTATCTATCTTATCTATCTTATCTATCTTATCTATCTTATCTATCTATCTATCTAATCTATCTATCTATCTATCTATCTATCTATCTATCTATCTTATCTATCTTATCTATCTTATCTATCTTATCTATCTTATCGATCTTATCTATCTTATCTATCTTATCTATCTTATCTATCTTATCTATCGTATCTATCTTACCTATCTAATCTATCTAATCTATCTAATCTATCTAATCTATCTAATCTATCTAATCTATCTAATCTATCTAATCTATCTAATCTATCTAATCTATCTAATCTATCTAATCTATCTAATCTA
>Ga0126342_10015589_pt1 | contig 13312 bp, 11 predicted proteins | sample Cyp1metagenome_FD_92528 | JGI IMG/M metagenome (GOLD analysis project Ga0126342, IMG submission 92528) | Coral microbial communities from Lord Howe Island, Old Settlement Bay, Australia - Cyphastrea 1 metagenome | ecosystem: Host-associated > Invertebrates > Cnidaria > Coral ...
AGTAGCAGCAATAGTAGCAGCAATAGTAGTAGCAATAGTAGTAGCAATAGTAGTAGCAATAGTAGTAGCAATAGTAGTAGCAATAGTAGTAGTAGTAGTAGTAGTAGTTGTTGTAGTAGTAGTAGTATTAGTAGTAGTAGTAGTAGTAGTATTAGTAGCAGTAGCAGTAGCAGTAGCAGTAGCAGTAGCAGTAGTAGTAGTTGTTGTTGTTGTGTAATTAGTGCAATGGGTGCAATTAGTGTAATTAGTTTAGTGTAGTGTGGTGTGGTGTAGCTAGATGTTATTAGTGTAGTGTAGTTTAATTAGTGTAGCGTAATGTCGTCTAGTATGTTGCATTTGTAGTAGTAGTGTAGTGGTAGTGGTAGTTGTAGTTGTAGTTGTCTATCTATCTATCTGTCTACCTGCAAGCTTGAAAACGAAGCTATTCTGCGAGACTTCCTCAATTTTTCAAGCTGACAAAATCAAAAACGAAGCAATTCTGCGAGACCACCTCAATTTTTGAACTTGACACCGTCAAAAACGAAACAATTCTGCGAGGCTTCCCCGATTCTCAAAGTTGACAACAACAAAAACGAAGCCATTCTGCGTAACTTCCTTCAAGAATGGAAAGTTGAGTGCAGAGCTGATGGCCTCGTGCCAATGCGTTTTGCGATTTTTCCAGTCCATGTGTCTAAAGTATTGCGCCTGCCACGAAAAAGTGAGGCCAGGTCATACAAAGTGCTGCACCTGTCACGCAAAATCATCTTCGCAAACCTGAAGATCTGATGCTCCAAATGTAACCCTTCTCAGGAAATCAGCGCCCTGACCTCCTGACATCTCTGATGAACATGTCTCTTGTATTGTGCCTGCCACGCTGCATGCATCTTTGCAGATCCCCTCCAAATGTCCCACGCCTGCCATCGTTTTTGGACATGCCACAAAACCCTCACATTTTGCTCACTTTTGACCAGGTGCACAATCCCTTGCGCCTGCCACGCAAAACGACATCTGAACGTCCAAAAGTGCTCCGTACCCGTCAGTTTTTTGCACTTCTGACTTCGGAATGTGCTTCGTGCCAGAACGGCGTGCACTTTTTCGACATGTCAACTTGCAAAAGTGGTCCGAGCATGGTGTGCTTTGTACATTTTGACTTCGAAATGTGCTTCGTGCCACAAAGGCGTGCACTTTTTCCACATGTCAACTTCCAACAGTGGTCCGAGCATGGTGTGTTTTGTACATTTTGACTTCGGAATGTGCTTCGTGCCAGAACGGCGTGCACTTTTTCGACATGTCAACTTCCAAAAGTGGTCCAAGCATGGTGTGCTTTGTACATTTTTGACTTCGGATAGTGCTTCGTGCCACAAAGGCGTGCACTTTTTCGACATGTCAACTTCCAACAGTGGTCCGGGCATGGTGTGTTTTGTACACTTTGACTTCGACATGTGCTTCGCGCCACCACGGCGTGCACTTTTCCATCTCTCATCTGACGACATGGCTCCACACCCGACCCGCCGTTTTAGCGAGCCTACTTCTCGACCCTGCTGAGCCACAAATCATTGGAAAAACACAGTGTTTTGCGACTTTGCTACCTTTCGCGCACTGCTACCTTTCGCGCACCTGGGCATCTTCTTTCTTCTCACTCTTTCTCTTCTCTGATCTTCTCTCTTCTACTCTTCTCTTCTCTGACTCTTCCCACCTCTGCTTTTCCATCTGTAAATATAGTCGGAAGTTTGACTTCTAAACTTCCTTCGATGATATATGGGTAAAAAATTGTGATTCACCCAAATTGCCTTTGAGACGGAAAATGATGATTAGCCAGAATTTAGGGGTACAGCACTACCCTCTTGACCCGAGTTTATTCTTCACCCGCTCTGAGTAAGTTCAGGGCGAGTCTGCCTTGCCTAATGCAAGCCGTATGGACAAGAAGAGCGTGCTTTCAGCATCAGATCATTCTGCTTTGATACCTGCGATGCAAAGTGAATCTGTCTCATGTTCTTGCCTGCATCTTCAATGGCCAGGTGCGAGCCTTTTCGAACTACAATTTCAGACTCCACGATAGCAAAAAGGCCAGGGCAGCCAGTTTTGGAGCCGGTGGAAAATGACGAATCGAAGTTGATCGAAGTTGCACGGTCTCAGGGTATGCAATATGTATGTATGATATGTGTATTATATGTGTATTATATATTCGGCAACGACATTTAAATATGTGGATGGCGGGCCAGACCGCGAGGCCCCGGAGGTAGTATGAAATACCAGTTCGTATATTTAAATGTAGTATAATGTAGTTACCGTATGTTTAAACGAATTGGATTCTGTAAGTTTAAATGGCCAGGCGGGCCAAGGAAAACCTTCCCGGAGGTAGTCTAAAATACCAGCTCTTATATTTCAAAATCCGTATATTTAAATGTAGTTACCGTATTTATATGTATATTCATATATATATATATATGTATGTATGCGTGCGTGTGTGTGTGTGTTATTCAAGTGTACGTCGTTTATGCTTAAAATGTATACATGTATATTGTTGATTTTTCATGTATATTCACATGTGTATGTACATATATACATGAATTTACATATTTACACATATACATATTTACAAATATACATATATACATGTATACATATAGACATATTTTAGATACATGTTTGCATGTATAAATAAATACATATTTACAAATAACATATATACATGTGTACATATAGACATTTATATTTATAGATACATGTATACATAGATACATATATACATTTTTACTTCTTTACATTTATACATTCATACATATATAAATATATTCATGTATGCATATATATATATACATATGTCCATACAAATGCATCTAAATACATGTAAATACATATTTACATATATATATACATATGCATATATTCATCTATATATATATATATATTTATTTATTTACAAATATACACACATACAAAGATACATGTATACATATATATATATATACATATAGACATTTATATAGATACATGTTTACATATATATATATATTTATTTATTTTCATATTTACAGATTTACATTTGTAGATACATGTATACATATTTACATATTTACGTATGTTATATGTATATATATATATAGAGAAATTGTAAGAGTGCTGTGCATGTATTATATATATATATGTGTGTGTGTTACCTTTGTATTATGTATTTATCGTATTTGTATTCAATTTATTTTCTCTTGTATGTGTATTTATATCGTGTTATACATGTTCAATATACGTAATATACGTGTTTTTAGTTCTATATTGAATTATATGTTTTATATTTTTCATATTTTTATTACATATAATCAACACTTTATATATATATGTATATATTTACATGTATTTATGTATTAGATCTCTGTATTATATTTACCTATATATATATGTGTGTGTGTGTTTTCCATGTACATTATACGTATCATATATATATATATATTTATTCATTGGCATCGAATGTACATGATCCATTGACGGATTACGTTCAACCAAAAAAACACGGACTTACTGTGATTTACCTGCTTCAGGTGGGAAAAGTTTCGCCAGCTCACATCCAGGAGCGTTCCTTGTGTGGCGGAGCGATTTGCTACTGTAACCAGCATCATCCAACATCAAACCGGTCTTTGAAAATGGTGAGTTAACCGTTAACCATCAAGAAATGGTTTCATGGTGATTTGATGGGATTGAATGCGATTTAATGGTGGTTTCATGGGGGTTGAATGGGGATTAAATGGGATATACTGAAGATTTAATGTGATACTACTGGGGATATACTGGGATGGATATCCAACAAAATAATGCATGGGCATGTTTGAAAATGGGGTGTACTCCCAGAAATGGCCATAGAGAAAATGATGATCAATCAAGGCGTGGAATGTGGTTTCCCTTATCTTGATCTCAAGCCGCCGGTCAGGGACTGGAGAACAATCTCAGGCATTTACAGGCTGGTGATTGGAGCGGCAATCCTGCGTGTAGGGATTTTGATCCCGCTTGTGTGTACTGGGTCTAGTGGCGTGTGGCTAATCCATCAAGTATGCTCTGAACCTCTGGAGTGCTGACACCTGCTAAACTTCCGCACAGGATCGTGCTGTTGTACTTGGCAATCATCCTTGCAGCCCAATAGTCATGTGGCCGCTTGCTGCAATTTGGTCAGCTATGCAAGCGGTTTTTCCGTGCGTTCAAGGCTTGCATTTGATTTGCACTGATTTCAAGTTGTCACTCAGGAAAGGGCAGAAGGCCGGGAGAGTTAACTGCCACGTCACCACATTTGTTCGTCCCGTGCATTTGGGATCTTACAACACTTTCGGGTGCGTCAAATGATTGCACAGGCATCCACAAAATCACTCTAGATCATTCCAGATTGGCCGAAAATGAGTTTAAAAATATTGGATCAATCATCACAAGAAACACCTAAACATCCATAGCAACATCCAAATAGAAAGAGGTGTTCAACCTCGACTTTCTGGGGAAAACATCATCATCTAGTCTAATTCCACCCTCCTGGAAATATTATTTGGCCCTTAATATCTATGATTCTCCATTGTTATCCTATCATTTGTCCCAATAAAAAACATCCATTTGGGACCATGTAAACAAGGACGACTTTCGGAAGTCGATCACAGGTGGAGCTTAGCTTGATCTTCCAAGAGCTCAGAACACAGGACGGAGCCGCCATGGAGCCGCACTTTTTCCATGGGATAAGTTTCGATATGAATGGAATGAATATAGAGGTGTCCTAAAATGGAGGATTCCCAAGTCACCATGGCTTTCAATACTAAGTCATGGTCAAATGACTTGGATGATTTGCGAGTACCCCCATTTTAGGAAACCTCCATATGTGCTAGAGTTACTAGACTTTAGATGACTTTAGTATAGTTTAATCTCCTATTATCAAAACTATGTCCTAGAGTTTTTTGTTGAATTATTCTGTTTAATGGAGGTCTGCGGGACAAACATGACACGACCCATCCCAGTTGCGTTTTGACTTTACTGCCTACGTTGTTCGTACGTGTTTCATTCTTTCTTTTCGGATCCTGTGCGCAAGTGTTGTTTTTAATATATATATATATATTATACATATATCGCCTATATGTATATACATACAACTATACATTGGTTACATATAACTATATATACATATGTTGTAAATAGATATCAAAACCCCAGTATTTCGCTCCAGGATACGCTCCGGAGATTCGAGACCGGCACCGCTTCTTCTCATTCCTCTCCAGGCCGCAGACGGGTTGATACAGCGTTGGAATCCGGACATTTTGAATCAATGAGTCCTAAGGTATGTAGAAAACACCAGTTAAGATGGTTTTGGATATGATTTCACCAAGGGTTCATATAAATTTAGAGTCATAGAGGTTGAACACCCGTTGATGTCTTCTTGATATGGTTTGTTTATAGGACTTTATCAGAGTTGCGGCGAGGCCGTCGGCCAGCCTCGCAAAGTGACCTGGCCCAGGTGCGGGCTGTCGGAATCCGGGAGGAAGCGTAGAAAATGGAACTTTCTCAACATGGGTATGGGTCAAAATTAGAGACCTGGGGGACATTGGGGGACCGCAGATTTAAGTCGATTTTTTCAGTATTAACCATCCAATAATTGAAGTACCCATGTTTGATCCATTATCCACATGAAATGTAAAGAGTCAGGATAATTATAGTAGAATATGATATCCTAATGTCTGCGCATGAAACTATCATAATTAGTCGGATAATCAACTTGGAAAACCCAATGCCTCGTAAACCATCCCTAAAAAGTAGGTTTATGGCGTTGGGTTGCTAATGTTATATCATAATTTACTGGTCTTCAACATAATAAAGAACATATGATACTCTCTGGTAAACTAGCAAAGCTTTGGAAAATGACTAGTTTTTTAAATAGGTAAATTACCTATAAATGGTCCATTTTCCGTAGCTATGTTAGTTTACTGGAGAGTACTGTGATTGCCTGATTATCTCCAACATCAGCCACGTCAGGCCGCAGCTGATGCGCTGAAGGTGCCAGTACCTCAACATGAGATGGTGAATGTCGGCGAGGCAGCTGGGATTGATGGCGATATTCATCCCTGCTATATAACATTGGGCAAATAGGTGTGTTGTACACATTTAGCATCCTGAACAATAAGAGTGATCATCACATGAAAAGGTAAGCATTCTGTTTGTGTGTGTGAGCGCATGCTTTTGTTTTGGGTGTCTTTTTGGAGGTGTTCATTTGCTATGTGGATGTATTTGAGTGCGGAATGATTCACGATCTGACATACGACTACCTGCATCTAGCAGTATATAGAGAGAGACCATTACCATGCGGTGTCACTAGATGCGATGACATACCTTTCTATCACCGCACATGCCGACGCACACTATTACGTACACACTGGTACTAGAAGATGTCTTTATAGTTTTTCAGGTGACCATTGCGTAGTACCTCGTTATTATGTTAATTCTGTCAGTCAGCCAATCACGCAATCAAAGACAAATATCATCAAATATATGCATTGCAGCCCCGTTTACTGTCATATTTACTCATACACCTTGAATGCCTTCACATGCCTTCATGGCATTTGTTCAAAATGGGCGGACCTGGAGCTGAGACATTAATTTCCATACGTTTTCACACAATGCATGGATACGTGTCCATGTGTGCTGCATATTGTGCGAGACATTTGCTGATCTCCTTGATCGAGCAGCTGGGCTTTCTCATCTTCAAGGCCTTGAAAGCAGATTTCAACTTTGCACGCTCCTATCCTGCCCGGGTAACGGTGAGGTACAGCGATGAACCCTGGAATGGTGGTGCCCTACATGAACCAAAGGGTGGCTTCTGTACCAGGTAGTCATTTGCAAAGAGGCCTGGGTCAAATGCTGCAAAATTCATGATACCCTGAAAGATGATCGTCATGGCTCATTGCCCATTAAGAATGGGTCTTTTCCATTGCAACATTTCGAGAGTAGCCGCAGAGGAACTGCTTACTGTTGTAGCCGGTCTGGTTTGACTCTTTCAACTGGGATTGTTTTGGGGGTGGGGTGGGGAGCGAGACAGAAATCAGACCATGGAAAGCAGACAGCTCATCCAAACAATGGCTATAAGTCAAAACCCTGGGACCCGGATGGTACCCACAGTCATAGCTGGTGAAAATGTGTGGTTATTCCCCCAGTCAATTTCACAGGTAACTGGACCCATCCCCAAATGATCCAGTTTCCATTGAAGGCATGCTGTCGCCGCCTCATTCTGCCTCATCTGGCTACATGCCGACTCCAACAGGAGGTGACTGGACCGACTGCTTCGGAGTCGCTTCACCCACCAAAGTCTCGTTGTTTCTACCCACAACCATCCGGTCGGAAGCATCAGCAAAATGCACTGGCCAACCCAACCCATGTGGCTTTGGTCAGAAAATGTAAAAAAAAAACGGGTATATAGCCCATTCTCCCATTCTATCCACCGCTTCTACGCATCATGTCCATCCATTTCCCCTATGATTTCATGGTCCTTTCTCCACAAGGGGATACCTGGCAGGTGCCTCTCCAGCCGCAGCGGCGTATAATCGAATGCTAGCAGCTGCAGCACCAGGTAGGCCGAAGATCTGATACAATACCCCCAATGAATGGTGATTATTATGGTATATTTATGTATTTATATGCTTGTTTTGATGGGTTTTTGATGGTTTTTTGTGATGCTGGTCTGGTTTTTGGATGCTGGTCTTTGAAAGACAAACGCCAGGCTTTGGCAATGGGAATTGCGTCAGCCCAATGGGAGGGGCACTACAGTTGGAAGCTGAGCATAGCCATGGCATGGCGTGCCATTCGCTCCGATTTGAAAATATGGGGTAGGGCACCCCATGGCTATCTTCATGGAGGTGTGGTTTGGGCCTTGAATTTTGACCCAGAGCCATATAGAAGTGGTATGGATTGGTTCATTTAATCCTGGTTGGAAAAAGGTCGGCGAAGTTGAAGGTACCCACAAAGATCACAAAGTTTCCAGGTTGACAGGGGGCAATGACCAAGGCGAGGATCTCTTTGAATATTATCAAATAGGTGTGGCGCAGAAAAAAAAAGGCACATGTTTCAAGATTATCACTGTGAACCAGCCATTTTTGTGGTAGATAGTTCTGAGCCATATTTCCATGTTCAGGTCCATTTTGTGATCTTTAACATGTGTTTACTTTCGACGCCGTTCCACATCCTTGCCTTAAGGCCTGGTCCCCTGCGAGCACCTCACTCAGACAAAGGAATGCCTGGCCCTCCACCGGGGCAATTCTTTGGCAGGTCCAGGGACTCAGATGGGATGCAGGTGGTTCTGTTCAGAACTTCGGAAGACGAAGGGAGATTTTCTCAACGACACATTGAAATCAGCGTTTTTGACACTCTTTTCAGGGATGAATCATTTTTATCCCAGCTACTTGTTGCGATTCCATGATTCATGTTATCCAGCCTGGCCATGTTTCTCGAAAATCAAAAACGCAGGGACCCCCGCTGGCGAGGAAACCTGAGCAACTGAGTGCCCCCAGTTCCGGTGCTCCAAGCGCTGGGGCGGCCCCATGGCCCACACCGCAGGAGTGATGATAGAGGGGCAATCCCGAGGAGAAGATTTCCATGAATCTTTGGGGGATGATCTTCCATTTGGTGATTCCTAAAATATGGCTATTCCAAACCATTAGAGTTTTCCCATTGATAATCACCAATTTTGGATGATTTAGGGCTATCACTATTTTCGGAAACCTCCATTTCTACCATTGTGCATCGTATTTTCTTGTCAAGAGTACTTGTTGGGTTGAACATTTCGGTTGAGACCTGTGCATGCGCCTATTTATCACCTGGAAGACTCTGTTTGTGTCCTGACATTTTCCCGATGTTCTTAGGCACCTAAGGCTGAATCCTAAAATGAACTTTAATAATCCAGAAAAAGATAGAAAAACAAAATCCTACTAAAACACAGGTTAATGACTCTTCTATCTTTTTGTGGATTAGTGTAGTATTAAATCAATATTCTTTTGCAGAGGCTTCCGACCCTTGTGAGACGAGAAATCTCAGCTGGCTGATGTGAACAGCATTGTCAGGATGTCAGGATCGATGTCGTTCAAAGTACTTGACCCCCAAGACTGGATGCTTCAATATCCAACATCTGCTGGAGGTTTTCTTTGAGACTCAGCTGGTTGAGAATCAACATACAGAAAGACCCATTTAGCGTGGCTTGATTCATCCTTGTTTTCCATTCAAACACTAGTCACTCTAGTCTTCCCAGACTTGGATCATGGGAAATTTGGAAAGCCCGTGGTTGTTCAGGGTAAAAACCATCTATAGTAATAACATCTACATGTCCCCCTTATTACCCCCCTATATCATAGGAAAATCCATGGGGAAAATCCATGGGGAAAACACATGGAAAAAAGCCATCGTTTCCCATCCTTTGTAGGACCTCGGTGCGCTGGGTTTCGTTGACCCGTGCTCCACTGGGGTACAGCAACGTGGTTTCTTTTGGATTTTGAGATCGGAAGACCTTAGATTTTACGAAGGGGGCTAAGGGTTTTTTTCATTGTTGAATTGTTAAACTCCAAAAGTGTTCGAAAATCTTGAGCCGAATGCAATTTGAAGCAGTGAAGATGCTGCGGTAACGACATGATGAGCCTTGGCAGAGCTTTTGGCAGCGATGACAGGTATTTGATAGCAAATCAAGCAGCTGCACTGTGCAGAAACGTGTCTCAGCATAACTTGGAAACTGGAGCATGAGTGGTGTGGTAGACCCAGAACTAAACTTCCAAAGTTGGAGGGTTTATACCATCCATGTTTTGGTGAAATTGTGGAAAGTTTATCATTGCTGGGTTCATTTATTTTTTTGAATAAGGTCATCGTTCAAAAACGAAGATCGACACTCAGCAAGTGCAAAAAGCATCGGACGAAAACTGCGTCAGGCTGGTGCGCCCGGCATGGAGGACGACTATTTCGGTGGAGACGAGCCCGAAGGCCTGGCCCTCAGGACATGACATGGCAGTGTGTCAAAACCCTGGTACCCCTGTAGTTCACATCAAAATAGCTGGTAAATGGATGTTCATCCCACTAAAAATGGTATTTTCATAGGTATTGATCCATACCCACATGACATGCTGTGTAGATTTTGTCGGTGAAATGGGTCGTCAATCCAAACAGCCCAGGTCCAGGCTACGACAGAATGCCTGCCACTGGGAGGAATTCAGTTCAAGAGATATTGAAGCGTCATAAATTGACGGTAACATGAGGTAAAATTCTCATTTTCAGACATAACCAAACGTTCATATCAAGATATATCAAGATATTATCAAGTTGTCTATAGAGTTGCTTATGACATTATACATCTCTTTCCCAAGTGATATGCGGCCCGCTGATGGGCTACATGTCAGCAGCAGCAACCATAGAAGGTGAGCTTACTTAGCTGGCTCTTATTTCAGTTTTGGGGTAATTAAGGTGTTTCCACAGTTCTCTATTTTCAGCAACAGGAAGGAGAGCATGGAGTTGTTGAGTAGTATTGTACCAGTTGATCGTATTAGTAGATGCATGAAAGTGATTTTAATTCCACTATGGTAAAGTGGGTATAGAATGGGTGGAGAAGATCAACAGGGTTAGGACAGTTCGGTATAGTCGGAGTTTAGAATGGGCTTCAGCCAGGGAGAGTTCAGGCCAATGAGCCCTGGGGGGGCCTCTCCTAAAAGGGGAACTAATGGTGCGTAGGGTCCTAGAGGGGTTGAAGCAAATAAGTGACTCAGGGCTATTGGGATGCCTAAGTATATGACCGAGATACTGAATTCTACGGTCAGAAGCCTGGGAGCAACGGAAGGAGACATCAGAGTTAGAGTTAGAGGAGGAATTGGGGGCAATGTATGAACCCAATATTTGGCACTGGGAAGAGGAGGAAGAGGGGTGGATAGGGCAAAGGGTTGGAGTCCAAGCCAAAGAAGGGAGCACAATAGGGGCAGTCGCAGGAGGTGCCTGGAGTAACTGAAATAGATAGGGAAACAGGCAGCGTGGAGTGGATACTCAGGAGTTGGCATGTGTTTCCGTTAAGGAGAAGGCCTATTCGGGAGGCAAGATGTTGTAGGAGGTGGAGAAGACGCATGAGAGTTGCATTGGAGCGAGCCATGAGAACAGTATCGTCAGCATACTCAATATCTGAACTTGGAAAGAGAGATGGAAAAGTCCATGGGGTGTAGTGGAAGAGGGTGACGAAAATATCGTTAAGGTCCGCTGTGAGAGCGGGCAGAACTATAATGAAGCGTAGCCGCTCTCCCTCGTCCTACCGGCCAATCTCTTTGGCCAACGCCATATACAAGCTCTACGCTTCTTTGCTCCACCTTCGTCTTTCAAAAAGGGTTGATCCCTTCCTCCAGCACCAACAGTATGGCTTCCGTTCCAATCGCTCTCCTTCTACTCCCCTTTTTCTCCTCCGTCGCCTCACTGAAATCTTTGAGCGACGCACTTCATCACTCCATATTCTTTTTCTTGATTGGCCTCAAGCTTTTGACTCTATCAGTCATCAGCACTTGCATGCTGCTCTCATAAGATACGGTGTCTCTGAACTCTTCACCAACATCATGTCCCTATAGCCTCTCAAAGTTCTTTGTCTCAGACCTTTCTTTCGGCTCCCCTTCTCAACCTCTTGGCCGAGGCATTAAACAAGGCTGTCCTCTCTGTTGCCTTTTTAAATCATCACAACCTTGCTGAGTTTGAAATGGTCTGGAGCAATTCTATGTAGGAAGCAGTAGTTATTAGTGAGAAAGGAGAATATGTTTAACAGGGTGAGGAAGGAGGCGAAGGGTTTCCATGGGGAGATTGTCAGGACCTGGGGCCCGGCCGGTCTTGCAGCGACGAAGTGAAAAGTAAGGGTCTGACATGGTAAAGGGGAGTTCCATGTCCGCCCCACATAAGCGGATCTAGAAAAAGGTTCAGGAAGGTCTTGGTAATTCCATACGTTGTCTGGAACGGACCCTTTTCATAGTCTTCCAGTGGTCGGATGGAGAACCGGAGTGGTCTTCTCAGAGACGGGAGACGGGAGAGATTCGATTTTTCAGAGCAAGCAGAGCGCTTTATTTTGTTAATGCCTATATTATATACATACATAATCATACATATATATATATATATTTATCTATTTATTTGTTTATTCATTTATTTTTTTCGTTTATTTATTTATTTCTATTTTATGTATACAGCTGTATACACATATACATACATAAGATGTCTCAAATTCGCCATCTCTAGCTGGCGCTTAGCCCAGTCACCGGTGCCGCTTGAGCCCAGTTGGGTGTGACGTCGCCACATTCCTGGTCGGGATCCCCTTCTGCGCCGCCGGGATTAGCACCACCTCCATTGTCCGGAGCTCGGGCGCGGCAACCGGTGCCAGCATCCAACCCATTCCAACCGTTTCCGCATACATGGTGGGTGAAGATGGTGTTTTTACCAGGAAATGGTGATTTGGATTTAATTTTTGGAATTCTATGTGATATTCATGGGGAATCATGGGAATATCATGGGATAATGTGGGGCACATGTCATTCTATATCCAACAGGATGTACGTGTGATTGAAAAGGAGGTATAACCACATAAATGGTTATGGGAAAATGATGATCAACCAAGGAATGGAATGGGGTACTGTACCTTTTTTCGGACAAACCCATTTGGTGGTGTCCAAAAATTGGTTATTTATTATATTTACCTTTTCATGTGGAAAATGATAAAAGCATTGGAGTTTTGATGATGTTAGGGTTCTTTCACTTTTAGATGAATCGAAAATGAATCGATATAGTTGGGGAAGTGAGCTGTGGCAATCGGTGGAATCTGAGGCAAGATGCCGGAAGCAACAAAGGAAGGAACTTGCTCTGCCCTGAGATACCTTGGGGGAACTTCTCAAACGCGGGAAAATCCACGAAATCATCGAAGTGTGTCTCCACCACTTGATCATTGCACCTGTGCTTATCGACACCTCTGGAACAAGGCTATCGCCACAAGGAAGCGCCTCTGGTAGGCACACACTCAGGCTCGGATGAAGATGCAAGACATCCATATTCTGATTTACGTGCATGCGTACATGCGTACATACGTACTTACATACCGTACTGTACCGTACTGTACCGTACCGCACCATAACAGACCAGACCATCATACGATACCGCACTGTCCCTTACCAAACCATTGCATGCATTGCATCCACAGACATAGACACACACAGACACTCACACACTTGCTCAGAAACATCTTATCGAATTACTGATGTGGAATGCATCGTACGTGCAAAAACACTTCAGTTAAACCTGACAGGAAATAGTAAATGACCAGGCGTGAGAAACAGTGGAGAAG
>Ga0126342_10015590_pt1 | contig 13312 bp, 8 predicted proteins | sample Cyp1metagenome_FD_92528 | JGI IMG/M metagenome (GOLD analysis project Ga0126342, IMG submission 92528) | Coral microbial communities from Lord Howe Island, Old Settlement Bay, Australia - Cyphastrea 1 metagenome | ecosystem: Host-associated > Invertebrates > Cnidaria > Coral ...
ATGCCAGATAGAATGCCAAATAGAATGTCAGAAGATATGTCAGATAGAATGCCAGAAGATTTGCCAGTAAGAAAATGTATAAATGTCATGGTGGGGATCACACGAAGTAAAGTAATTTTTTGTTTTACAGTTGCTTAGTCTTAGTCGATGTTTTGAAGCCTTAATCCCATTAAAATCATCATCAAATTGGGATGCATCATCATTCAACAATAGATGTGGGCCGCAGTGGGTCAAAATGGAAGACCTAGGGGACCATAGATGTTAGTCTAGTTTAGTATCAATCATTCAATTATTGGGTTACCTAAGTTTGACCCATACCCATATAGTATGTATATTTATATATATACATACGGTATATTATAATAGGTATACATATATATATAGATCGCCATGAATATCTGATATCACTATATTATAACACCCCTTTTTAAAGGGATCTATCTTCAGAAATGGGATGAATCACAATGACTGGGGAATCAACATCCAGCGAACCCTCTGGGAAACATACAAAAAGCGAACTGGAAAATCACCATGTTTCATAGGTAAATCAACGAAGTAAATGGCAATGTTCTATAGAAAACTGTTAGTTTACCAGAGGGTATTCTCTATTCCGTTAACTAATAGCTAATGGGTTTAGTTAACGAGTTCATGGATATTTCATGGATATTACCCAACAAATCATAGCTACGGATATGGATATGACCCTAAGTTTAGTCAACTAGTTAATGATAACTCATGCATATTACAATATTACCTAACTATTAACTAAGGACTATCATTGACTAGTTAACTATCATTACTAAATCATTACCATTAATAGTTTAGTCATAACTACTTTATTATCTATTATCAATGGGATTTTCAGGATCCTAAAATGGAGGTACTGTACCATATAAGGCCATATTTTGTGGGGATATTCCCTTACATAGGCCTTAAAAAAATGGTAGGTACCTCCCATGAATCGGTTCCTGAAATGGCCGTTGATATTATAACCATCACCTAGCTATGACAGCTATGACAGCTATGACTTGTTGGGTACCAGGTCAGGGGGTGCACAGCCTGACAGGAGAAGCTGCGGCACTCTGAGGCCAGGGCGGCACAAGCGGATCGCGCTGCCAAGGTGGGGAGCCTGGGGTGCTGGGGCTGGGAAAATGATAGAAAACTGGGAAAATGATTGGAAAATGATGGGAAAATGATTGGAAAATGATTGGAAAATGATAAGAAAATGATGGGACAATGATGGAACATTGGGAACAACATGGAACAACACATGAAAAACCATGGTTTTACTGAGTTGAACGTGAAAACCTGAGTGAACGGTGGATCCAAGAATTAATTGGGATATTTCATGTGAATATCGGAATGATGAAGTTTAACAGGTCTGTTGGGCAGTCAAAACCCCAATTGGTTGATGATCAGTTCCAGGATGACCCAATGTATTGGGGATGACAGAGGGGTTTGAACACTGCTCATGGGAGCCATGAAAATGCTGTGATATGATATGATACTTATGGTTTAATGTCTTGTTTGGAAGTAATAGTATATGATTTTAATCTGATTAATAGTTGTGCAAAGGGGAAGTCTCAATAAAAACTGATGTTGAAACGGAGAAGTATCAATAATAACTGATGTTGAAACGGATTTAATCAGACCTAGCATTTCCAACCACGAGTTCAAGAGGTTGTTATGGGCTTTAACTATCAAAAATATGAGGATATGATTGAGAAATGATGGTTGATTGGTTAATATAGCAGCTTATACTACATATAACTGGCTTATTGGAGATTCGTACGTGGCCCATGATTGGGGAATATTTACTAGCCAGCCAGTATTTCGTGGGATTGGGTACTGGTAGTTTTCATGGCGCATGTGGGTTTGAGCAACGAACATTGGGTTGAACCACGAGATTTGTGTTTTGTTTTTACCAGCAAAAAACATGTGGTGACTTGGTTTTGACCAACAACATTAACTTACTGGTGCTTAGTAAGTAGGGAATTTTCGAGAATGATCCACTGGCTAACTATCAACTGGTTGGTGGTTTCAAACATTTTTTATTTTCCATAATATATGGGATAATCCTTCCCATTGACTAATATTTTTCAATAATAATCCCAGCAACCCCCAGCAACCCATCCATGCCCTACGTTTAGCACCAGTAAGATGAATCCCCCCGATGCCCATACGCTTTTTGATGGGCATTGGTACCGCCAACCGAACTGGAACCCTTCAATGGTTTTTAATGGCGTTTTTGTCGCAACAAGAAACTGTGGAAAATAATGGTTTTTAATGGTGTTTAATGGTTTTTAATGGTTTTTTAATGGTTTTTTAATGGTTTTTTAATGGTTATTAAAACCATGAAATGTTTCCGGAATTGGTTTCAACGAAAATGTGCAGGACACCCATATATTTGCTGGTAAGAACCATGGTTTCAACCGTGGATGTTCTCAATACACGAACCTGTAATGAAAGGTGGTTAAATCGACTTCTGAATGGTTGCTAAAATTCGGTAATTTGGGAAGGCTAGCTTGAAAGAGGAATATGTCAGATGCGCAAGATTCAAGGTTTCGCAGCCTTTTTTATGGGAGATTCACCCCCTCAAATGGCCATCAATAGAAAATGATAGCTGGCTGGTGGTTTTAAACATTTTTACATAATAAATGGGACAATCCTTCCCATTGACGAAGTCATATTTTTGATGGTTATTGCACCACCAACCAGGCTTGGTTGGTCTGACAGGATTTAGCGAGTTACCCAGTTACCCGACATACGCTGTGTGTTTTCAAGGCTCAAAGATTGTTTAGGGGAAACGACTGTCAGTGACTCAGTACGTCTGACGTGTTCATTTGGAGCCACCATTACTAGGCCCTAGTTTTTGGTGCCCACTGTTGGTGCCCCTGCTGGTGCCCACTGTGCAAAAAGCCGCCCTTGAGAAGGTGTAGAACTGTATAAAGACCTCACGTCGCGAGAGGTCACCTTTGCATGATGAGAATTGGATTCGAGGAATTATCCCAGTAGTTGTAGTACCCTCTGGTAAACATACAAAAAGCTATTGAAAATGGTCATTTATAGTGGATTTACCCATAAAAAATGGTGATTTTCCATAGTTACGTAGTTTACCAGAGGGTATGTTGTAGTTGAGGGGGCCTTATTTCTGGTTAGTGAATTATTGTCAATATGTAGTTTACCCAGATACATGATAAAATAGTCCAAAGATCGTCCTCGGGATTGGGAATCTTTTTTTAGATCACCCAAATTGATATCAACTCCGAATTAGGTGTAGAGGCTACCCAACCATGTTGTAGTAAAACTGGAAAGAATAGATGTTTCAGCCTATCAGTCACGTGCAAATAGAAGTATGAGGTCTATTTACGGGTGGCCGAGCACTTGCGAAGTGACATGCACATTGAAGGACACCCCAACATTGCCATTTGTATATGTGTTTATACATGATAGCAGTCAGGTCACAACCATGACAAGCCATTTTTAATGGAATGGCACACCCAAAAAAATTGGAACCAGTTGAAACCCTCAGAACAGCCATCCCATTTGATCCATTTCTATCCATTTCTCCAGTTCCTCGGGGGTTCCTCGGGTTTAAACGTTGCGGTTCTCGTTGTCCCCAGGTCAGCAGCGATAAGGCGAAAGAGACGGAACAGCAGTGCCAAGTCAAGGCAGAAAAGGAAACCATGGAGTGTCGCTTGAAGCTCGACCTGAACTGATTGAACTGGTTGGTGCTTTGGATGTTTTTTTCATTTTCCTCAATAGTTGGGATGATGATCCAATCTGACTAATATTTTTCGGGGGGGTTGAAACCACCAATTAGATCCAATTAGTTGATTTTTGAGGTGCAGTTCCATTTCATCAATGATCAATGGTTATCTATGGTAAATTAACAGTTCGACCCTGAAAATAAGCCATTCTTAGTGGAAACTAATCTTCCAACCCTCATCTGCCAGGGTCTAGGTTAATTTACTGGAGGGTATCTATGGTTATTTATGTTCATCATATTTCATAATATGGATAAACATGGTTATCTATGATATATTCTACGTGTTATTGGTGAACGGCTGGGTCCTGTTAATCCCAAGATTCTCGTCACAAGAAGGAGGATATCACCTGGTAAGTATTTTAATCTAAACCATTGGGCACGAAGCAATGAACTATGGCTATGTGGAATCTATGGGATTTCCATCAGGATTTCAATGGTGATTTATGAAGCTTCAAGATATTTCATGGGATAATCAATGGGATTTACTGAGACATCTTTGATTTGTTCAAGATGATTTGGATGATTTCCCCAATGGGAAATCTGTCCACGAACCGACTGGGGAATCTATTAGTTATTAGGACATATGTTTTTCGTTGGGACATGTTGGGACCCTTTAAGCAAATCCAAGTTAATCAGTGGGTATGTGAAAAATAGCTCATTGTTTTTTGTGTTTGTCTAAAACTATTAAAAAGTAGGTGCCATGGGTAGCATGTTTGGATGCAGCAGTATCAGCTGGCAAACATGAGATAGACTGATACTTGTTTACTGGGTACCCTGTTTTGAGACATAGCCATCTTAGAACATGTGGTTGTGTCAGAACCCTTAAAACTCAGTGGCATGATCCCTGCTCAAAATGCCTTAAAATAGGTTATATCAATTTGAATTTCAGGATCCTAAATTGGAGGTACTGTACCATATAAGGCCATATTTTCTGGGGATATTTCCCTTACATAGGCCTTATATATGGTAGGTACCTCCAATTTAGGTTCCTGAAATGGCCATTGATTATACCCCATTTTTAGCGACCCCATGTTTAGTGACATTTGAATGGGTCATCTGAATTATTCAAAGGGAATTTCAGTCGCAATTTCGAAAATTGTTTTTGGATCCCTGTCCACGGGAAATCTGACATATCTTGAGTGACTAACTACCATCTGGTTATTAAACATAGCTATGGAAAATCCCTCGCAAATGGAGGTTTCTAGCTGGGAAAATCATCTGTTTCTATGGGCCATGGCTTCCAGTTCGCTATTTTCAATAACCAGAGTCATAGAATTGGATGATGGGAAAATTGAAACCGGAAACCCCTATATTTGATGGTAAAAACCATGGTTTCCGGTTAAGATTTTCCCTTAAACCAATCCATTGACAGAGGGTAACAGAGCGAAACTACAGATGTGAATCCCATGCAGGTCAATTCGCCCTTGGGATGAGCGAGGGTTTCTGTGGGATGGGTAGATACCTATAACATTTAAGGGATGGTTTATGGCATTGTTTTACCCACATTAATGTGAAATAATGTGAATATATAGTCTTAGTATGTCTTAGTGGACATATTCCCCAATGATTAATGGTTGATGACCATATATTATATCGTCATGAAGCATTAATCATTGGGGTCATCAACCATTCATCACATTAATTGATATCCGATTTGTGATGTGAGTATGGAGAAAGGCAATATGAGCTAGCATGTCTGTGTTTTTTTGCATGCAATCTTGAGACCTGAAACTTTCTGACTGGATCTGATGGGTATTTTCCAGGTTTGCCTCCTCTTTCTTTAGTTTTTCATACCCATAGGATCCATGGTGCTGGTACATATGCTAACATGACTGGGGTATATTGATGGTAAATGTTACCAGCATACATGGATCCTGTGGGATAGTCTTTCTTTTGCTTGCTTCTGTTCAAAGATCTCGCAAGGTAGGGTTGCCCAGAAGGCCTTCACAGCCCGACTGATGACTGAACTCGAAGCAATGCCAAAGTGACAGTCAGCAACCAGCGTCAATCCAAGCTTCGGCTGGCTGAAGCCAAAGTGACTGAAGAGTCAAAGTCGGAGTGGCGCATCCTGGCCAAGAATTTGATAGTGCCTTAGGCACCATGAAGTTCAACGAGAAAGAGCAAGAAACGCTCCTGCCGACCTGTAGCAACGGCTGGATTGACTTCGAGCTGAACTCTACAATCTTGGCGCGAAATTGGGCTTGCGTCAAGAAGCTCATGTGGCAACGTGAAGAAGTTCGGGCCATGGAGTCACGAAAGCAAGAGATGCAATGGAGGCTGCTGCGGCCACGCTGGTGTCAATGCAGAAGGGGCTAGCAGCAGAAGGCCTTCTTGTTCTTGTCCAAGCTTTGAAGTGTAGGCATAGTCTTACATTATCTTGCATTCCTTCTGGCATTTGATCTGTTTATTTGATCATACTCGATATGTTATGATCTGATATGATCCTTTTTTTTCCTGAATATCCTTCTGGGTCCTTTCCTGGCTACCTCCTTCTCTGGCCCCTGGGCTCCTCTTCTGGGACCTTTTCCAAGCGCCTCCATGCCCCTGCTCTGTGCTCTGTGGTCTCTATAGACCTTCACCTGGAGGACGGAAAAAACGAACGAGGAAAGACGCACAAGGACATACAAAAACACAAGCCAAAACTGGGCCAAATGGCAAGAACATGAAAGACAATGCAAGAAATTAGTTCGATTGATTTAGATTGAGAGCAGCCAAAAACGAAAGCGTTGCTTACGACCGGTGGTCGTAAGCTCCATGAATTCGGCGAAGAACAATGGAATACGGCCCTGAAATATCGATGATTTACCCATTTTTTTGGGGGGTACTCCTCCAATAGTCATAATCCAACACTTGAATGGTACCCCAAAATTAAAAAAGCCGTTTGGGGTTTATTAATCCAGGGTTAACATGAACTGTAATTGTGATTGCCCATTATATAGTTATTTTAAACGATCGAGGGTTTTCCAATATACAATGACCTGACAGCGGACTCACCATTGATGAGTAAGTTGAAATACAAGCCAAAGAGTGGTGTATTTTCAGGTGTGTAACATATTATTCATGAGAAATTGCTGCACGTACTCTTCAGCTTGTGACTTTAACCCGCTGGCAGTTTAACATAGCTATGGAAGCCATTGGCCCACTTACAGATGATGTTTACTTAGATTCAGCTATTTAAAATGATATTCCATATAGCTAAGGGTGTGTCTGTTTGCCCAGATCTTTGCTTTCAGGCGGTCCAGCGGGTCCGTTGAGTTGCTAGGTAACAAACCACGCGGGATGTGGTTTTAACACACCTGAGATACACTCAATGTTTTGGGATATGGTCCATTGACAATCATGGGGGATGTGAGCTAAAAAAACAATGGCTGATGCATGTGGGTATGGATCAATACCTATTAATACCATTTTTAATGGGATGAACATCCATTTACCAGCTATTTTGATGTTCACCAGGAGTACAAGGTTTTGACACACTGCTATGTGTGTCCTGAAATGCCAAAATTTACCCCATACCAGAAAAAAATATTTGGATTTTTTTCTTCTGAGAAGCCGCTGACAATATATCTCCTGTATTGGCTAATACGTTTGGTCCGTTTCCATCCAAGCATACATACTCCTAGAACTTGTAGGAGTTACAGGAAATTCATCCTTGATTGATGACAATTCTTGGTACCCTGTAGTTTACCCATTCTAATTTGGTTGTATTCCGAGGTACTTTCACAATTTGTTGCAGTAACTATAGAATGGCTTTGAAACTTTGAACCTCTTCGTCTATGTTCAATTTGGTTTAAAGAAAGTTGAACCTCTGATGCTTGAACACAACCTCATTGTTTATCTTGGTACCATCAACTCAAACTTAGATTTGCTATACCATGGCTATGTTCAACTGATGGTTTGAAAACCACTATATAGTTTCACAATTTCCGGGCGAGTTTTCTTCCATGTTTTCTCATTGAGAATCTTGGAGAAAATGGGAGATTTTCCAGTCCTATTTGACACCAGAGGGGAACTCCATATTCATCCAACTATTATCAATCACTGTTAGTGGTTATCCTTGTATGAATCACTCTTAATCTCTATCAATCATTATTATTATTAATAATTAATATTATCTAATTATTTATAAATCACTATGATCAATCTTTTTTTTCCGCTATTGCTAATCACTATTAATGTCTATCAACATATATCAACCATTATATGGAAGCACTCACCACTTCCGCTGGGGTCCAAGGAAGTACGCTGAGTTGGGTGCTGCCAGACAGAGGGAAATGCAGGCGAGGCCGATCGGATTGGGTTCAATGGCGGGTTTGGTGGGGTTTACCCTCTGGTAAGCATACAAAAAGCTATTGAACATGGCCATAGAAATAGTGGATTTTCCCATTCAAAATGGTGATTTTCCGGCTTAACCATGTGGGTTTGATGGATCTTTCATGAGTGATTTTTTTGGATATGGTCATTCCTCCATTTTCATAGGCGGATTCGGAATCCCGATAGTGAGATGACCATAACCGTTAAAACATACCCTCTGGTAATTTAACATAGCTATTGAAAATCACCAATTTATAGTGAATTTTCCCATGAAAAATGGTGATTTTCCATTGTTATGTTAAATTACCAGAGGGTACCATGTTTTGACCATGGCACATATGACAAATATTTGCATAGCATCATACTGTGTCACAGACATCATAATTAATGTGGGTAAAACAATGCCATGTTTACCATCCCCCAGTCATCACCATGTTTGTAGGTAGTATGGTTACCATTCCCAGTCATGGGTGGTAAAAATGGCATTGTTTTAAGCACATTAATGGGTTTATAGATTCCCGTTTATTAGCGGGGATCATATGGAAAATCTACAGGAAACGATGGTTTAACATAGTGAAATGTTGTTCAGAACATGAGTCACTCGGGATTGCGGCGAGCCTCATGGATTCCTCCTAGGTACACGGGTAGGGCGGGGCTAAGCGGCTAAGCATGGGGAAACCCCATCCACGCCTTGGCTTCAACCGAAAGCTGTCCCTAAAGATCTTCAATAACGAATACACATGGACGATGATATGAAAACCATGGGAAAACCATGGGAAAACCATGGGAAAACCATGGAAAAATGGTGATTTATATAGTAATCAATCACTGAAAATAGGGTATATTCCCAAAGAAATAGCCATTTAATAGGGATAATGATCAGCAAAACCATTGGGTATTTAGGGGTTTAGCCTATTTTCAGACACACCCATATGATTGATCCTAGGATAGCATTACACACATTCTAGGTTATCATGCCCCGCTGTATCAGAGGGATTAAGCATTTGATCACGTGCGGCCGTGTAAACTTTGAGTGACCTTTTTTGTGACAGTGAAATATGCACGTCTGCGAAGAAAATGGCATGATACGACACATGGCTTACGATATGAGAAGGGATTACGATATGATACCAGAAAGCTTCCAGACACCATAAAGACATGTGGGACCCAGATAGCCGGTGAAAAAGAACATGTGGAACACAACATGTTAGTGATATTGGTAATACCCTCTGGCCCTCTGGTGTCATCAAACATGGTTTGCTGGACAATTCCCCATGTATTTCTGTCATGTTTCCAGCTATGAACGTCCATTTTTTTTGGATTTCCCAGCCAGCTGTGTTTGGTTACCGGAGGATAAGCCTGTGGCGTTGGTGTGCATGTCATGTATGTCGGTATCTTACACACGACTGCTTCACCCATGACATTCTTACAGATCCATACTTGGTGGCTCATCCCACTTAGTAAGTGAAGTAATAATCCCAGTTATAAATGGGATAAGTAGGGTTAATCCACTTATAACTGGGGTTATAACCCACTTACTAAGTGGGATGAGCCACCAAGTAGGTTCTATTCGTGAAGTGGCCATAGTGACTGGTGAATGAAACCGCCATGGTGGGTGGTCTGGGCAGGCTGGGTATCCAAGAATTAGCTTGAGACATGGTGGAATTGAATGGAATGGGGATATGGTAAGGGAATATCCCTACAAAATATGGCCTTATATGGTACAGTACCTCCAATTTAGGATCCTGAAATTCCCATTGACATAAGCAGATATTGATTGTTCAAGGGTATCTATGATTCGCCGATTAGCAATCTGAAATAGCTTGCGATTTTGCAACCAGGCTGCCCCAATCATCCATGCAGCCAGGCTGCCCTATTAGAGCTGCAAAGTCTAGCTCGAGGGCAGGAGTGGGGATGTCAGTGGCTTTCAATTTTCTGGATTTCAGAGATGTGGGTTGTCCAGACACGTGGGGCAAACTTGTTTTTGGTGGTAAACTGAATATATCTGAATAGCGCGCCATCCCCAATATTACTGTAAATGAGTTGTACGAACAATCACCAGATGGTAGATTTTCTTTCAAACAATGGAATTTGCCGCATTATTTTCCAAAACCCAATTTATGATGGTGATATTTCATAGTTGAATAGAATGTATTTTTAAGAGAGATGACCAAGACATAACCAGTCAATAACGAGATCCCCAGCCATTTGATGGGAAAAATTGTGATTTTCCATGATTTTCCATAGCTGTGTCAAATTACCAGATTTCCAAAGGGTGACATATATGTGTCCATGCATTGGCGGTATAAATATTCCTTAGGTGGTAGGTTGACTATTGGAGTAAACCCACAGCACGAAAAAAATGGGGATTCAACGCAAGGTGACGTCCCTAAGAGTGTTTGAAAGATATATCTATCCATTAACTGTTTATAAATGGGTTTATAAACACATTGTTATATAATATGGTAGATATATCCGACATGTTTATCTGTTATCTAGGGCCTAGGGTCGACAAAGTGGTTTGGTTGCCGACTGGTTTTGGGCTTCAGACTAGCAGAAGGCCTCAGAACAATTGCAGAAATGTGATATAGTGAATTTTAAACTATACCACAACTATATCTATCTACAATAATAGAGTATGTATATATATATATAAATGAGTATCATGGATATCTCATTTTTGTTGGCTAATGTTGGTTATATATCCCATTAATCCCATAGAGGACCCATTAATCCCACATCAAATCCATTTAATTAACTCCCAACAATTCAGCAGTTGTCAACCTATGATTTCCATGTATCACCCAGAAATTTACCCTTTTTTTAACCCCAAGAAGAATGTCCAGTAAAATTCAATGATTAAACTATATCGCAATAAAATCCAAATAAATCCGATAAAATCACCAACAAATCCCATAAAATCACCAAGAAATCCGATAACTCATCATTAATTCCACATGATAAGGGCAATGATGGGATATTCATTTATATCAAATATTGATGTGACATCAAATATTATTGCCGCATCATTAAGGTGTGATGTAAATGTCACTTTAATAAGGTAACCAATACTAGGTTATTGCCAGAGGTTGGCCCATAAACATACCCCCAACTGCGCCCCCTCGAGGTTGTTTTCATAGGAATTATCATATCTATTCCCATATACCCATGAATTACTATAGGTAACCAATAGTACCTTGAGCCTAGATGGTATATATATATACATACACAGTAACCAATTTAACCAACATCAGGTGGCTTACTGCACTCTATTCCTTAAGAAATCCCATAAATCTCCATGAGAGATATCCTGCAAGGTGGTGCCCCCGTTTACGAAATCGCGGCTATCAGTTGGGGTTGGTTTATAACTCCAATGTCACTATGGTTTATATATAGGTGATATATCTACAGTTTTTATGGGATTAACCAACAAACATTCAGTTGGTTTATAACTCCAATAACTATGGTTTTTGTTGGTGATATATCTACAGATTATCTACAGTTTTTATGGGATTCTAAACCAACAAACATAACTTCGGTGGCACCACCTTGTACATAATGTCATTTACGGTAAAATGTTACACATAAATCCATAGATTACCCTCTGGTAAACTAACATAGCTATGGAACATCACCATATTTAATGGGAAAAACCACTATTTCTATGGCCATTTTCAATAGCTTTTTGTATGTTTACCAGAGGGTATCTACCCTTTTTTCTTACATCATTGCATCAACTCCAATGGTCCAACCAATCTCCAGGAACTGCTCCGCGCCGAGCTGAGCCGTGCGCTGCGGCCCTTGCCGGCCAAGCCCATGGGCAGCTATTTGGCGCCGCCCTTGCGCCACGCGGCGAAACCGGGATGGGTCTAGGGTCACCATGAAGAAATGGTGGATTTTACTGGGATTCTGCTGGATTGATATGGGATGTTGATGGATTGATATGGATTTCATGATTGCATTGGACCAATATTGGGATTTTACTGATGATTTATATTGATTTATTGGATTATGATTGGGTAAATATGCGTTTTCAGTGGGAGAACTACTATTGTATTGGAATACCACCCCGCCGTGCTTTGTGCCATGCTATTCTGCGGCAATGGCGTCAACTGCCTGGTGATCTTGTATTTGATCGCCGCGGTGCTCTCTTGGATGGAGCTACTGGTGATGGAAGGGGCACCGCCCCGTTCGCCTCTGGCACGCGGGCGCCGCCCCGCTTACTTTACAGGCGGGGCAGGCATCTAATTGGCGCCATTTTGGTGCCGTTGCCAATTTTGTCTCAACGTTGCTAATTAATCGTCATTTACCAGTAGTACCGCACAAGGCGGTGGCGGAAGTTTCAAAAATAGGAAACCTATAGGAGAGGTTGGTTGTTGCGAATCAGGGATGGCAGAGCGAAGCAACTGATGGACTGAAAGGTGCTTGAGGTCTCCTCTCTTTCTCTCTGTTTCTCTATGTTTCTCTGATTATCTACCTACCTACCTACTGATCTATCGGTCTACCTATCTATCTGTCTATCTATCTCCCTATCTATCTATCTACCTATCTATCTAGCTGTCTAGTCTTCTAGCTATTTGTCTGTCTATCTATCTATCTATCTTTCTATTTAGCGCTGCCTCTCTATCTTTTTATCTGTCTGTCTGTCTGTCTATCTATCTATCTATCTGTCTGTCTATATCTATCTATCTATCTGTCTGTCTATCTATCTATCTATCTATCTTTTTATTTAGCTGTCTCTCTATCTGTCTGTCTGTCTGTCTATCTATCTCTCTCTCTCTCTCATCTGTCTACCTGTCTAGCTGTCTACCTGTCTATCTGTCTTTCTATCTATCTATCTGTCTATCTGTCTACCTGTCTATCTGTGGTGCAGTGTCATTCATTGTAATGTAGTGTAGTGTAATGTAGTGTAGTGTAGTGTAATGTAGTGTAGTGTAGTGTAATGTAGTGTCGTGTAATTTAGTGTAGTGTAATTTAGTGTAGTGTAGTGGAGTGTAGTTGTGTAGTTGTGTAGTTGTGTGTAGTTGTGTGTAGTTGTGTTGTTGTGTAGTTGTGTAGTTGTAGTTGTAGTTGTAGTTGTAGTGTTGTGGAGTGTAGTGCAGTGAAGTGTAGTGGAAGGTAGTGTCGTGTAGTGTAATGTAGTGTAGTGTAGTGGAGTGTAATGTAATGTAATGTAATGTAGTGTAGTGGAAGGTAGCGTCGTGTAGTGTAAAGTAGTGTAGTGTAGTG
>Ga0126342_10015591_pt1 | contig 13310 bp, 13 predicted proteins | sample Cyp1metagenome_FD_92528 | JGI IMG/M metagenome (GOLD analysis project Ga0126342, IMG submission 92528) | Coral microbial communities from Lord Howe Island, Old Settlement Bay, Australia - Cyphastrea 1 metagenome | ecosystem: Host-associated > Invertebrates > Cnidaria > Coral ...
ACACACCATCTTTCACCACACCATCTTTGTCACACACCATCTTTCACGCAGACAACTTTGTCACACACCATCTTTCCTCCACCTCTTCCTTTGTCTTTCCTTCCTTCCCCGTCCCCGCAACAAAATTTCTTGCTCAATATTGGAAGAAGTTGACTTGTGGGGTTATCCGGTCCTTTTATTTTTTATTTTTAATTTTGGGTATGTTTTGAAACCTATATAAACATATATACATTATTATATAATGTATTAATATTACTATCAATGACTATCATATTTAGGGGAAGAACCATCCATCATTAACCAGCCATTTTAGGGTATCTAGGGTGCCAGGGTTTTGACTCATAGCCATTTAGAAATCTGGTCATCGGGAAGATGATTCGCACATTGGCTGAGGGTTAAAATCCTCAGCCAGAAACTTGCAGCAATGCTGTGTGCGAGTTCCTTCTGATTTGTTTCAACCCATTCTTATATTACCCTCCAGTAATTTAGCAATATTTAGCATAGCTAATGGCTAATGATGGGAAATCAACATGTTCAAATCATCTACTTTCCTGGGTCATGGCTTCCATATTTACTGTTTCCATCCGTATCCCCACCGGTTTCTGATGGACGTCCGTTGACGGATGGGTCCAGGATTCATCCGCTTTGCCAAGTACCTGGAGATGAGAGCCCAACAGCTCCATCGAAGCCCGTCCTATTCGTGCGGTTTTTGTGGGACAAATAGAGGTGCTGCATGGCTCAGGGGCACCAATGGAAAAATCATGGAAGCAGACTGGGTCAAGGTATATCTGGGTTGTATTTGGAGCATATTTGGAGCATATGTGAAGTGCTACACTTGAACCATGCAAATTTGGGGGGTACTTAAACCTTGTATGAAAACCTAGCCTGACTAAAGCGATGTTTAGCCCCTGCTAACCAATAATAGTGGTACATCTATCATGCTAGGGGCCAGCGGTGTGCATAAGCAGATATGAAGGTTTCCTGAAATGGGGGGTACTCCGAAATCATCCAGTTTAATAGGATTTTTCAGTATAAACCATTTTTTTTGGGGTAGCCCCATTTGTGGAAGACTCCATATAACCACCCTTTCCCAATGTTAAGTGTCCATCTCTGGAAGCTCAGCTGAGGCAAAGTCCTGTGCTCGCGGTGTACGGAGCTAGAACAAGGCAGATTGGTGCCTGTGGTCAAGGACCCTGAAGCCTCGTCGGCGCAAGGGGCACGGTCATGATGAGATCAGGTCCCGGAAGGCGTGGATATGGATACTTCAAGAAAAAACCGGACCACCGTTTATTATATATATAGATATGTGTGTGTGTACATATATATATATATATTTATATGCATGCATATATACACGTATAGTATATATATACATACTAACCAGCCAAACAGTTTCAAAAAGGATAATTATGATAAACAGATCTCAAGTATTGACAGGGTCCCTAACTTTGGCAGCTGTGAGGAGACCTTGGCCGCCGGCGAAGTGGGCTTTGGCGGCCAGGCCGGGGTGTGCCATACCTATAGGGGTAGAATGACAGGCTTAAGTGTTGGTTTGCAAAGATGTTTTGGAAAACAGAAAGAGGTGGCCCAAAATTGCCTTTCCAGTTTCTGGCAGGTTTGTGGATAGAAATGATTAGCCTGTTTTGGCTCAAGATTTTCATTTGTGGAAGACGGCCCCGCCATTCGCGCGCCCTTATCCTCTTCGTTTGTGGATCCATGATTGCTCTGAACATGGTACTTTCATGTTTGTTCGCTTTGCAACCTTGTGCGCCATTGCCCTCCCAGCTGGAGAGGACCGACTGCAGCCTCAGGTAGGAGGGCGTAGGGGTTGCGATGCAGCTTTTGGCGTGAGCCTGAGCGAATCGGCCTCTGGTGCAGATCTTGGTGGTAGTCGCAAATCAATATTTGCTACTACCACCAGGATCCGCACCAGAGGCTGTCAAATGAGAACTTTGAAGGCTGAAGTGGAGAAGGGTTCCATGTGAGCAACAACTGGACATGGGTTAGTGGATCCTAAGAGAGAGGTATGTTCTGCATACGCTTGCGCTTGCTTCGATCGAAAGGGAATGGGCTTAACCTCCAACCAATATCCACGAGGTGATGGAGCTATGAACGTGGGAGACGGCAATTTCGGATTCGTTGGTGTGGTGTGCTTGGAAAAGGGTCCCAGTTGTGTAGGATGAAATATCTGCAATTTATATCAATTTATATATGCTGGACCAGAGCGGGTAATTTTCTGTGATTTTCAGGGTGGCAGGTGGATAAAGATGCCATGCAAAGATTTGGATGATGACGAGGGCATTGTCCGATTGTCATCCCAGGTCATTGTGGTTAGTATAATGGTCCTAAGATGTCCAGATCATTTGATCCTTTGATTAGACAGCAATTTTGGAAACCTACTGTGGTGTGGGCACATGCATTGTGGCACCTTTTGGTTGACGGCTCATGGGTTGATTCTCAGCCAGTACGTTTGCTGAAGATTTCCCTGCAAAAAAAACATGCAGAGGCTGGAATCGGTGAAAGACTTAGATAATTAATTGGGAGAACAATATGGCAGAACCATGCAAAACCAACGCACATATAAAAACAATCCCTTATTTCGGCAGAAATGGCTTGTATAAAATGCTACGCAGCCTCCAAAATGTGGAGGTTGTATACGGTTTTGTTATCCTTAGTATATAATGTGTATAGGCCCCATATGGCCCCATTATAGCAACCGAAAAAAATACACCAGGAAATATGGTGTACAAATATAATCTATAACATCCTGGAATCACAACCTTCTCTTTTTTTAGGTGGCATTATAACCACACACACACATATATATATATAAACCCCATGAACTATAGATAAACCATAGATAAACATAGATAAACCATATATAAACCATATAATATAAACCATACATATATTTATATATATAGAGATAGATGCCTACCGACAAAACCCAAACGTGGCATGTTGGTTCTCGAACAGCTCTAGAGGTGGTGCCCTCTGAAGTCTTGGCAAAGCAACTGGCCACCATTCGGCAGCGGCGCTGTTTGGCGGTGCAGCTTGGCGACCCTCCGGTGTCAGACGTGGCTGGCTGGGGCCCTACATCCCCTGTCAAAAATGGAGGCTTTAAAGGGAAAAATCATCTAAAACATATCCAAAAAATGGCATCCCCCAAGATGATTCGGAATGATTCAGAACAGCTTCAATTGACTGGGACATCTGGCTGGATGAGCCGGTTGGATATGTTCACCTGTGAATTTAAGATTTTAAGATTATTTAAGTATTATATATTTAACTTTTAAGTATTATATTTTACTTTCATTTACTTTCTACATTCTTGTCTTGGGTTGCTATTATACGGAATATAACGCCCAACGATACAAAACTCCATTGGTGAAGGTCTAAAATAGCCACCACGAACATTGGGTTTGGGCGAACTTTAATTCGACCGTGTGCTGAAAGGTTTATAAAGGGCCCTCGAATGCTGAACAAGAACGACACGTTAGGTCTACACTATGCCACTATGCCTCACATCAACCTGACCACGACTGATGGTAGGGGGAACCACCCCAACATGACACACAAAGCCGCTAGTGGGTTTTGGGCGGATCTCACCAGCAGGCTATAGCGGCCAAGGTATGTGGTGGATGTGCTGGATTTCAATGGCTCATTCATTCGCCCCTTGGAGCAAACGATCAGCGTGATTGTACCGGCACAATTCAAACGTACTCACAAAGCGCTGAGGCCAAACGTATTACTTGGAACAAAGTTTCCTTGAAACAACAAGATGAATCAAAATAAAACAAGTGTGATTAGCTTAGAATCTTTTTTCACACACACACAGATATATATATATATACACATGTAGTTTATATAGATGTGATTATCTCCAGGATTGCTCTCTTCATCTCTCGTAATTTTGGTGTTGCGCTTGCCGACTACTGGGTCTAGGTCGAATCCGAGAAATCATTGGCCGAAATCCGGTGATCATCGTGGGCACCAAAATCGTGGCCTGGCAGATGTCGTGGCAGATGTCGACCGTCACCGTCGGGAATGTCGGTTGAAGTTACTGTCGGATCTAGTGTCGGGTCATTGAAATGCCAACTGGTTGGTGGTTTGGAACATGGTTTTTATTTTTCCCCAATAGTTGGGATGATGATCCATCATGATCCAATCTGACTTTCATATTTTTCAGAGGGGTAGGTCAACCACCAACCAGCCAAAAATGCCAATAGAGAGGCCCAAAAAAGAGACTCCCTCAGGACCTGCTCCCGCCCAAGACGGACATGGAGCTGGTTTCTGGCCTGCAGCGCTTCGCAAAAGGGCCTATCCTCTGGTAGTTGGTGGCATAGCTATAGGAAATCACCGTGTTGTATAGTAAATCATCTTGACTGCTGATCTCCTGAGATGGCGATGCAGAGAGAGAGAGAGGGATAGTAAATCATCTATGAAATAGGCAATTTTCCATGGAACTGTCAAAGTACAGAGGGTCGGGGACCCTCAAATTAAAGTGAGGATGAACGTCAATGAGCAGCAGCCATGTTGGTATAGTAAACCATGCTATCATGGCTGCGCGAGCTGGTACTTGATGAACACTCCATTTCTAAGATTTTGGTTGTTGCCAGCAGGTTTTGGTGGCCTGGTGGTTCAAGAGTGGTAATTCCATGTAATTCCACCTAGTCTTGTGTCCATTGATGGTGCATTACATGATATTACATGTCACTACAGATTTCCACCACTTGAAGTTTGATCCTCCTTTTTAGTCTCCCAGGATCTCCCAGGTCACCCCCAGTCGTAACATCGCTTCTAGGTGAAGAATTGGTTGCTCTACATTCTGAGAAAGAAGAAGCTGAGAGTCCTAGAGGCTCCAAATGGGGGGATGGGGGGGTGCAGCCTTGATGCATTTCGGTTGTAGCTGCAAGCTGCGTTATTGAAAAACAATGCGGAATGTGCATGAAATTGCACCCAATTCGCCGTATAGATCATTATTTGCCATACATCATCAACTTATGGCGGATTTTGAGGTACCCTATGTTGGAGACCAACCAACTTCTTGATCCCCAGACGTGTGGCTTCGTTGGCCGCTGATGGCTGCCATTTTTGAGTTAAAAGGAGACGCTTTCGTGGGCTGGGCTTGGCCTAGGGCCTAAACCCGGCAAATCTTGTTGATTTGGGAATGACCTGAAATTATACCAACTGGTTTCTTTGGGGCTCTTGTACCAACCCAAGATGCGAACCGTGCGAACCGTGCGGCCCACCAGTAGGTTTGGGGGACAAAAGTTTTGGGTGCACTTTATTCAATGACCGCATACGGCAGCTGGAGGTGAAATTGGTGAGCAACGAAACCAGCAAGGGCATCAATCACGCCGTGAATTCTATCATTGAGCATCGCTCTGGGATGGATGTGCGGCTTGGCTCAATTGGTGGAGCATTGCAGAGCCATGAAAACCAACCAGGTTCGGATCAGGGTTTCCGTATGAAAGGGGTTTGAAAGGGTTCCAGGTGTTTTTTTGGCCCTAAGCTTGCGGTGAACAGCGTTGGCTACCTGAGTTATCTACCAATTTCATCTAATTTTGGTCTATGGCTTAAGTCATCATCCAATTCCATTCCATCTTTTCCAAGACGAATAAGGGGGTTACATATCACCATAGCTGTAGCGGTTATATCATGATATCCCAACTTATACAGGTTATTACCATGGTTATGTCCACCAAACACCCTAACTGCACCCAGGGTTCCCCTGGGGTCCCCTGGGGTCCCCTCAATTCCCCAGGTTCGTGGTGGGCGCGGCCAACGCAGGGAAGTCCGCCTTCATCCAGCGGCTCCTGGACCGTTTAGAGGTGAAATTCCCGCAGGGCAAAGTGGAGCAATGCGCCCCGCCCTACCGCGCCGCAGAGACCGGATGGGGATGACCGAGGGTGAAGCACCAAAAATGTTCTGGTTGCTGGTGGTGTAGAAACGCCATTAAAGAGAGAGAGAGAGAGATGTATATTGTATAGATATTATATGATATAATATAATGTGTATATATATACATACTATGTATATACTTTAAGTATATTATACAAACAATAGTGATATCTTTTGATAAAGTTTTTTATCAGAAAAGTTGGTTTGGGAAAAGTGATCCGATGAACATTGGCAAAGAAAACTACATGACGAATTTGTTCACCAGATTTTTGAATCAAGCTGATGATAGGGCAGCATGTTTTTTTTGGTCAACTTAGGTTTTCCAGGAACCACTTGCAGGCTTTTAGTTTTTAAACTAATCGTTTGAAGATTTTCCATGATTTTCCCTCACCCCAATCCAGGATAGAGGGATGGGGGATATGGTTTTGAGGCGCGACAGGTTGAAATGGCCAACAACAAATAAGGGATGGGAGCTTCAAAAGAAAGAGGATAGCTTGAGAGCAAAAAAAACAAACATATTTCGTCGGTTTGGATTTAGAATCCTGTCGTCCTGTTTGTCAAAAAAATGGTGACATCAATCGCACCAAACTCTGCAACTTTGCTGAGATCAGCTGAGTAAGAGCTACGGCCTTCAAAAGGTATTTTTGATTCAGGCAGATATCAAAGTTGACATGGTGTTCCAATTCTAGTTCGGCATGGGGTAGTAGCACATGCTCAGAAATCACCTCCAGCTACAGGTAGGAGTTCGCATATGCTTGCATTGTGAGCGAACACCAGATTCTGTTGCCAATGCAACACCATCCCCCCATGGCCCCGATACCCTCGGGTAAACTAACATAACTATGGAAAATCACCATTTTCAATGGGAAAATCCACTATAAATGGTCATTTTCAATAGCTACGTTAAATTACCAGAGGGTAGCCCCCATGGCCCCCATGGTGCGCTAAGGCAACCGGCCCCTGGTGTCGCGCACCCCGGGCACTACCTTGGGACTGATGCAGCTGCGCGCCTTCCGGCGCTCGGCCACGTCCCCGGTCTTCGCCAGTCTCTATGACACCCCAGGCGTCGGCTGAAACGCCACGGTTGGAACCAACGGGACATTGGAAGACCTTCAATATCCAATACCCTCTGGTAAATAAACATAGACCCTGAAAATCACCCATTTTTAATGGAAACTAGTCTTCCAACCCCTATCTGCCAGGGTCTATGTTAATTTACCAGAGGGTAATTAGATTTGATAAATCTGTTATGATGTTTCCATTTTTTGTTTGAATTGAATGAAGCTTTGAAAAATCGAATTGTTTGGATGGCCTTGGGTTTTTCCATGGTTTTTCCTTGGCTGAATTGTTTTACGTCTCAAGTATGCCCCAGTCCTGGGAGGTCCGCAGGCTGGCGGAATTCCAGCCTACCCCAGGAGTTCATCAACCAAACAGCCTGCAGAATTTGTTGGACGTCAATGCCTACAACTATGTGCAGCCTACCAGGTGCCGATGTTTTCCAGATTGAGACATGTCTGGAAAGGCAAAGGGCCAATGAAATTCTTGGGAGTTCCGTAGTCCTCCTCGAAGGCTTTTTCCAGCCCATCCTTGACATTCCTCCAGGGGCTCCAGCACTGCGCAGGCACTTTGCGGTACACACCGTGACGCCTGCCAAGGATGTCTTGGCGCAACTGAAGGCTGGAAGTTGCAGAGGATGGTAAAGCACCTTTCCGACACTGAAATTTGGACACCTCGTCCTGGAGAATTAAGTTAGCCATTCTTTTAAATTCTAAGATGATGTCCTTATTCACAAAGACGGGATTTTCCCTTCCGATCTTTGCCTGCGATATGTTTGTCTTCGAAGAGATTGTCTACAATCTTCTGTAGAATTGGATTGTGTCAGTTTAAACTTGCAACATCTTGCAACAGATCAAAAAACATCGATTCCTTAAAATGATTCCTGCTATAAAATATATTAAAATAGTGGTTTTCCTATAAAATAGTGGTTTTCCTATAAAATAGTGGTTTTCCTATAAAATAGTGGTTTGATTTCCCAGGAAATTCCTATAAAATAGTGGTTCCTAATCTTTCGATTTCTTTGGGAATAAACATCCGAAGATCCTGGGATGATCCTTCAAGTCGGGTCGGTTTCTGACGGAGGCGAGCGACGAGGCGGTGTCCCAGGAAACCCTGCAGCCCCCTGGCGGGGCCGGGTATCTTGTAAACTCAAGGGTGCACCACCCCCAGTTCTACTAGAAATAATATATCAAATCATAGGTGGATATAGGATATAGGTGGTAAAGAACCATCACCATAATTTGTTTTTTTTGAACTTTTGGAGGGTTTTCCATGGTTTTCCACATTGACATGGGAGTTAATGTGCAACACTTTTAATGATACTATTGGTTGGTGGAATCTACTTTGCGTATTTGGTGTTTGGAACATTTGGTAATCAAGTGGTTGACTGATAACATAGCGCATATCGTTGCCGTCTTTGCATGTTTTTTTTTGTTTTGTTTTTATGTCTTGAAACATGTTGACATTGATACTCGCCATCACCTTGATCCCCACTCAGTGAATCCCCAGAATTGGTGGAAATTTCCAAAGGGACCTTCGTTCCGACAGATGTTCCCCTTAAGCCATGAATAGCCAGTGGGGGGAATGGCACCAGCCTTTTTGTTGGACCCCCGCTACCTTGGAGAGGAGAACCCCTACTCCAAGCAGCAACTATAGCAGGTAAAAGCTGACCCATCCTGCTTTGCAGCTGATACAGTATTCCTCTTGAAAACTGGCTGAACATCTATAGAAGTTGGGGTTAAACAAACATTTATCAAGTTATCAATATCAGAAACAATCGAATCATGTTGTGAAGCATTTTTCAAAAATAAGCCTGGTTGACAAACACAGAAGAAGAACAGAAACGCATGGCAATTCGCAGCGCATGTAAGGCGATGGCTGGGTCGCTCTGTCCGCTACTTGTGGGGCTTCCCCGGGCAGCCACCAGTGCTAGCCGTGGAGGCTGCATTTTTTCGAGGGGAGGTTGGAACCTGTTGGAACCCCTGGAATTCGACCCGCAAATATCTGGAAACTTGGGAAAACATGGGTTGGAACATGATTTTCCTCTGGATGATCGCCATTTCCTGGCGGTTTTCAGCCATTTATTTTGGGAAATGGTCCTCTCCATTGTTTCCCGCATTGAAAAAAAGGGGGGGATGGCATAGACCTCACTCCCTGCCTTCCGGCGCCAGGTCTATCCTCCAATCAGCGCCATGATGAAACTCTCCTTCGTGGGAGTCCACAACTTGGTCACTTGCAGCAGGGGTAGCCGTGGGATTGCCCCCAAACCTCTGTTGAAGCTGGTGGTTGATGGAAGAGCTGCTGTTGGGCATGGATCATGGGTTTCCGAGGCCATTTCACTTGGTGCAGCTCTGATTTTTCGGAAGAAAAAGGGTGGGTATGTTCAACCAGTTGTAATGTTCAACCAGTTGTCAAGGGAGATCGCTTCCTTGTCCCAGAGAAACACATCATAACAACATCCATAATAAGGTCAGCAAACAAATGTGTTAATTAAAACAAACAGTGAAAATAAGGAATCAACATCAACTTTTTGATGTGCACGTATGGCAGGGTCCATACCATAAATACCATGTCATGAAGTCATGAAGTATCCAGATTGCCTAACATGATTTACAATGTTTGTTTTTTTTGTTGCCCTCATGAATGGATACAATACTAAATGGCGAATCACTACGAATCAAGGTTCAACAATCATACCAGGAATGATTGGCAGTATTGAATGGACCATTACAAACAAGTTCCCCAAACATTCATTTTAAAGTATATTGCAACAAGTGTCTCAATATATCTATCTACAATAATTATGTATTGATCTATATTGTATTTATCATTTACTGTACAATTCAATCATTCATCATGTTTAATCCAAGCCATCAACTGATAATTTCAGTTATGTGGGATTTCCTGCTTGAAACCCGGATTTTGGCGGGTCAAAAACAATAGATGCTCCATCATTTTCCCATAGATATTCCCATAAATCCATTAAAAAAAATATCCAGTTACTTACAGTAAATCAACTAACATGATCTATGGATATCTATGGAATCTCCAGCCTTTCTATAAATCATGTCCAACATGGGATTTCCCATGGTTTTTCCCATAGATCTGTGGGGAAAGCCCATGGATTTCTGGGAAAACCCCACGGTTTTTCCGAGGCGATCACCTGCGAGGCCAACGTGTCGGGCTCCTCCGAGGACGGCAAGGGATATCCCGCGGCGCCCGACGGGATGGACCTGGCACAGATCTGCCCTTGGTTCGAATGGCACAGACCTGGAGAGATTTTATGGTTCCTGGTTGGTGGTTTCAAACTACTGTAACCCACTTCATTTTTACTACAGTAAGTCATCCAACAAAATCATAGTAGCATAATCCTTTAATGATATATAATCTCATATTGCTACATTTTTATTTTCCATAATATATTGGGATAATCATGGGATAATCCTTCCCATTGACGAACTCATATTTTTCAAGATGGTTTAAACCACCAACCAGATATTGGGAATAATAATCCCAATTGACTTTCAGATTTTTCAGAGGGGTTAAATGTTGAAACCACCAACCAGGTTCATTTCATGGCTTAAAAAATGGTGGTGTCCGTAGTCATGGGGTACCCCAATAGCTGGATGGTTTAATGGAAAAGATTGTTTAATGGAAAATCGTAGAATGTAATGAACTAATGAGTTTTTTTTTGAATGATCCAAAGAATCCATAAATCTTTTCTGGGAATAAATGGGGGTAGCCCTATATAGATGGATGGTTTATAAAGGAAAATCCAGAGAGAGAATGGATGATTTAGGGGTAGCCCTATTTCAGGAAACCCCCAAATTAAGTAGATGATAAAAGCCTTGATGTCATTACATAAATATTGTCTCAATGTACAGATCAAAGAACTTAAGAATTCTTGGAGCAAACTAATTGGTCAAGGCAGTTTTTAAGAAATATTGGACCCCCTTATTGGTTGGTGGTGAATAAGCCATAAAAAAATCCCATCTTATTGCGGCATAGATCAAAGAACAAAAAAATAAAGCAAAATAAGATTATTTCAAGGGAAACTACGTCTACTTTCTTATCTTCCAGTTCGAGATGATATGTTCGATATGTTAGCTCACCTACGTATGTTTACCTGTTCAACCACAACGACATATAGCAACTGCAAGAACCAGAGCAAAAGGCATATAGAAATATCGCAAAAAAGCACATCATTTTCAATGAATACTGCATGTGTTTGAGGGTGAGCATGCTAGTGGGTGGAGTCACTGTTGCGGAAACCGCGGTGCTGATGAATTCCACAACGAACCAGATACTTGAAAGCCCAAGTTGTGGGTAGAATTTGTATCAGTTGTGCTACTTGCTCAATCTTCCTCATTGGTGTGATACCACCTGGCATGCTGTGCAATATTAGGTACATATGGACTACTATGGACTCATGTGGCTTTCATCAATCTATCCCACCAGGTCCCGGTTACGCAGGGCCCCATCTTGGATGCCCTGCTATTTTCCCAGGTTATGTGAAGACTCCCGATGCCCTAAGTCTAGAAGGTGACGTTGCCTGCGATCTTTCCTTGACAGGCCATGGCACTATGGGGCTATGGCAGGAAGGGAATCATCCCATTGTTTCCAACTCCGCCAGTTCATAGAAAGTCTAAAAATAGTTCTTGGCCGCCCAGATAGGTTTTACTGCTGAAAGTCGGGGACATTTTGATGATACCAGGGCTCGAAACCCTGAAACGCCTTGTTATATGTTATTGGTGAAGGCTTCAATTCATGGAAGAACACTATGCCGTCACCTCAGCTACCAGCTGTGCGATCAGGGTTCGAAGTAGTGATGAACTTGAGGCCAAGGGAAAATCTGAGAGAATCACTATGGTAGTAGGGTCCATGCTTAATGAAATAGGATAATACTCCTACAAACATTAATAGGATGTAGACTTAATGTTCCCATTGTTCAATGGATTGGTGAAAGGGACAGTCTGCCAGGCTTTGGCTGGGTGGCCGTGTCCTTCTGCGCGCTGACCAGTGCGGCCAAGGGTCGCCCCATGGAGAGGTCCAAGGTAACCATGCGTCGCCCGGTCAAACTAAGTAACATCTGGGAGGGGAATGTTTAGACATGATGAATTTTCCATCAAACTAAAACTCAATCATATTCCAACTTATTATGACACGTGGTGACCTAATTTTCAGGTTTCATGAGCTTTCCCGGGGGTTAAAAATGGGACTTCCACTGGTCAAAATCATTGAAACATATTTATGAACCTTACATGATCCACCAACATGGTGAGGTTCGCCCTGTCGCCAAGGCATCTACGGTCCCAAGAGATTAAAGGTGGTGCAAAACGAGCCCCCTGGAGCAACTAAAAGGGATTTGAAGATCCTACTGTGGGATGGAAATATGAGAAACTCGCATTGTTTGGACTTCGCCTTTGGTCTTTGGTCATTTAACATAGCCTGTAGATGCCTCTAGCTATATATATATTATATATGGAAAATGGATGAACACAGTCTAACATGGTCCATTCATACATGATTTACCCAGTAAAATCATGTAACATGGTGATTTTCCATAGCTATGTCAGATTCCCAGAGGGTAGCCTTGGGCAATCTAACATGACAATGGAGGGTCCTTGCCGTGAGGACTGAGGCATGTCACTGATGGCATTGGGTAAACCCCCCATGGCCAGGTCTCGTCACAGTCGATACACGCGCCCCAAGGATAGATCAATCCCAACGGTTGACGGTTGGACCATCTGGCTGGTTGATGGTTAATGATGGTTAATAATGGTTGATAATGGTTAATAATGGGAGAATATAACTGGTTGGTGGTGACTGGAACCATGGAATTTGGATTGACTTTCCCATACTTTCCCATCATATTGGGAATGGAATAACCATCCCAACTGACGAACTCACTCCATGATTTTTCAGAGGGGTAGGTGGCTCAACCACCACCCATGGTTGGACCATGTTATGCGGCAAGCCTTTCCGGGAAACTGCGCTAATAGCATTTGTATATATATATATATATAGTGTGTGTGATATATATATATAGATATATACAAATGATATGCATATATATTATATCAGATATGTATATAGATACACAATGATATCAGATGTGCACACGCACACACACACACACTGTAATGTAATGTAATGTCATGTAGTGTAGTGTAATGTAATGTAATGTTTTTTTTCATTCCACTCTGTCTGTGACCGTCTTGCAGTCGCCTGCATGCACCGTGGGACACAAAAGCTCTTGGTGAGCGACCCATGTCTGTTGCTCTCAAATTAACAGAGGCTTTTCGTTTCACCCTTTAGGTGACTACTGAGTCCTCTGAAATCTTTCCAAA
>Ga0126342_10015592_pt1 | contig 13310 bp, 13 predicted proteins | sample Cyp1metagenome_FD_92528 | JGI IMG/M metagenome (GOLD analysis project Ga0126342, IMG submission 92528) | Coral microbial communities from Lord Howe Island, Old Settlement Bay, Australia - Cyphastrea 1 metagenome | ecosystem: Host-associated > Invertebrates > Cnidaria > Coral ...
ATCACTTCCGGGATATTTTGAACCCTTATGGGGAAAAATCCAATTATGGAAAAATCGGACGCAGGCGCCGCCTGTCTAAGTTGAACGTTTTATTTTTTTCCATAATTCTGTCGGTGACCATATGTTCAATTACCAGAGGGTAATCCCATGGTCGACCATGGGTATACCCCCCTACAATCATCAACAAACCAAGAAACAAAGCTATCATGGTAGCAATCGTATCACAAAACATGGCAGCAATCTTCAACCCGTGCGAGGGGTTTAGAACATTAAAAATGTCTCTGATATCCTCTGGTTAGTTGACATAGCGAACTGGAAAATCACCAATGTTCATACGTGAATCATCGTAAATCATCTAAGAATGTGTATTTTTTTTCATAGCAAACTGTTAAATGACCAGAGGGTGTATTCCATATACCAAATTACATCCCTAAAAAAACCCTACAATGTGAGGCCCCCCAGTTATAAGTTGGTTTAGATTTGCCCCAGCAACTATAGCTATAAATGCCATAAACCATAGTGAAATTGGACTTATGTGAATCCCAACTTAGCTATCGTAAACGGGGGCCTCACATTGTAGTATACACCTAATAAAAGAGGAATGATCATTGACCAATAGGGATTGAGCAGCACACAGCAGAACTTTTCACCACCAGCAGAACTTATTTTATCCACGTGTCACGTGCATTCCAATGGGTATAAATATGTCATAATCAATGGGAAATTCAGGATCCTAAAATGGAGGTACTGTACCGTATAAAGCCATATCTTAAGTGCATATCCCCTTACATAGCCCTTACATAGGCCTTACACAGGCCTTACATATGGCAGGTACCTCCAATTTCGGTACCTGAAGTGGCCATTGACATAACCCCAGTTCCGTAGATATATGGAATGTCAACAGATATGGATGAAGCCAACAACAATACAATGTGGGTCCCCAATGATGTGAACGTTGGTTGAGATTCGCCCCAGTAACTAGTGCGTTATAGGTACCATAAATCACAGTTAATGAAGTTATTAGCCTACTTAGATATCGTTTGGGGGCGCCACATTGTGTGTATATATATATATGTGCTTACTTGTGCTTAGTAGGGAATGAGGGAATGATCCACAAGAACTATCGATAGTAATCCCAGCAACCCCCAGCAACCCATCCATTCCCTTCGTTTAGCACCAGTAAGTGTATCAATATGTATCAATTACCCTCTTAAACAAACAGGTTGCTATTGAAAATGGCCCAGTCGGACTTGTTGATTTACCCATGAAAGAAGGTGTGACTTTCCATTGTTGCTTGTATGTTTACCAGAGGGTATATCTGAATGCATTGATGCTGCCGAACAAACATCAACAAACCTCACCAGCCTTATCATTGCAAATTTTAGATAACCTGCCAAAAAATTCTTTGCTGGTGAACGTACATATTCCCATTTTCATACCAAAAGACTAGTTAGGATTAAAGTATCCATGTAAGATTGACCTAGCATATGGGAATCTAATATGGTATATATGGGACTATATATATATATCTATAGAGTAATATATATAGGATGATTGAACAAGAACCTGACAGCTTCAGTCGTCAGCCCTGGCCTGCACCTTGAAGTAGGTTCTGTCTCCTATGAAACCAGCCCTTGTTCTTCTCAGTAAATTCCCATGACACTACAATGTTTTCCATTACAATCCCATGAAATTATTTAGAATCACCATTGTTCCAATATAATCCCAGGAAATTCATCAAAATCCCATGAAACATCACCATGTTTCCAGTACAATAATCCTATTAAATCCCATTAACTTCCCATTAAATCCCTTATTGAATCCTGATAAATCCCATTACACCGTAAAAACCATGCTTCCAATCACGACTGCAAACGGTTTTAACAAACCATGCCGCCGTTGCCCCGTCTGCACGTCGAAGGCGCTTAGGCCGCCACTTTTCCTGTGCCCCAAAGTTCGGGCTCCGAGCGTAAGAACATTGGGATTGAACCCACGGTCACTGGCCATCTCAGGAACGGATTTATTGGAGATACCTACCATATATTTTTGGCCTATTTTTCAGGCCTATGTAAGTGAATATCCCAGCAAAATATGGCATTATATGGTACTAACGTACCTCCATTTTAGGATCCTGGAGTTCCCATTGACATGGGATTTACCAATGTTATGGAGGATATCAATGTTATGGCAGTTTCAGGAGGGAAATAACTATAATAATGATAAACCATGAACACATGAACATTGAAAATACTCTGTTTACAAACAAACCCATTTCTAACATGAAACATGTGGGTTTTAACAATTAACAATGATGTTTTAGTAGAAAATGAATGAAAGACATGTACATATATATATATATATTACTATCATTATTATGATGATTACTATTCAAATTGTTAGTATTAGTATACACATATTAATCATAAAACATGTGGAATTCATGGGATCTTGGTTGATTAGTCTCTGGGAATCCAAGCAACCAAACCAAACAAATTATCAACGTATGCAACATATACTGCAAAGTGGGGCCCCGCAGTAACTAGTTCGTTGTAGGTACCATAAACCATAGTTAGTTATTGGAGTTGTGTGAACCCCAACTTGTCGCGATAACTCGTGGCCTGGCCACGGGGGCCCCACGTATTGTAGGAACAGTGGGATTGAACCAGAAACAGGGTCATTGCATGGGATTTCATGGAATCATTGGGCCCCCTACAATGAAAGTGGTGGTTCCATAGGACAAATCATAGGAAAACCATAGGAACATGGGGATGTCATGGGATTTATAGCTCGCTGATTTATGATAGCGTTCAGTTGGGGTTCACATAACTCTAGTTTCACTACGGTTTATTGTAGATATATCTAACTAGTTGATGTTCATGGGGTTCACATAACCAAACATCACCGGCGACTGGCGGCACCACCGTGGAACCAATAGTGGTTTTATGAAACTCACCCATTGATGGAGATGCAGAACAAATAGAACTATAAATAGCAAGTTATACTAAGGGAAAGTGGGAAATAGACATAATCACTGTATATGGAATTCATAAAAATCCAAGTGACTATAAGTAACCACATAATCCCGACAAGACAGGGACATCTATAAATATTGATACTCTATATTATATACGCATTACGAAACATACAATAGTACCACACAACCGTAAAAAGTAGTAGAGTAATTGGAGATGCGATGGGGATAAACCAACAATATTAACTACATGGGCTCATATATGTGGTTGCAACTGACTCACATACGTGCATGTTATGTATATACATGTATATATAAGTAGGGGGGAAAGAACACATACACATATATATATATATACCCTCAATAACAGGAGCATCAACCAACAAAAATGTCTGGGGAAACGGGGAAACTTATAATTTTCCGACCAAGGCCAGCAATTGTTTTGTCACGTCTTGTAACTCTTGTACTGTCTAACCACCAATGACTATGGAAAGATACAGAGATTTATGGGTGTATAACCTACATTTTTATAATGATTTTATGAAGCAAGTGATATCAATGGATATAGATTGTTAAAGTTCAGGACAACCTCCTAGGTAGCAAGCAATATTTAAAGGGAAATAAGCAGCAATAAACAGCACATAATTGGATAACAAACAGGGTTGCTCCAAACAGGGTAATAACAGTTACATTCTCCTGACCTTTGAATAATCAATCAATGATCAATGGAGGTTTCCATAAATATAAATAGAGATGCACCACAAATGAAATGGATGGTTTACAATGGAAAATCCTATTGAAATTGATGATTTAGGGGTACCCCGCCCATGACTTTGGAAACCCTCAAATTGATCACATGTGCTCACTGTTATTTTTAACCCACCACGAAAATATGCCGGTCATCTCAACCACTTATCCCAAGTATGGTTGAAAGAACATTGCCTTCTGGAAAATCTCCCATTTAGTTCCCTGATCTTCCCAGCTATAAAGTTTCATGGTAATTACATATATATTTAGAGATTGTTTCTGGAAAACCCTAGTTAAGTAGGGTTCATCCACTTGTAACTGGCTGGTTAATGGTATACCTACCCCTCTGAAAAATATGAGTGAAAATCAGTTGGGGCTATTATTCCCAATATATGAAAAAAAACAAAATGTTCCAAACCACCAACCAATTATTTACAGGGAATTGTACAATCACAACGTTTCATAGGTAAATCATCTATAAATGGGTGATTATCCATAGCCAACGATTTAAATTACCATAGTTATGGTGGCCCACATTGTGAAACAAAGAACCGATCTATTCGGACCAAGCACATATCAGCCGTGGCGAAGCCATTGAACACCTTTCCTGAGTGGCGATGCTTCTTCGACCGTCCTCGTGATAACTGGGCCACTCTTCAGCCAGGCTTCTGGGTGAAAATTTGCCACGAAAAATAAGGGGACTTGCCGACAAAAAACCACAGCTATGGCCCAACTTACAGTTATTTTTATGGGATGAAATGGTGATGTATAACATGTAGTCCATTTCAGTACATGTCAGTACATAATTATGTTTTAGTACATTTTTATTGGAATGATGAACATGGTTTTTATGGGATGAAATGATATAGAACCAACTAGTTACACTTAAGGCCCTAAATACCAGTTATAAGTACTAAGAAAACCCTATCGAAGTAGAATGTTTTTTTATACCATAGAAATAACCACTTATAACTTATAACATCTTATAACTAATAGCCATGGCCATTTTTCTGCAACTCGTTGGAGTTATTTCAGTCCAGTCCATTTAAGTCCCTGTTTTCATGGCCATGGCAGGGAGATTCACCAGAGATGAAGATGTCCCATGTCGAGATGTCGAGCAAAGCACGGTTGAAAAGATGTGGGGCGTTCATAATATTGATATAATTTCATTGACATATTTAATGGGAATATAATTATATATATATATATTATGTATAGACAACCACAAAACATGAAACCCTTTGGTAAACTAACATAGTGAACTGGAAAATCACCATTTTCAATAGGTAAATCATCTGTAAATGGACAATTTTCCATAGCAATGTTAAATGATGAGAAGGTAGTTGAGGGCACCAAATATGTGGCGCTCATTTCCAGTATAGGGATAAAATCAATTTGAAACCATGGGTATACGCAACTGACGAGCAAGCGGCCTGTCACTGCCAGCCTTACATAGAAGCCCAATCTAGCTGGTGAATGTTGGAATGGCCAGCACTTACCGTTTTCATGGACAAAGAACGGCTAATCTGAATTATCCTGACATCCTACAAAAAGATCAAAAGTATTCCTCCCCTTGCTTGCATGGTGTTCTTCAGTTGCTTACAGTCATGATCAATCTTTGGTAGTCAGGTAGTCCTTTAAAAACATGTAATATGTTGCTAGTTACAATGTGGGGCCCCCCAGTGATGTTTGTTGGTTTATAAGCCCCAGTAACTAGTTTCTTATTTGCGTACCATAAACCATAGTGAAATTGGAGTTATAAACTACCAACTTAGCTATCGTAAACGGGGGCCCCACTTTCCATTGTTATTTTCCATTTGATGCAACTAAAAGGATGAGTTTCTACCCATCCAGTCGCTAATGCCATACACACCAACCGAGACTGCAGCGCAGGTATCTCAAAATATCAATGAGTTTCAATCATCTGGGTAAATTATAATATTTCACTAACCTGAAATAAGGCCATTAGAGGATAATTCCCCTTTCTAACCATGATTCCAGTGAGGTCGTAGTGAGCTCGTTGTAATTTACCCAGAATCATGGCTTTCCTCTCAGGTATAGCTACAGTATGCGGCTTGGGTTCCAACCATGAAAGTTTATGGCTGTATCGATGCGAAACTTCAACATGAAACTTGGACATGATGTCCTACTGATTCCTACTCTATCGAAAAACACAAAACAGTCCACATGCCATCATCACGCTACAGTCACTCTCTGGTAATTTAACATAACTATGAAGCATGGCCCAGCTATAGTTGATTTACCTATTAAAAGTGGTGATGTTCAATAGTTATGTTGGTTTACCAGAGGGTATAAGTACCATAAACCTTCGTGAAATTGGAGTTGTGTGGCCCCCAAGTTGGCGATTTAACGTGGCCTTTTCGGAGGCCCACTTGGGCCAAGGATCTATTAAGTCACCATGGTTATCATCCCCAAAGTTTGTTGAACACATCTCTGGTCTCTACAATGTGGGGTCACCCCAGTTATAAGTTGGTTGATAATCCCCAGTAACTATAGTTATAAGTACCATAAACCATAGTTATTGGAGTTATTAACCAACTTAGCTATCGAAGGGGTCCCACTTTGTATCATGCTTGATCTATTTGATTCTTCAATGTTAACTGCCCAATCTTCCATTCTTCCTACCATCTAAAGCCCATATGCTCCATGGTGCTGGAATATTTGCCAACATGTGTAACATTTGCCCGAACAAAATCACCCAAATGTAGGGAAACATACCATACATGAAGCATATGGGTAGGATAAATCATGTTAAGCCCCCAATACCTCTCATTTGTCATAATTAAACTCTCCAAACATCTGATGCTCAAATCCCAAAAATCATCATATATATCTATTTGTGCTATTATATATCACATCATATCTATGTTGAATCAGTGAACACTATTCATATACCAATAACACTAAATTAGTTACTAGTTGGTTTAGATTCACCCCATGGATACTGTAGTTATATCATGTTATATCGTTATAAGTTGGTTTGTAAAACCTCAGTGTTATATCTACCATAAACCATAGTTACTCTCTGGTTATTTAACATAGCTATAGAACATGGTCCATGTCTAGGGGATTGATGATGATTTACATTGATTTACCTATTAAAACGGGTGCTTTTTCCATGGCTACGTTAAATCATCAGAGGGTAACTGTCATACAAGGTGGTGCCCCCCAGTTAGAAGTTGGTTTATAATCCCACTAACTATAGATATATCTACCATAAGTCCTAGTTTTTGAAGTTATAAACCAACTTAGCTATCTTGGGGGCCCCACTTTGTATCTCTCCACGACATCTTCAACGAAACCCAGACTCCATCTCGGCTGCACGCCACTCCGCCCAAGGTCGCGCCGCCAGGACCAAAAAATGGTGCCTCTGGGTGGCCACCCAGTGCTGTGAACGTTGGGAACTTTTAATAACCTGCCGTTCATTATTTATATAACTGTGTATATATATAATTATATATATATGAAGGAACGAAAACAGCAGATTGTTTTAGATTATCTATTAACCTCCAAAGAGGGGGAAATCGTTAAACAGAATGGAAGAGAACTCAAGAAGCTGAAGATAGGAGACAAGACCTACAATTTTTATAGGAACAAGCCTATCACACAGAGACTTAACAACAAATTCAACAAAGTCATCCAAACCATCGAATATAAGAAATACGAACTGAAAGAAAATAAAGGTCTTAGATGGGTAAATTTAGACAAGGATAAAACACTTACAGAAATACAAAAACTTTCTAAGCAACAAAAACAGACGAACAATCTGCGTTCAAGAACTACACAACTTCTTATGCCATCAGCAACATCAGGGTCAGAGGCATCAAGGTATTACAGTATCTTAAACATCAAGACTTCAAAATGAAAGAGTATCTACGACAGAACAAGGGTATGAAAGTAATGTTGGAAACCTTCACCCTCTTTCCAAAATCCTGCCGTCTTCAGTGGAGTTTACGGGCAGACAACCAGAGGTGAAACAGTTGCACAGAGGCGATTAGCTTTTTCTTCATCCAAGTTTGCTTCTGCGTCCTTAATGAGCTTCCTGGGTAAATGATAATATTTCACTAACCTGAATCTTGCGGCCATGGCTGGGGATGATTTCCCGTATTAACCATGATTCCAGTGAGGTAGTGGTGAGGTCGTTAATTTTTACCCATATATATATACACGTATAATACACCACGTAGTGAACCTAGTTATTTATGTGAACTTTGCCATCTAGTGGGCTCTACCTTGTGAACAACTCTGGACAACTCGGGAGGTTTTTGAAGCTGTTTCATGTTGTGACCTGAGACACCTACACAAAGATTCAGAGAAGGTAAACTAGAACATCTTTGTGTAGAAAGAAAAGACTTTTATATTTACCTATTGGATTTTATCCTTTTGTGTAGAAAGATAGATAATGATTCACAATCAAGTCCTTTCCACATCTTCTTCTATCACGATTTTATGATTGGAAAGGACTTGATTGGAAAGGACTTTTATATTTTCTTGGAAGTTACTAGACTTAGGATTCACCCATGGAAAGTGAATAGAACTAATTGGACTGAGATCCTTCCCCACCTCTAAGTTCACGATATTCTTCATTACAGCCCATCTTTTAGTAGTGGTCAAAATTGGGGTAGCGGTGAGACCGGATGCCAAATACATCTTATTTATATATATATATATTATAAATTAAATAAATATATATATAATAACCATAAACAGCATGTATAACCTAGGATATTGAAAAATGGTCTAGATTAAGCATCCAAGATATGGCTATGGGTCAAAACCCTGGTACCTGCACCCCAAAATTCAAGAATACACTGGTAGTTGGCTCATGGATATTTATTCCTCCAAAACATGGTTTCATAGGTAACCCCATCCCCGTATTGCTAGAACATGACCATGGCCAAACTAAGATACGCTGCATAATCTGGCGAGGTTGATCTAAAGTACCCATCCACTGCTACCTGGACCTATCGTAAGCCAAGAAAAGTACGATTTCAGGAACAACTTATCCAAATTGTCTGGGTTGGATATGGTCGGATTTTACTTTTCCATCATCTTACTTTTCGACCTGTTTGATTCTTTTTGGGCATGGTTGTAAGCATGTCTAAGATACAAAGATTGCGTATCCAACGTGCTAGATGCTGATCGCATCCAAGGCACGGTATACCAAATCACAGAACCTCATCCCAGCATAACTTGACGGGAGGGGACGTTGACCAAGAGATGATGATTTCCTAAAATGGGTGGGTACCCCAACCCTATGGGTTTCAATGTCTTTCAATATATTTCATTACTTCACCGGAGAGAAAAACAATCGGGCTGTAAGCGTTTAGGTTGATTTAAACATATGCCATGGTCAATTTATGGAGGTACCCCTAAATCATCCATTTTAATAAGATCTTCCCTTATAAACCAACTATTTTGCGGTACCTCCATTTATGGAAACCATATAAACGTGATGAAAGGGGCATGGTCATAAATCCACAGGGATTCTACATGGCCGTCAGTTGCGGATTCACCAAAACATGTGTTGACCATGACACAAAAAAGGGGCTTTCCTAAGACACAGGGCTACCCTCAAATTATCCATTTATAGATGGTTTTTTCCATGAAATAAACCAACCAGCCATTGGGGTACCCCCATTTTAGGAAAACTCCATATATCCTTGAGAAAAAATACTTGTTTTGCGGCTAGAGCACCATTGAACCACCAAACGATGATATCTTGAAGATCCAGAAAACGGTTTTTAAGAATCAGTCAAGGCGGAAACCATGGTTTCAAGGACGCAAACAAAAGACATACTAGGTTTGACTGAAAATCCGGCATTCTTAGTTGCATCGGTGAAGCATCATTTCCCCTGTTGAAATTGCAATATTTTGCAGATTTTGGAGTGTATACCATGGTATACTCATTGAGAACACAGATAATTAAAAACAAAGTTTGAGAGTGATCCCCACAGTTATGGCCCTAAATACCAGTCATAAGTCAATTATAACCCCATTTGTCCCCATTTATAATCATAGAAATAACTTGTATTTCTGGCCAAAAGGCTGCATCCATTTTCAGACCGTACCATGCGGTTGGGCCTGAAACTGTAGGTCACTCTATGGGAATTTCAGGATCCTAAACTGGAGGTACTGTACCATATAAGACCATATTTTGTGGGTATATTCCCTTACATAGGCCTGTAAAATAGGCCTTATATATGGTAGGTACCTCCAATTTAGGTTCCTGAAATGGCCATTGAAGATAAGCCGACTGTATTAGATACCCTCCGGTAATCAAACGTAGCAATAAAAGATCCCATCTAAGAAGAGGTTTATATCTGGGAAAATCATCTATAAATGTGAGATGTTCCAGCAAACCATGTTTGATTATCGGCAGGTATATCCCATTATATCCCATTCAAATCCCATTGTATCCACATGATAAGCATATTAAACTCCTATAAATCCCTCTAAAGCCTTATGCATCCCTCTAACCCTAGCCTATAACCCCCCTATTAATCCCTATAAATCCCAGGAAATTCGACAAAAGAATGGCGCAAGGTTCATCTGAGGGTGATCAAACTTGGTTTTGTCCTAACATCCCCTAGTGAGTTAGCATAGGGATGAGTTAGCATAGGGAGCCATAATTGTAATATTATCGGCTTTCGCAATTCATGTACTATACGTCCAAGAATCATGTAGGGCCTATGAGTCATAATTATAATATCATTCTAAGTAAATTATACATAGTCTTTAAGGAGTCATCGTAACTTTTGCAACTGGCTTGACGCCAACCCACTTAGAATGAAGCTTATAGTAGGAAATTAAAACAAATACAATTATATATATAATACGGCTTATAAGTATATACATATTTATATATATATATATATATATATATGTATGTATGTATTTAATTATATACATAATTATAAATATATTTATATATATAGTTATATATATTATTATTATATATATTATTATATATATTATTTTATATATTGTTATATATTATGAATATGATTCTTCTTATTATTGTTATTAATATTGTTATTATTATTGTTATTATATATATATAGCTGAGCGTTTTAATGTTTAACTGTTTCACTAACCTGAATTGTCGGGCCATGGCTGGGGATGATTCCCCTATACACCATGATTCCATTGAGGTCACGCCACAAAGATCACTCCTTTTTTGTGGCTACACTCGGTACCTCCATTGTCCGAACCATTTATTTATTAAATATAAGTTGCAGGGTGGTGCCCCATAGTTAGCTAAGTTGGTTTATAAGTCCAATAACTATGGTATCTATAGTAAATGGGGCTTATAAACCAATTTATAACTAGGGGGGCACCACCTTGTGGTTAATGTTGGCCATATATCCAAGTATAGTTGGTTAATAGTTGATGAACGTTGGTTAAAGTTGGTCAATAGTTGGTTAATGTTGGCTATAATTGGATATAGTTGGCCCAATGATATTCCATTAAATCATCATCCATCGTTGAACTCGGAAGCTGGAAACAGAGAAGGATTTGCCCAAGGTGTCAACAAAGCATCTGAGGTTCAAAACTCAGTCACTGGGTGCATATGATGTCCCAGCTCATGGATCCTGATAATATGCCCAAAACATCAATGGCCATTTCAGGAACCTAAATTGGAGGTACCTACTATATATAAGGCCTATTTTTCAGGCCCATGTAAGGGAATATCCCCGCAAAATATGGCCTTATATGGTACAGTACCTCCAATTTAGGATCCTGAAATTACCATTGAAAACACTGTTCCACTTGTTCCACTGCATTGTTTCACACATACCTGATTCAAAAAAAACGCACACAAAAAAGGCCACTTGCTCAGGAACAAGGGGCCACGTTCCCAAACAGGGATTATCTGATCTGAGGTGGCGCAAATCCAGAGAAACAAACTTTACATATTGATGTAATTGTATATCATTATATATTCACGATATATCTGAGTAAATTATCATATTTCACTAACCTTAATTAAGGCCATTTGGGGATGATTCCCCGAATCCTAACCGAACAGTGAGGTCGTTATAATTTATCCAAACTATACAACAATTGAGCCATTTAAAATACTACTATCCCATCTGATTGTATTGGTCGGTTCATGGCTTTCCCTACTATGGGTAATAAGATTCCAAATAGCCCAGATAGTATGGTGGTATAACTCCCATTTCATAACCAGAGTATAACTTTAATGGAACAATTAACATTTTTCAATACACAAATTGCCTACTCTCGGAAATCTCTACAGTTAAAGCCCTTTGCAACTTATTTTTATGGTTATAAGTTATAAATGGGAATGGGGGTATCATTTCATACATGGGGTCATACTTGACTTATAACTTAACTGCATATCGGTTGGTTGATGGGACGCATGAACTATCAACTATTAGGGATTTGATAGGACTGAAATGGATTTAATGGTACTTAAGTCCCAGAATAGTTGAGAGTTACTTGACTCTGGTACTACTAGGTATTTATTAACTCTTTGGGATTTAATAGGATTTAATGAACTATCAACGGATATTCTAAGTACTATTTGTGGGAATTGAAAGGATTTAATTATCTAATCCATTTAACTATGGAAATTCATGGGAATAATCATGTTTTTTAGGATATCAAAAAAATCCCAAGATGTTTTTTTTTACAGTTATGGCCATTTATTAGTTATAACTGGATATTTCTATGGGTTAAAAAAAACATTCTATAAATGGGGTTTTCTAAGTACTTATAACTGGTATAACTCGGGCCTTAACTGTGGGGACTTTGATGGAAAACACATATTATGCGCATATATCCACGCTACTCTTCAGTCCCAGAAACCATCCTGCAAGCTCAAGCGATACATCCCACCTGCTTCATCGTTAAAAACCTCATCCCATGGGATGGCACGGTGAATCTTCGTCCGAGATGGCAGAGGAGTAGCCGATGCAAGGCTGGAAATACCAGTTATAAATGAGTATAAATGGCCATAAATGTGGTTATAACTGCCCATTTACGGATGAATTAGCTTCTTTTTATGGTGATTTTCCACATCTATGTTAGCCACAGGGTATTTTTTGTCCCATAGCGAACTGGAACAAACCCGTTTAGTGCGATAATTGACTTCTTTGAAATAGTGATTCTACTGTGGATGGGTAAGAAATCCTGCACCAGTTGGAAACTATTAGGTAAATATGAATCACTGGGATAATAATGGGATTATGGTGGAGGTTTTGCCCATCTACCAACTGGCTTATAACATGTATACCCATATAAAAAAAATATACAATGTGGGGCCCCCTAGATAGCTAAGTTGGTTTATAACGCCGATAACTATTGTTTATGGTATTTATAAATATACTTACTGGGGCTAATAAACCAACAAACATCACTAGGTGGCCCCACGATGCATATATATATATATGCTTATATATATATATACTTATATATATACTGTGCTTCTGCCATGTGGGTGCATGCTGCATGTGCATTGTTTCTCAGAGTTGCAAGGGTTCCTTCTAGGAGTTGCAGTCCAGGAGGTTGTGTTTAGGTCAGCATGGAGAATCTGTTGCAGCCG
>Ga0126342_10015593_pt1 | contig 13309 bp, 17 predicted proteins | sample Cyp1metagenome_FD_92528 | JGI IMG/M metagenome (GOLD analysis project Ga0126342, IMG submission 92528) | Coral microbial communities from Lord Howe Island, Old Settlement Bay, Australia - Cyphastrea 1 metagenome | ecosystem: Host-associated > Invertebrates > Cnidaria > Coral ...
GTCGTAGTAGTAGTAGTAGTCGTCGTCGTCGTCGTCGGCGTGCTTGCGTTACAAACAGTCGCACCTTCTCTTGCCTCTCCCTCCTGTCTTTTCCCCCCCTACCTTTCGTCCCCCCCCTCTCAAGTAGGGCGGGCCTTGGGGGAACCACGACGTCACGACTGGACTTTTCAACCTTTTTCATCCAATGATTCCGGCCCGAAAAATCAGGTGCAGTGCGGGAACGACGCCGTTCGGATTGGGAGGCCGCGTGCTGTGGTGGAACTTCTTGTCATTCAAGCTGGATGGATCAATAGAAAAACACCAGTTTAAACAAAGCGGTGAATTACACATTTCTGGATTTCTGAATCTCCAACATGTCAGGTGAATAGCTTGCGTGTTGCTCCTTTTCCGCTGGAAACTCAAACTCAAGGGTTCGACGGCATGCGGCAGGCAAGCTTTGATGGGTCTCAAGTTTTTGTCATACATCACTGGGCCAACTTTCAATGTTTGGCAGGCTAACTTTTCCCAGGAGGTTCGAAGATTGGCATAGTTTGGCCGTGATGAAATACAAAATTGTGCTTTTTCAAACATTTGGATAAATTGGGTACATGCCGCCACACCCAAGTGACAAATTCTGTGTTTGCAGAACTTTCCCAAGCCCCCGAATCACCCTACGCGGTCCTGAAACCCTGAAACCTCTGTCCAGGCCCGACATTTTGGGCGATCAAACTCCCTTAGTGGCATCCAAGAGGATGGGATGGGCTGCATGGGCTTGACCTGGCCGAAAAGAGCATGATTTTTCAACATGTCAGACCCATGCGAAAAAGCGCCAAAGTTTTTTTTTTTTTATTTCATGGATTATGTAAATATATTAAATATGAACATTAAGCATATTATGATATTGATCATATTGAAATCCGTATTCTGGCATGGTCGTGAATCCATGTTTTTTTTTGGGGGGTAATATATACCCATTGTAAGGAATTCCATTCATGATGATGGGATAACCATACGCATATACCATCTTTACTAATAGATCTCCAAAACCTCCACAAAGCATCAACTCTAAACCATCATTGAAGAAAAATATGGCCCTTAAAGGGGTGGTCCTTTACAAGCCTATCAACTAACGGCTAGTTGTACTCTCATAGATTCTCCATAATCCCATCAAAGTCCTGGTTATCTATGGTTATTATCCCATCATTCCAGATTCCCGCAGTCATTGGATTGATTTGTTGTTGTTTTTTTTGACCGAGTTTACCCCATCCTATTTGAAGGTAACAAAAACACCATGGGTTCCGGTTTACATGTTCCACAACTAAACCAATCCATTCTCATGAGATGATCTATGGTTACCTCCTCTCAGACATCTATTTTTTCAAAGAAACCCAGATTTTTTCCATGGTTAGCTATTCTGAATTCCTGTTTATGTATATTGTTCCATGTGTTCCCCCATCATATTCCCATTTGTATGGTTTTCTATGGTTTCTATGGTTTCTAATGTTCCCATGATATTCCATGGTTTTCCCATAATATTATGATCAATCATATCCATGGTTTTCAAATAATATCTGGTTTCTCCAGTTTTAAAATGCGTATATAATATTCATTAATATTCACATTAGAGTATGGAAAAATTGAATATCATTGAGCAAATATTCCTGTCATATTCCCAGAATATTCCCATTAACGATTGTTTCATTAGCGGGAATATTATGGGAATATGATGCAACCTTTTCGTTAAAGAACATAACTATGGTTCAACCAATGCCATCTTTTTGTCTCGCTTTCCCGTGGTGCCCCCGTCGTCACCGTGGTCAAAAAGAAAGGCCGCCCGTGTCGACGCAGATCTCCCGGAGGCTGGGCGTTCGCGCCGTGGAGGGCCAGTTTGCTGGGAAAATCATGGGAAAATCATAGGAAAATACAGGAACATCATAGGAAACATATGGGAAAATTATTGGACATCATAAGTTTGAGTATAAGTTTGATGACACCGGAGGGCACCCAACTTCGACATTGCTTACTTTGAAGTATGGGTCCACAACCTTGAAACCCCATCGAACCCAATCGCCATAAAACCCAATGAAAAAACCATATGAACCGGCGTATACCACCTATAAAACCTTATGACAACACGGGTAAAACCCCTTGAAACACTGGTAAAACCCTATAAAGTCAGGTTCACACCCTGTAAAAACCAATATAAACCCATATAAAATATGAGAAAATCCTATAAAACCTCATCAAACCCGATTACAACCATTCAATTTCAAAGCCGCTCATCAGCGAGGTCTCCCGGCGCGTCTCGAAGCCGGCGTGTGGCATCCGGAGGTGCAGCTGATGCCAGTAGTAACCATAAACTTATAGGTTAATGGTAACTGACGAACTCATATTTTTCAGAGGGGTAGGTATACCACCAACCAGATATAGTTAACAAATAGGAAACCAATATATAACATTATATAACCAATAGTTAACCATATAGTTAATACAGATGATTCCAAGCTGGTTGGTGGTTTGGAACATTTTGTAGTTTTCCATATATTGGGAATAATAACCCCAACTGACTTTCATATTTTTCAGAGGGGTTGAAACTGCGAAACCACCAGCCAGTTAATGTAAATTGTTAACATCTAGGAAACCAATATATAACCAATAGTAACTATATTCGGAAACTAATTGTTATGGTCATTGTTATAGGTTATTGTTATAGTTATATATATAATGGATATGATTGGTATATGTTACTGTTTATGTTATTGGATAACCAATGATACTGTTATATATAGGTTATAGTTATATTGGATACTATTGTTGATATATATAGGAAACTAATAGTATCCATATTAATAATGTTAACATGTAGAATGTAGGATAATGTTAACATTCCATCAGATACCAGAACTGTATAGGTAACCAATAGTTAAACCAACAAACATGGTGCATAATGGGAATGCATTCAAAGAACCATCATATGCGGGGTTAACCAACCAAACTGGGGGGTAAACCAAGCAAACTGGAGCATGTGGGGTATATATAGAACGATGGGATACAATTTGGGTCAAGTATAACGACCTCATTGCGACGCCACTGCAAATGATGTTTAGGATTAGGGTTACTATCCCCAAATGGCCGAAGTTTTCCGCCTGGCGAATCATTTATTATATCCAGATAATATTGTATACAATGGTGTTAGCACTAATATATATATATACATATTCATATATATTCATATATATTCATATTAATGTATATATATATACAATGCATTTCTAATACAAACAGAACTGGATATAGTCCCACCCAAGGACGATATGATTCGTAGCCTCACTGACTGGGACCCCAAGTCATGACTGGGCGGGATTTCCAGGAGAGGCTAGTCCTTTAGGTGCCTGCAGACATGATTTATGATCAGAGACTACCAACCAACAAATATCAAAGAACATATGATATGTTACCACAATATATGTTTAGGTGTGATGATGTCCCGAGATTTGTAGAAAAAACGTACCCAGACCAGTGCCGAGAACGTGGTCTGCCCAGAAACATGAGCAGAGTCAGAAAATCTGGGTCCCGCAAATTTGGCAGCACTAAAGTGGTGGTTGCCAGACCAGCTGCATCTTCTCCGGCCACAAAAAAAGAGGGGTCCTGATAGTTTTTGAGACCCGGCGAGGTGATGATGTAGCGCACTGGGAAGCAGGTGCCTACCTGAGGCTTTTGTGAAAAAATTGGGGATTTCGGTGACAACGATAGGGATTGACAGAATGGACCCAAGAAAATATCTCCAAAAACTGTTGGATGATTTGGTACACTGCGATAAACTAACATAAACCATGGAAAACACATATGGTTGCCATATCCCATAGGATCCATGGTGCTGCTATATATGGTAACATTTACCATCAATATACCCCCTTTATGTTAGCATATATACCAGCACCATGGATCCTATGGGTATGGTTTCCCTGGAACATGATCTACAACATTTCTGGGTTTTCCACCTGGATCCCAGAACCAGGAAAGTCGCCGGTGTCGTTGCTCCCGGCACCTTCAGCGGCTGCGGCCTCGGTGTGAACGGTCGGTTGAGGCTGGGTTGAGGCTGGGGCCTGGGGTGCCTTGTTGGTTGGTCTTAGAAACCCATCTTGAACAGCCCCGATTGCTTAGAGGGGCCCCTAGAGGGGCCCTGAGAGAGGACTGTTATCAGCAGGCATTCAGCAGATCATAGCAGATCCATTTCCAACCAATCAGGCGTTTAGTGGGGGTCCACCACATCTTGGAACACTCATAGCCTCAGCAAGAACCATTCCCCATTGCTTCAGACCGAGGCTCACCAAATGCCCGTCCCTGGGGGAGGTGCGCTCTCGGGGCACACCTCGGCCGCCAATATTTGGGATATACCCAAACGAAATGAAGCTTTTAATGGGAACATCCATTTGGAAATGTGGGATGTTCGATTGCCATATTTGATTTTACTACATGGTGTATGTATATATATATATATAATTATATGTATATATTTTATGGTTAAGGGCTCAAATTGGCCGTTGGTCTATGCATATATGTGCATATATACCCATTTGTTAGTTTTGGTCAGCAAAAGGGTTCGACTGTTCGACTTCTGATTCTGCAGAAGTACTGGGATCATTCGTCAAGTTGCGGCGATGAGCTATGCACATGCAGGCGATCTGATATGGAGATGGGTCAAAACCTATACCAGCTGCCTACTTTGACCCAGGCCCATATCAACCCAAACAACTGTATATCATGATACAGTCGTATCTGCCCAAGACCTAGTCACCAACTCATCAAGCAAAATCCATGAAAAAAAAAAATATATATATCAAAATCAATGGTTTCTGACTTCACAATGTCTCTTGGGTAAACCTCCCTTGTAGGATGTAGGATGTGAGAATCCACCAGTTTGGCTTGTCACTCCTCCAAGCCACAGATCTCCCATCTGTCCTGCTCCTGGACGGCTTTCGGATAGCCAAGCTGAATCAGGCGCGGTCCCCGGGATGTTCTGTAAAGGAAGGTAGAAGATACCCTCTGGTAATTTAACGTAGCTATTGAAACTGGCCAGTTATAGTGGATTTTCCCATTAAAAATGGTGACTTTCCATAGTTATGTTAAATTACCAGAGGGTATCGGTTTCTCCCTGGTAATTTACTGTAACAGTTTGTTATTGAAGCCATGGCCCATGAAAATAGTTGATTTACCTGCTAAAGATGGTGATTTGCCGTAGCTATGTTAGTTTACCAGAGGGTAAATATGCACACTCACAACAGCCAATATGGCTTGATCACGACATCTTTGTAAAACTTGGCAGATGGGAAAAATTGCTCTGATGCCATTGCTTTTAGTAATACCACCAACAAATATCTGGCCTTGAACCCCCCCATACAGGCTCTGGAAGATCATCCAAATTAAGTCCATTTCTTTGGCCCAGAATTTTTTTTCTCGAGGCCTTTCATTTCAACAATCAGATTCTCCTTTGTGCCTGGACAGCAAGACAAGTGTGTGACCATGGTGCGGGGAAAGCCCCCTTCAAGAATGCCCTTGTACCTCCGATGTTGAGACTGGCGAACTCTAGGGACCGGGCCGTTGGAGAATTGGCCGTTGGAATTTTTCGTTTTTTCAATGAGGATTTCCCATTGAAATGGGACTTCAGAACGGCTTTTGGATGATGTTGGGATATGGTGGGTTTTTTAAACTCCATTTCACAAAATTTCTTCAGTCCTGACAGCTGTGTTTGGAGTTTCTTTCACTTTCGAAGAATCAGAGGCCCTCAACATGTTGCAACGTGTTGGGCTGAACGGTTTCCCCTGGGCTGAACCTTGGATGTGCATCCCAGTCAGTAAGTGCGCAACAACAAGATTATGCCCCAGTGATATTTATACGTATATATCCGTATATATATATAGACATGGAAAACCATGAAGAACCATCAGAAATGGTGGAAGACCCATGGTTTCCTAGGAAATTTATCTTCCAATAGTGGGTTTTGCAATGTTTTTCACATCTATCTTAGTTACAGGAGGGATATACATATATATATATATACATACAAATATACATTTATATATATATATATCTATACGTATATGGCGTACTAAGTACTTACGATTTCTAGGATGCGCCCAATCACCCAACAGTCCCTTGTCTGCCATGTGTGAGGTGGATACCCGACCTACTGGGATCGTGATCGCAACTATTTTCTGCCATGGACCTCAGAGGGCTGGTGGCATGGCAGCCAGGTTCAAACCCATCATCCAGAAATTTTGATGCACATTCAGCTGGATCCACTCAAGAATCTGAAAAAACATTTTAAACTTATTATATTCATGTAACATATATATATATAGAATCATAACAATAATACGAGTAAAATCAACAATAACAACAATAGTAACCATGATAATGAATGATATTTGTGACAGGCAATTTGGGCCATTCCAGATACTGCGCTCAATGCGAGATCTGCGGCACAAGCGGCACTGGGCCAAACTCTGCTTCCAGGAAGTTTGATCCTGTAGAGTCATAGCCCAGTCACATATGGGGGGTTCCATAAATGGGGGCCCCCGAAATGGATAGTTTAGAATGGAACATGCAATTAAAATGGATGATTTTGGGGTACCCATATTTTAGGAAACCTCCATACCTTAAGTTTGAATCCAACATTTAGGTTTCTGCACTTTGGGCCATGTGGCATTTCCCCACCACGAAATCTGCTGCAGGTATTTCCACAGCCAGGAGCAGCTGCACCACCCGGCATGGGATTGTGAAGCCCAGATACTCAACTTGGCCCTGCGCGGGTTCTTGCTTCTCCTCTCATATCCCAAAATTGGCATAGGGAGTCATGTCAATGGGAGGTTCCCTTTTATAGGCCTGAAAAATAGGCCTTATACATGGTAGCTACCTCCAATTTAGGTTCCTGAAATGGCCATTGATCATGTGTGATGATGTGTGAATATTTTCTTCAAGGCCCCAAGGAAACCCGTTGATAAAAAAACGAAGAATTGGTGTCACGTGATGCCAACTCTTTCGCGCTGATGCCACAAGTGGCTTTCAGCAGAGGCGAATGCCACCGATTGCTACATTGTTTTGGGGCCCAGTAAAAAGCCAATCCACACTAAAGACAAGAAGGAAGATTGCAGTGTCTTTAAACCTTTTAGACACCTCTGACACCTAGCCAGACACTTCTAGAGCTGCTCTAGAGCATCAACGTCCTCAAATTTGAGATGCAAGTGGGCGCAACTCTTGGTCGTTGATAGTCTCAGCCCCACTTTTTGGCATACCCTAGTGATCCCTAGTGAATGTCGACCAGTTTGGTGCATATTTTACCCCCCATTGAAGCAGATCAAGATGAGAACGAAGCCGATGCGCGCGCTGCGTGGGGGGCAGCGTTTATTGGATGATAGCTCCCGCGGCCCATCATGAGCAGTCGGCACCCCAGAGTCGAGAAAAGATTCGAAGAAGTGCAGATGTAGTCCCCACAGTGATGGCTCATGGATGGCTGGTGGTTTCAACATGTTTCAAGTTTGAAGTGTTGTGTCAGTAAAATAATAGGATCCACCATCCCCAACTTGTCCATTTTGTCCTTTTTTTTTTGGGTGTAAAGCATCAAGACATGGGTTTCGCTATACATGATTGCTATACTAACATCATTCCAATTCTGTTCCAAACATTGCCTTGACGCTCCAAGTCTAAGGCTGGTGAAGCTTTCCAAATGCATCAAGGTCTTGGGAAGTGCATGGCAGGAGGCGCCGTGCGATGTGCGATGTGCATACTTTTTTTTGCGTGAGACAACTTCCAAAACTGCTGGGGACCTACAGATTTACTTCTTGCTGAGGTATACCACAAATACAAGAGTCAGATTGCGACAAAATTCGATTGATATTATAATCATATATATATATATATGTATCTATATAATTCTATATATGATATTCACCATTGAGAATTGACACATACCTTTTGTTGATAAAAAAAAACTGCTTTCCCAGCGAGGACATGAGTGATTCCACCACTGGCCCCCCAAGTGCGAGTACCATTTGTTATATACCGCACTTCTATTATAGTACACATACAACATACCATTGTCATGTACTGCATATCCAAAAAATATCTGAACCACATATATATATATATCTATATATATATATATATATATCTCTATATATATATATCTATATATATATCTATATATATATATATATATAAATATATATATCTCTATATATATATATATATCTATATATATATCTTCCTATACTCTACCAACCAAACTATATCAATCCCCGCAAGTTTGATTGGTTGAACCGGCAAGCGTGCCATGGGCTGATCGAGGCTCTGCAGGAGCTTCACAATGCCCAGCGGAATATGTTGGAATTGACCCTTGGCAAAGATCACCATCCAATTTGGGTAGTCTAACAGGGAAGCTAAACAGAATTCACTTAATTCAACAACCCACATAAACTACCCTGTTAACTAACTTAGTTAATTAATTATGATTCAGATGAACTAACTTAATTCAGAGTAATTAAGATCATCTGAAGAAGTTTAGCCTCTTGTAAACGTGTTTTACATAGGTGAGAAAAACCGCACACACCATAGAAGCAGATCATGTTCCCAATAGGAAACCACGGGTTTTCCACATCTAACTTAGTTTGCCCTGGGGAAAACCGAGTTTAAAACCGAGTTTTCATAGATTTGGGTCCAAAAATGGGGGAATATCCCAATTATGGCAATTTGTATGGGAAAAATGATGATCAACAGTGAGATGGAATAAGTACTTTATTTCAAGACAAACCCATTGCCTCAACAAACTTAAACTTAAACCATGGTATTCAGCACCAGTTTCTTGTGAATTACGTGCTTTTTGAAACGATTTCTGTTGAAGCAGGCCATGAATTTGGTCGTACTTAGCGACTTGCCTGCGCTGAAATTTTATGGTGTTGGATAAGATGACTTGAGAGAAGGTGTGACAACCAGCATCATTAGTATGACCATCATTCTTTTTCCAAGCAACATAGAAGTGACCTTCTAACTATTTAAGACTCTCAAAATTTTCCATTTTTGGTTTCAGTGATTTCAATGTGAAGATGCTAGTTACACAGATAGACTTGGCTGAAAGACTTTTTCGGCTTTTCGGCGTGGAGTGTCACCGAGGAACAGCATAACCATCAACAGCGCCATTCGTTTGATTCTCAGGATCTGAGCTTAGACCATTATGTACACATTATTAACTGATGACGAATAACTCATTATTAACATCATTATCAACCATTATTAACCATTAACCATTAACCATCATTATTAACCATTAGTAATAATCATTATGTACACATTATTAACGCTTGGACCATTCTTAACATTTATTAACCAGCGTTAAGCGTTATTCAGAGTCATTCATCATTATGAATCATTAACAGGTATTAGTCATGATTAACCATATGTGGGTGTGTCTGAAAATGGGGTAGACCAAAAAAAATCTCAGATGGGGACAATGATATTGAACCAGTGGACGGTTGACCCCATTATTCTCGGACAACCCCAACTTTTCTGTGACTGTTTCTTCCTTGGATTATGAGAAGGTTCGTCATCTTCATCCAATTTACCCTCTGGTAATTTAACATAGCTATGGAAAATCACCATTTTTAATGGGAAAAATCCACTATTTCTATGGCAATTTTCAATAGCTATGTTAGTTTACCAGAGGGTACTTCAATCAACTAGATTCGCTAAGCTCCTCAAAATCAGCATAAATCAGCCAATTTTTAGTCTGGAACCATCATTAGAAGTTCCAATTTACATCAATTACCGGTTGGTGGTCTGGAACATGAATTTTATGACTTTCCATTTATTGGGAATTTCATCATCCCAACCGACTTTCATATTGATCAGAGGGGTTGGGCTCAACCACTAAGCAGATTAACTGATTGGTCCATCATGGATGACCTCAAGCGAAGCTGATCCGGCCCAGGTTCTTGCGCACTTGCTGGGGAATGGCAACAGGCTGGTCACGGGGTCGGCCAGGTGTTGCTGATCACGGTGAAACCATGGATCCATATGGAGGTTTCCTAAAATAGGGGTACCCCCAAATCATCCATTTATAGATGGATTTTCCATTATAAAGCATCCAGCCATGACTATGGAAACCCCTATATGGATCCACAAATTTGATGATTCTGAGATTAGTAAGGGAGACTTCCCCCCCAAATCAACTAATATTTCAGCTTACAAGTCAGCCTTTTGAGGCTCAATTTTTTTGGGTTCAAGTAGTCTCCCAATTAGTAGGATGAAACCACTGAATTGGACCATTTTTCGACATTGCCAACTTGCGGTCAAAATGCGGTCTCCATTTTGGGCACCACATTTTTGAGGCATCTTTGAGTACCCTCTGGTAAACGTTTACATAGCTTTGGAAAATCACCATTTTCAATGGGTAAATCCACTACAAATGGTCATTTTCAATAGCTATGTTAAATTATCAGAGGGTAGTTCTGGACCAGAATTGAGCAAAATCTTGGCAAAGATGGTCCAATTTCCACCTCAGTGGACTGAGGAGAATTGTTTTTTTCCATTCTTGCACGGAATTGGATTTCTTCAGAAAAGGTGGATAAGCGAAAATGAACCGCATGTTTTCTTTTTGTATGTGGAAACATATGATAAACCATAGGAGTTTTACTTTGTTCCGTGGAGGCACTCTGGATGTTGTCCCAGATGACCAATGGCAACTTGGAGCTCGGCACCCAAACTGCGGCTCTTGAAGGTTTGGAAGTCTGTGCAGGTTGTGGTTTGGTGAGGACCAGAACATTTGCCATTTGGGTATGGGTCAATACCTATAGATACCATTTTTAATGGGATGAACATCCATTTACCAGCTATTTTGATGTTCACCTGGGGTACAAGGTTTTGACACACTGCCATATGTTATAGCATTTTTGTCCGGTTTTTTTTGGGGGGAGAACATGCAAAAAAAAGAAAACTCAGAATCACTAGGCACAGTAAGTAGTTCAAGGACCAAGTCCCCATCTTTTTGTGGATCCGCAAGCCTTTTGGCTGTAGCAGCTTGATCTCACAGCCCGCGTGCGGCGAGCATAGAGCATCTCAGATGGTGCCCTGGCAAAAAAGGGCTGTTCCTTGCAGGTTGCTGGTGGAAGGCTAGCCGCCTTGCTGGTTCCTTTTAGATAATGGGATTCCTAATGCACACAAAAACTGGGATGGGGTCAAGTCATTGGGTATGAAATAGGACGCTTCTTATGATTTGTGGGTTTATATGATTTGGGTATGGATCAATACCTATTAATACCATTTTTAGGGGGATGAACATCCATTTACCAGCTATTTTGATGTTCACCAGGGGTACAAGGTTTTGACACACTGCCATTTGTGAGTTTTTTTTTTTTTTTCCTGACGTTGATAGCCTTGTCATATCCTGCTGTCCTTGTTGGTCAAATTTACTGAGTCATCTTCATTCTTGTTTGTTCAGACCCTCCATTGTTTTGTTGGATCATTTCACATCCTCTAAGTATTGTTTACAGTTGATTTATAAAATGCATTCTGAATGGTCAAATGTAATTTATTGTAACTTTTCTAAAAACCTCCTTAACAGGTATCCTCCAATCAACTTCTGCTGGTTCACTGCTCTGGCAGCTGGTTTCTTGAGGCTGGTCTGGGCATTCCGGTGAAGTTGCTACATGAGGGCATTGGCCACACCGTGACATGTGACTCGCACTGGAGATTTTTGCGCTGGAGGATATCAACCAAGGGCGAGTGTCAATTGAGCCACGTCCAAAACCCCCTTATTTATTTTTACTAAGAGGGTGGCAATAAGGACCTTGCGTAAGCAAAACCTTGGTGCGTGTAAGCCCGCGTAAGCATCAGCGTAAGCTATTTATACCTGCATGTAAGCTAAAACTGCGGGCGTGCAAGCAGGGCGTAAGCTGCAGCGCAAGCATTCCCTTAGCGCCTTCAGAAGAAAAAGACCTTTTGAACACAGTTCAAATATGCACATATTGGATTATAATAGATTATATAGGGATTCCCTATCAGAAAATCCTACCATCATCATCATCATCATCAGCATCATCCTCATCGGCATTGGCCCGGCATCAGCATCAGCATCGTCATCGTCATCATCGTCATCCAATTTTTTGGATGGATGGCTTGGGATTTTTGAGGTATTTTTCTATGGTGATAAGCCCCGTTGTGTTTGGGAATTGCAGGATTTCAGAGCGCACATTTCCAGAAATAACATGGGGATTTCACGTGTTTAACCCCGTGAACCACTGTGTTTTTGTTACTGCCTATCATCATGTGATTCATCGCCAAGAGCTGGACAAGAAGGGGAAAGGATTCCCAGCTTAGATGAAACATAACCATTTCCCAAACAGATGTTTTTTTTGTAGAGTTCCTGTAGATGTTCTACAACTTTCCCTGAAACCCGGGCGGCATTTCTCAGAGGAATTTGCCCCCCAGTTTCGTCGAAGCCCAGGCGAGCTAAAGACTGGAGAGATGTACCGAGGCCACTTGATGAACTGTGAGGACTGCCGCCCAGTGGCTGGGAAAGGATGGAAAGGTCGATTCATGAAGATTGGAATGTAGGTACCCTCTGGTAATTTAACAGTTTGCTATTGAAAATGGCCATTTATAGTGGATTTACCCATTAAAAATGGTGATTTTCAATAGCTATGTTAAATTACCAGAGGGTATTATATGTAGAATGTGGATTAGCATGATGTCCCCATCGTCAACGGTGATTTTTGAAGATGAAAAACCTTCTAAGCAACTTACAGCAGCAAGCCAGTGCTGGAAGCAGATGTGGTGCACCCACGCTCAAGCGGGGGGGGGGTCATGCCTGTTCAAGTGAACAGGGGTTGCTATTGCAGATGTCATCATAGTTGGTCTTTATCCGTGGTGGAACAAAATTGTATATCTTGAGGACCTAAAACGGGCATAGACGGTCTAAAGATGGCTTTTCTATAGGTAGGTTGCTTAGAGTTTACCATGTTTCACCTGTTGTTCAGTTTCCATCTCTGCTCATGCCATTTCTGTCGCCCATTTCTGTGGCTGAACTGAACCAGCATGCTGTTGATCTTCTTCTAAGCCAACTTGGATGATTTACCATATGGTTATTTAAGATAGCTATGGAAAATCCATGAAATAAATGGAGGTTTATAGCTATTATAGCTGGGAAATTCATCTGTCTGCATAATTTAGAGCGAGGGCTGACGAGGTACGAGGTGAATCTTTGCAATTTAAGCGAGGTGAATTAATTAAATTCAGAAAACGAGGTGGGCAGAAATTGCTTTCAAAGCATGTCTAACGA
>Ga0126342_10015594_pt1 | contig 13309 bp, 4 predicted proteins | sample Cyp1metagenome_FD_92528 | JGI IMG/M metagenome (GOLD analysis project Ga0126342, IMG submission 92528) | Coral microbial communities from Lord Howe Island, Old Settlement Bay, Australia - Cyphastrea 1 metagenome | ecosystem: Host-associated > Invertebrates > Cnidaria > Coral ...
ACAGCCACAGCTAGACCAGTTGAAGACGGACTTGAAAGGTGTCGTACAAAAGGTGAAAGACACTATCGAGGAAAAGATGCACAAACGACCTTTGGCATCAAGAAGTGGAGATGGAGAAGATGTACAAATCTTGGAACCCGCCGACAAGAAACAGCGGGATTCCAACATGCCCTGACCCTCCTTGCGTCTGAGGAGGCCAGTGGGGTGACAGTTCCTATCACTCACTGGAGAGGCGAAGGGCGACAGCACCGGCGTGACCGATTCCGCCGGTTGACCTTCTGGCCAACTGTTGATGCAGTGACCATACAAGGAGGTACCATTTTTGAAGTTTGCAGATTTCCTCGTGAGTCTGAGTTTGGAGTTGACGCATGTTCGAACGGCAGTCCTTGTGGGTTTTTGGACTACCTTCAGCCTCCTCCACATTCTATCATCACTGAGGATGACTATGTCAGCCACTGGGATGCCCAACAAAGAGCTCTGTGGCTTGAAGTTTCAGTACAAGCCCCAATTTTGGCTCCACACATGGACAAGCTGTTCTTTGAGAACTTCATCCGTGACCGAAGGCATCCAGTACCATATGAAGATCTTCTTGCCCTGGGCATACTGCCTAGTTCAGACGGTTCCTGCCCAGCGAAACCAAAATATCACAGACAGAATCGACCTGATCCAAATGAAGTACCAAATCTTCCAGATCCACCGAATGAAGAAGAACCTGGTCAACATGGAACAGGAGCAGCAGATCGGAGGCTACCCCTGCACCGCTTTCCAGCTTGGGTCGAACAAGTCTGGAACGTTTTGCAGCAGGAAGGCGCCACAGAACTGCTTGAGGAAGGCCCAGTCATCTACCTGGACACCTTCTATGTCAGCCATGACACTTGTCGACGACAAAACGTCAATCGACCTCTACGACTGGATCAACACTATGATCAATGGGCAGAAATGATCAAGGAGATCTGGGATGACTATTTTGACAGGAACTCAGAATTTGAAGTCTTCCTGGTCGCACCAGAGCCACCCATTCCACTCACAAGAGGCACGGTTGGCATCCTTTTGATTGTCCAACATCCACACAGAGGATTGGCCGCAGCCATGACAACAGTCTCTATTGATGACATTGCAGGTCAGAGACTGGAAGAATCGGCACATTCCTTCGAGACACAAGTTCCTTTTCAGCAAGTTCTACGACAAGCGAGAATCTTGACTGAATGTCTCGATATCCAAAGACAAGGACATGGATCATGTACACTACGGGTAGGCGAAAGGATCCTACCCCCAGATCAGCCCATCAGAATCAACGATGGTTTGGGCCTTGTCATTGAGGTCCCCATGGTCATTGATGATGCCCGATGGCACAACAATGTTCTGCCGCGCTGGCGTGAAGCAGGACTTCCACTGCCACCTCAACCTCAGGCTGACAATGCTGCTGATGAAAGCAGCCTCATGGCACGACGTCCACAACCAAGGAGGCCATCATCCAGTGATTCTTTGTCACCACCCAGCTCGGTGAACACAGAGACTGATGAAACAATGACTGAATATTCATCAGATGATGAATGGAGAAGGGCGGTTGTCTACACTTTGGATGGGCAATCGCGATCAGCTTTGCTTCCATGGCGAGAAGGCGAAGAACTTCACCAACGAGTGGCCCTTGCGTTTGACATCGAAGCCTCTACAATCCTGCAATTGTACCACATTGGCTTCAGGCCTTCTGACCTTGAACAAGTTGGTCTGCAGGGATTACTTCTCCAACGCCTTCATGAGCCCAGGACAGCTCCAAATCTACAACTCATCCTTCTAGATCTTGAAATCCATGATGATGATGAGATCCTGCCGGGCATCTTCAGAAGAAAGGCGTATTGGGCACCGAGGATTACAACGATCCTGACCCTTTTCCGACTCCTTGGAATCGAGAACTTCCTCAACCACCATCAAAGTCGGTGTCACATGTGGCACAATAATGGCCATGTCGACATTACAGGCACCTATCCACTGCATATCGCAGATGGTGATTATGTTGAAATCTTCATCGGTGACATCGATTGCCATGAAACTCTACCAGCAGAGCAGGATGAACATTCTCTGTTTAGTCTGGATCGAGGCAGAAGTCACCGTATCACAGAAGCTCACAAGGTTGCCACTTTCCCACAAACGTCATGTGACATTGGACTTCATCGCCGAATGCCTAGAAGAATCCAACGGCCACAACGCGATGATGATGATCAAGAGGAACAAGAACGAAGAGCCATTTGGAATCGACCTCAACTTCATGGACGAGGCCTCAACAATGAACCTGTTCTCATTGTCGACACCTGGTTCCTGAGTGCTCTCAATTTTCCGAGATGTTCAACTCACAGGACGATTGCATTACCACAAGATCTTGCACAGTGGGATCATCAATTGAGAAGCCTATGGAGAGATAGACAACATCCTCATTGGCCCTTGAAACTCATCATTGTTGAACCAGCTCCTCGACCACAACCTCATCAAAGTCATGGAGGACACGTCATCATTTTGCAACATGAACATCCAGGTGAAGCTGCAGTTTTACTTAGCAGTTATCATGGAGCACTTCATGATCGATTTGCTCAACTGGTTCCCTCCGTCCTTGACTTTGACAGATTTTTGTGGTTTCAAGATCATGAAAATGACTGCCCACGTGAAGACTGGGTATGCAGAGGATATCATGGAGAACACCAAATGCCAGAGCATGCACCATGGCAATGCACTCATGGCCAGCATCTCGAACTCTATGTGCAGATCCCGTCCGATGATGTGACAATGTTTATGCAAGCAGCGCAACAAATGCGGAAAGACCCAGTTACAGCAGTCAAACCACGCTGTCATGCTCTGGGTCTCCCACCACCCAGTGGTGAACAAACGCGATTTGCCTTCAATGCCAATGCAGCTCCCTTTGTCCCTGGACAAGGTGATATTCTTGGCCAGCCGGAAGTCATCCAGGACATACACCTGCACTGGCAATTCGCGTCATTTGCATGGGAAGATGAATCTCCGTCATCGACAGTGGCTATCTGGTTCGTCGATCACACCTGGCATTGGCCTCATGGAGATCGTTTCAGGACAGCCAGACTTTACCCGGACTATACGCAGTGGCAAGATGTCATTCTCCGAACGTGGCAAGACCATCTTCAACCAGGGGCACCTGTCGAAATTAGTTTGGTTCGACCCACTCCTGCTACCCATGCACAAGATATTTGCTGCCATGTTGTCATTGAGCAGAATCCTAGACCAGATTGGGTCACATCAGTTGTCAGCGTTTCCGACGAGGATCTGATGCAAGAGACACCTTTCCGAATCATGGCCATTACCACGCACGAGCACATTTTGCTCGACAACATCCTCTTAGTCCTTGGACTTCATGGACAATGCACTGGGGAAAATGCGAGGTTTCAATGCAACGCTTGGTTTGACACTCTGATTCTACAACTGGGTCGACCCATTCCAGGTAGAAGTGGATATGGAATCAAGCTTACACTCACCCAACGTCCACAGCAAGCAGTTCAACCTCCAGGTGCTGGGCCGGTACTTCTCCAGTTGTCAGCTTTGGTCACCAAAGGCCCTTGTGCAGAGGCATCTTGCGAGCGCCTAACAACTGACACGGTGGCTCAAGGTCAGTGGCCGCAAGATAGCCAGAACTTCCCGGCCATTGGAGAATGCCGACCTGAAGATTGGAGACAAGATACCTCGACCATCTTGATTCAAATTGTTCATGATGCACCAGACCACATTGTGGACTTTCTGCCTCAGGCAATTGAAACTCCATCAATATACTCTGCAGAAGATGTAGAAGAAGAACTCACTGCATGGGGAATCTCGTGCAAGATCTTTCTCTGTGGCGGACATGATGTCGTTTTCGCACACTTTGCAGCAGAACCAACATCACACCATTGGCGGTATGTCTACTGCAACATGGACATCACGCACAGCTCTCCAGTATTGACCCAGGTCACCACCCACCCACTCTGTGAGATCGACCACATGAAGTTTCTATGCCAACAAGGATTCTCGAAGGCAGTTCTTCACCTCCCGGAGCAATGGACTGAGCACATCACTTGCGTACATTTTGAAGATGTTTCGCCAAACCACGATGCTCCAACATATCGTTCACGAGCAAGAACACCATGGCCCAGTCGACAACCGACAAAAATAGACATGACTCTGCCATTCCCGGACTTGAAGAGTCTTCCAGAGCCTTCTGAGTGTCTCCTTGAGATTGACATGGAGACTTTGACAACCTTCCTTGAGGATAAGGGTGAATGGCTATGGCAAGACTATACTGTCTTTGACCTTCCTGACTTCATCAAAGCTGCACTTGACTCATGTGAACCTATCCAACGGATTGATCGATATCTTGTTTACACAGACGGATCATCTCAAACACGACATCGACACAAACCACCCCTTTGGGTAGCAGAAAAAGACATGAGTGACTCATGGGCATTTGCAGTCTTTGCAGAAGAATATGCAGAAGATCCACAACAGCCATCCAAAATACAATTTATTGGCCTTCAGTGCCAGGTTGTTCTCTACGAAGAACAAGCCTCACACTGGATCGGGACCGACAAGATCGGATCCGACGCGGCCGAAACAGAGGGTCTCTTCTGGGCCGGCATGTGGAGGCTGGCGCAGAACCACAGAGTCCCCACTACGTTCCTGACGGACTCATGTCTCGCAGGGGACCAGGCCGCGGGGAGGATCGACACGGCTGACATCAATGACCCTTTTCGCAATCTACGAGCAGTGTATCAGGCGCTTGCAGCTTATTTGCCTGGCGACTTTCTCCGAGTTGAACATGTCAAGAGTCACACGGGCGACCCGTTCAACGAGCTAGTGGACCACCTTGCGAAGATTGCTGGCAGCTCCAATCTTTGCCTACCTCGTCAACCAGTTCATATGCCACGTTTCAGACATGTTCTTCCACATTTATGGATGGCAGTCGCGGATCAATCGGACATGCCCACACTGACCACCAGAGGCCTCGATGTCAAGCCAATCGCCTTGCCACCACAAACCTCGACAGGGAGACAAGCACCGTCATCAAGATCTTCCTTGGTAGCCAAGCTTTCTCTTAGCCTGGCGACGGGAAATGTGCGGACGTTTTATAGAGGCAATGAAGGCCACGGAGGCAAACTCTCCTATGTGCGCGAGCAATTCACGGCCCATGGGCTCAACATCATGGGCTTACAAGAATGCAGAACAGAAGCAGGCTCATCACTTCAGCAAAATGTTTTGCGACTCGCAGGAGGAGGAGACAACGGACAACTTGGAATTGAAATATGGATCAATATGGCACAGCCATATCTTCACATCAAAGGAAAGCCGGGCTACTTCACCAGAGGAGACTTTGTTGTGGTCTCACGAGCCCCTAGACATTTGCTTGTTCATCTCCTCAACGAGCATATTGACCTTTGGTTGCTTGCTGCACATGCGCCACACAGCGGCACTCCCAGTTCCGACAGGCTACATTGGTGGAGCAGCCTGTCTCAAGTTGTGGCTGATCATGTCACAGGAGACAATCTTGTCGTCATGCTGGATGCCAATGCTGCAACAGGTGCTGCTGATGGCCAACATGTCTTTTCCCAAGACGACAAGACGTCAGCCAATACTGAACCCTTCAGAGAATTTCTGCGCGAACATGCGCTCCTTGCACCCTCCACTACTGATGTACATCAAGGAGAACAAGGCACATGGGTCAGTCCACTGGATGATTCGCTACATCGCATTGATTATGTTCTGATTCCCTGCAACTGGAAACCATGGTGCACCCTCTCAGAGAATTTGATCAACTTGGATTTTGGACATCTGGGAGACCACACGGCCACGGCGATCCAATTGGAGTGGACAGAAGAGGTATCATTGCCGTCGAGAGCTCAGAAGACACGAGGTCATGCTAGACAATTGATTCCACAAGCTGATCTTGGTGACGCACTTCTGCAATATCGACCTCTTCAATGGGGCACGGATATCGAGACACAAGTGAACCATCTCAACCAACATCTTCTTCAAACTCTTCATGAACACTGTCCACCCATTCGACAGGGTCCAAAGAAGAGCTTCATTGATGAGGAGATTTGGAACACTCGATCCATGAAGTTGGCTCTTCAACGAAAAGGTCGCCGACTCCGACGACAGGCCTCAATGGAGCTTCTTGCCCAATGTTTCACAGGCTGGCGCAGCACACCCAATGACGAGGACATATGGGCATCGTGGAGATATGGCATCACACTACAAGTCCGATTTGTGAGCAATCGACTGCAACTGTGGAAGACCGCACGTGTTCTCCGAAATCGACTTGCCCGAGCCAAACAACGAGCTGTCCAGACTGCCATCATGGACTTGCCTGATGATTGTGCCGCCTCAAAGATTCTCCACACGCTCAAGCCCCTCATTGGAACCACCAATCCGAAATTACGCAAGATGACGCCTCTTCCACAAATTGTGAAAGATGATGGCAAACCCTGCACCAGTCCAGAGGACCTCAGGGACCAGTGGATTGGATTTTTTGGAGCGATGGAAGGTGGAGAGCGTGTGGAGATAGAGGAGCTCAGAAACCTGTGGTGCCAAAATTTGGAAGACTTCATGCAGCATGCACTATGTCTTCAAGCAGGCGACATCCCCACACTTACTGATCTTGAACGAGCATTCAGAAGAGTGAAAGATCACAAAGCTGTTGGTGAGGATCTTATTCCTCCTGAATTATGCCATCATTTTCCAGTGCCGCTTGCACGACTTGCATTCAGCCAACTGGTCAAACTTTGCACCCATGGACAAGAAGCATTGCTGCATAAGGGTGGCACCCTCGTGGCGGCATGGAAGCGAAAAGGACCGCAGCACCGCTGCGACTCCTACCGCTCCCTTCTCATCAGCTCCCACGTGGCCAAGTCGGTACATCGTGCTGTTCGAGACCACCAATCGACCATATATGAATCATTCCTACAGGCGGCTCAGATTGGAGGAAGAAAACACATACCAGTCTCCATGGGGGTTCACTACATTCGTGCAGCAGCCAGAAGAGCTCGACATCACAAGCAGTCACATGCGCTGGTGTTCCTTGATCTTCGTGAAGCATTCTATCGTGTCCTACGACCCATTGCGGTTGGTGGCCAAATCCCAGACAGCCTCCTTGCCAAGGTGGCAGCGAGATTGCACCTTCCTTCAGATGCCATTGCCGACCTTCATGCTCTACTTCAACTTCCAGCAAGCACTGAGCTGGCCGGAATGCCGAAACATCTACGTCGTGCACTGCAAGCCCTGCACACGAATACGCACTTTCGTATGCACGGCCAAAGTGACCGAGTTCATACACTTATCGGCAGTAGACCGGGAGACCCATTTGCTGATGTGGTGTTTGGGTACATGTTCGCCAGAATTCTGGACATTGTAGAGAAGCGCCTGACCGACCTTCAAATCATTGAGGTGTTCGAAGATGATGCTGCCACAGGTCTGTATCCCCCGGCTGAAGCCAACTCCAAGATCCAGCATACCCTCTTAGGGCCAACCTGGATGGACGACCTATGTCTTACGCTCTCACATGAGACAGCAAATGGGGTCGTCAGCCGGGCTAGCACAGCCGCCAGTGTGCTCTTGGAAACATGCACGTCACATGGAGTCACACCGAACTTGGACAGAGGCAAAAGTGAAATTCTTCTCACGCTTCGGGGTGCTGGCTCTCGACGACTTCGACTTCGATATTTTGGTGCTGAACAAGGACGACAGCTGCCCATCCTCACAGAATATGGCCTTCAGCATATTTCCATTATTGGGCACTACACCCATCTTGGAAGCATCGCGCATCATTCAGGACTTTCTCATCGTGAAGTGCGACGCAGAATTGCCATCGGCAATGCAGCCTTTGCGTCACATCGCAAATTGCTCTTCCAAAACCACGGCTTTACTGTCAAGAGGAGAGGTGAGCTATTCCAGTCGCTTGTCACCAGCAAAATCACGTACGGTCTGGAATCTTGGACATTCCACGACAAGAAGACCAAGGAGTATTTCCGGGCGGCCATTCTTCGACTTTACAGAAGACTGCTCAAGTTGCCCAACACTGCTAAACTTCAAGACTGCGAAGTCTTAGCAGCAACACAACTTCCAGCGCCAGAAGTGATGCTGCGGATTGCGCGTCTTCGCTACCTTGGACTCTTGTACAAATGTGAGCAAGTCACTCCATGGGCAGTCCTACGTGCTGATCATGATTGGATGATGATCATTGCGGAGGACCTGAACTGGTTGTGGACTTTGATCGCTGACACATGCAAGCTACGTGATCCTTCCCAACATTTTGAAGATTGGGAGTATGTGCTCCGCTACCACAGGAGGTACTGGAAAACACTCCTACAGCGAGGAGCGACATTGAGTCGATTGAAAACAGAAGATGAATTGCTGTTGCGGCGCCTTCACTATGACATTTTCAACATCTTGACTGAGCATGGCACTTTGGCCCATGCACCGATCAAGCCACACCTTGATCCAGAACAACAAGCCCAACATTTTGGGTGCATGCATTGTGCCAAACGCTGCCGCTCCAAAGCCGGGGAGGGCGCACACATGTTCAAGGTCCATGGCATTGTTGCAAAGGAACGCCAATGGATTGCAGGCACGTCATGTGAAGCATGTCTTGGTGAATATCATAGTCACGACAAGCTCCAACAACACCTTCGCACATCTCAATACTGCAGGATGATTCTGAACTCCAGACCTCCACATCGAATTCTGGCGCCAGGAATGGGATCCAAAATCAATGCAGAATTACGCGACAGACACGATGGTCTTCTTCCTGTCCAACGTGCACAAGGACCGCAATTGCAGCCGCAAGCGCTCCGACCACCTGAAGCACATCATGTGCCTCTTTTTGAAGACTTGGTTTTGACCATCTATGAGACTGTCGCCAAAGACATTGATGGCCTCTTCACCATTCTCCAGAATGTCATCACGCGCCACTATGTGGGATGGACGATGACAAAGATAACGCTGGCGCACACTATTGAGGCCTTTACCGAGGAAGCAACAATGGATGTGCCCTTTACTCGCAAGCAGCTACATGATGTCTTGCGACAATTGGGCGATGCTACCTCATGGAAATTTCTCCTGGACGAGGACCACGAGACGGCAGATGGTACACATATGTACTCACTGGATCTTTATGAAGGCTGGTGTGAAGATCTCCTCACCAGAGAGGAAGCATGGACACGCGCAGAGCCTCGTTGTCCTAGGCCCCATTTCAGGGAGCGCGTGGTACTTCACGCCTACTCAGGAAGAAGGCGCCCAGGAGATCTGCAGTGGTTCATTGACCAAGCAGTACAGCGCCAACAGATGGGCCCTGTCATGGTGGTGTCAGTTGACTTGGTCATCGACAGCACATGGGGTGACATCAGCAGACCATCTACTCAACGATTTTGGCTTGACGCTATTGCTTCAGGTTTTGTCCTTGCGATGCTCAGTGGACCACCATGCTGCACGTGGTCGATTGCGAGGGGCAAAGAGGACCGTAGTCTCAAGACCAAAGGCCGACATGGACCAAGGGTTATCAGGACCCGAGAGTTTCTTTGGGGGCTCAGATCTTTGTCGCTCAGGGAGATGAAGCAAATCCACGATGGCCACATCCTCCTAGGATTCAGTCTCCACGCAATGATGCTTCTGGCGATGGCCGATGGGCTCGGTATCTTGGAACACCCGGGAGAACCTGCAGAAGAATCAGCTGCCAGCATATGGCGCTTACCGCTGGTACAACTGCTACTTCGCCTTCCGGGTTTTGCGCTTCGAGAATGTGCTCAAGGACTCTTTGGAGCGGTGAGCACCAAGCGAACTGGCCTTCTCACGCTCAATTTGACGGAGCTCCCCTTGCACTTGCGGGCCAACATGATCCGCAAGGATTTGCCGCGTGCTGCGACGATTGGCGTAGATGAAGAAGGCAGGTACAAAACGGCGGTATTAAAAGAATACCCTCCTGCCCTTTGTAAAGGCATGGCCGAAGCATTCCTTTCTCACTTCCCACCGGTTGATTGCCAGGTGGACCTGCCACAGTTACCAGCAGTTTTCCGTCAGCGCTGTCAACAAATGACATGCACAGCAATGGGCCGTTCCATTGGTGCCGACTTCGCTGGGTAACTACTGCAGGAGCATTAATTCAATGATGCAGAACCTGCCGCAGCGAGTGTCCGCTACAGCATACAGCATGGGAAAAAAATATATACATATATATAATATTATATAACTATATATATCGTATATGTATGATACATGAATTAAGCCTAACATATTACATGTAAAATTGCAAAATGTAATAGACATAGGACTAGCAAAAAAAGGATGTTGAAACACCTGCAGGATGACTGGTGACGCTAACGGGTATATGGAGACAACGAATGCCATTGATGGAATACTCTCCGCTGTTCCGTATGGGTAAGCACTTCAAGTGAACAACCACTCAATACGGTTTTACCAGGACCAGTAAACTTCGACCCATGCATGCAAGGAAGCCAAATTACAGGAGTTGGTGAGGTCAGAATGGGTTGAACCTGGACCGTTGCTTACAGAGTTAATCCATGTTAATCCTACCCGAAACCGTCCACAACAATAAACTTGTTGAATCTCCTGATCCTCCTTCCCGCTGACCCAACAGCTGTAGGATCGTCTGCAAAGAAATTGCTGGTCAAATGTTCGGTACCCTTTTGTTCACATGAAACCAGCTGGGATTTATGGATGCTCCCATGTTCATACCCCCCAGCTACGGTATTTCATACCTAAATTGACTCCTCAGAGGTTGACGCCCCACAAATTCACCAGGTCGCATTGAGGTCCGCCAGCGTGTTCACACCCGAAATACCCAAGGAGTTCAACAAAATGGTCACGTGGTTGATACCTGGAAGGCCAAATCGCCAGGCCCCTTATGGCGAACTTACTTGGCATACGTGCCAAGCAATGTTTTCGCCTTTCAACCTCTGCTTCAGGTTTCAGGCAAATCCAATGTCATCAAAATCTCTACCCCTGTTCAACTCCCCAAACTATCAATTCTGTGCTGAAAAAAGGTGAAAACAATGACTTCCGACAAAGCCTACAATTCTCCCACACATCAACTCATAGCAGTTCCAACCCTCTGCTGCTATCGTCACCGACTTTACCAAGGTGCGATGGCCATGCGTCAAGGTCCAAGATGCGTACCTCGGTGTTTTGAACCACTCTCGGGGGATCCAACATCACAAAAATCCACCTGTCATTGGTGATTTTCCCCTTTCAACTTGGTATTTTCCATTGCTCAACTCAACTGGTGGAATTGCCTCGTTCCCATGTTTTTAGCCATACAAAGGACAAGAAACTCCAAGGCGTTTCCCATGCTCGGGTCAGCAGCCATGTTTCTCAGTGTCTGCCTAGGCATCGCCGGTGCTGGGCCGGTTTCCCAAAATCATGTTGGATTCCTCTAGCGATGACAGATTATGGGACCAAAAAAAAACATTCTGCACCGGCCTCAGCTACATTGAAATCTACGTTTACACCCTAACCGCTAGCCTGTCCCGAGCAGCGGGTTTTGAAGAAATCCCCAGAATGGCAGATTGATGAGTGTCGGTGAAAACCCTGGAACCCTGGTGATTTCACACCAAAATAGCGTGTGCGTTGCAAAATAGTTGGACATTCATCACCCCATGAATCAAACGTCCAATATGGGTGGCATCAACCATCCTCCAACAAAACAAACATGAACTGCAGGTGTTGTTCAAAAAGTGAATCTAATCCGAAAAAAATAACCCGATCAACCTTTGGAACAAAGAAACTTCCTAGAAACTGTTTCAGAAACACAAACAAAAGCTGTTGCCCCGATATGATATTTTCGAGGTAAAAACCCTAGCATGAACCAATCCCAAAAACCTTCAATTTTTCTTTTCTGCCACCAACTTGAAGAATCAGCCCAACTATCCTTTGAAAACCATCATCTTTCCCCAAACAAGAGATAGTATTCATCATATCCCCCCTGTTAAATGTTAAGCCTACATATACTAATCACATATCATCAGACATATAAGTATATATATATAACTAATTCTAACTATAGATAAATAAACATTATATATATATATACTGACAGGGTCTGTGTCGGCCGGTGACTCGGCCGCCGGGGTGGGCGTGTCGGCCATGGGTGTGCGTGTCGGCCGGCGCCAGGTGCCGCGTCGGCCGGCGCCAAGTACCGTGCCGGCCGGTGCAAATTGTCGCTCCGGGCATTGGCGATACATATTGGACGCAGCCCAGTGCAAACTTAGAGTTAGCAAACTAAGGTCTGGGTGTTGAAACTGGCATGTCTGTGTCGGCCGCGGGGCTTCTGTGTCCGACGGCGGGCTGGCGCTTTGGGGGCTGCCACAAAGCAGGCTAAGAGAACCCAGAGCTAACTTAGCAAACTAAGGTCTGGGTGTCGAAACAGGCATGTCTGTGTCGGCCGCGGGGCCTCTGTGTCGGACGCATGGGGGCTGAGTCGGACGGCGGCGGTTGTGTCGGCCGCGCAGCTTCTGTGTCGGACAGCACGGTGGCGCGTCGGGGGCTGCAAGAGACACAGCTAACGATTGAAACTTGCCATTTACAAGCTACAAGAGAAAATTCAGAGCATAGCGTCAAGAGCGGCTTAAAGTTACTTGAGAAAGTTCAGCGTAGCATCCAGAGCATGCCGCAAGTTACAAGAGAAAGTTCAGAGTTTGGCATCAAGAGCATGTCACAAGCTGCCAGAGAAAGTTCAGAGTTTAGTAGTATCAAGAGGTGATAAAAGTATTTAAAAGTGACCAGAGAAAGCGCAGAGCGTAGCATCAAGAGCATGTTACCAGTTCCTTGAGAAAGTTCAGAGCGTAGCGCCAAGAGCGTGTGACCTGCTGCCTCGCGACCTGGTTGTCTGACTCGGGACCTAGTTGACCTGGTTGTCTGACTCGGGACCTGGTTGACGTGGTTGTCTGACTTGCGACCTGGTTGTCTGACTAGCACCATCCTGTTGACTCGCGCCATCCTGGTCGGCTGACTCCGGCCTTCCTGTTGGCTGACTCGTGCCTTCCGGTTGGCTGACTCGCGCCTTCCTGTTGGCTGACTCGCGCCTTCCTGTTGGCTGACTCAGGCTGGCTGACACGGTCTTCGCCCGTGTGAGTCTATATATATATATGTGTATATATATATGTATATATATATATATATGTATATATATATGTACATATATATATATATATAGATATATATATAGATATATATATATATATATGTATATATATATATATGTATATATATATATATATATATATATATATATATATATATATATATATAT